>Ga0105047_10003092_pt1 | contig 29489 bp, 28 predicted proteins | sample MAT04_FD_78384 | JGI IMG/M metagenome (GOLD analysis project Ga0105047, IMG submission 78384) | Freshwater microbial communities from Lake Fryxell liftoff mats and glacier meltwater in Antarctica - MAT-04 (megahit assembly) | ecosystem: Environmental > Aquatic > Freshwater > Ice > Liftoff... | reverse complement strand
TATCTCACACCGACCATCGGCCTGAACAAGATCCAAGGCAAGCCGTTTCTGATCTCGGACATCCTCACCGAAATCGAACGCCTGATCGTCGCCCCCATCAACGCCAAGCCCGCCGCGTGACGGATCCGCTTGCTGTTGTTATTCCTTTTGCTCCTGAGATAGGGTAGGGTCTGCTTTTCTCCGAATCCTGTGTAGATTGAACCAGACACAATTCCAGGAAGATGATGATGGGAAATGCAAAGCTGAGCACACTCAACGGCAACCGGCTCATGTTCAGCATTCTTGCCTTGATGCTCCTGACAGCTCATGCCTCGGCGTTTGAGATGAAGGAGATCGACGGTACGCTGAAGATCGGCTACGCCGTCGTTGCTTCGGACGTCAACGGCGACGGCAAATCGGACATTGTGGTCGTCGATCAGCTCAAGGTCGTCTGGTACGAAAACCCGACTTGGAAGAAACGAGTGATGATTGCCGGTGGCACCAAGCCGGACAACGTCACCATCGCCGCGATGGATTTGACCGGCGACGGCCTGCCGGAGTTCGTCATCGGCGCCGGCTGGAAGCCGTTCGACACCGGCACGCCGGGAACCTTGCAATGGCTCGGCCGGGGCCTGTCGCTCGACGAGCCGTGGTCGCTGCACCCCATTCCCAACGACGAACCGACGATTCACCGCATCCGTGCGCTTGACCTCGATGGCGACGGCAAACCGGAGTTGGTCAGCGTGCCGCTGATGGGCCGCGACTCGACAAAGGCGAAGAATTGGTTCGACGGACGGCCATTGCGGATCACGGCATACAGGGTGCCCGCGAAGCCCGACGAACCGAAGGCATGGCAGCCGATGGTGCTGAATGAAGACCTGCATGTCGCACACAATTTCGACAAGTTCGGGACAGGGCTCATCGTGTCCAGTTACGAAGGGCTGAGTGCCCTTGCTCCGGCGGAACTCGGCAAACCCTGGACGCGCATGCTGCTGCACGCCGCCGATCAGAAGAAGCCGAATGAAAGCCGCGGTGCCAGTGAGGTTCGCGTCTCCGCCGGCGGCACCATTGCCTCGATTGAGCCGTGGCACGGCAATCAGGTCGTCGTCTACACCAAGTCCGCAGCCGGGTACGACCGCACCGTCATCGACGCCGAACTCCGTTGGGGCCATGCCTTGGCGTGGATCGACGAGGTGCTGATCGTCGGCATTCGCGATAACCCGGATCCCAAGCAGGGCGACACGCACACGGCCAAACGCGGCGTGCGAACTTATCGCCGCGCTGCCGCCGGCTGGAAGCGGGAAATCATCGACGAGGGCGGCATCGCCGTCGAAGACCTCACGACCGCCGACCTCGACGGCGACGGCAAGCCGGAGATCATTGCCTGCGGCCGAGCGACCGGTAACGTGCGGATCTACTGGACAAGATGATAGGCGTGTTACACCCTACGGCCGCGGCCGATGGCGTAGTACGTGAAGCCGTGTTGGGCCATGACTTTTTCGTCGTAGATGTTGCGGCCGTCGAAGATCACTGGGGTCTTCAGCAGGCGCTTAATCACCTCGAAATCCGGGTTGCGGAACTCCTGCCACTCGGTCACGATCGCCAGGCCGTCAGCGCCTTCGAGGGCACCGTAGGGGCGGTCGCAGTACGTGAGTTTGTCGCCGTAGACGGCGGCCACATTCTTCATCGCCTCGGAGTCGTGGACGCGGACTTCGGCACCCGCGGCCAGCAGCGCGTCGATCAGGACCAGCGCCGGCGCTTCGCGGATGTCGTCGGTGCGGGGCTTGAAGGCCAGGCCCCAGACGGCCAGGGTTTTGCCCTTCAGATCGCCGCCGTAGAAGTGCTTCACTTTCGAGAACAGAATCTGCTTCTGGGCTTCGTTGACGTCGTCGACGGATTGCATCATGAGCAGTTCCTTACCCACCTTGCGACCCATGCCGAGGATGGCGCGGATGTCCTTGGGGAAGCAGGAACCGCCGTAGCCGGGGCCGGGGAAAAGGAACTGGAAGCCGATGCGTTGATCGTGACCGATGCCGCGGCGGACGTCGTTGATGTCCGCATTGAGGTGGTCGCAGAGGTTGGCCATTTCGTTGATGAAGCTGATCTTGGTCGCCAGCATCGCGTTGGCGGCGTACTTGGTCATCTCGGACGATTCCGGGGACATCGAAATGAACGGCCGTTCGGTGCGGAGAAAGGGTGCATAGAGTTCCTTCAACACGTCCGCCACGGCGGGGTGGCGGACGCCGACGACGATGCGGTCGGGCTTCATGAAGTCCTCGATCGCAGCACCCTCCTTGAGGAACTCCGGGTTGCTCGCGGCATCGACCTGACCTGCCCCATTCTCGGCGAGAATTTCGGCCACCCGAGCATTGGTCCCTACCGGCACGGTGCTTTTCACCACCACGACGCGGGATCCCGGCCCGGCGGAAGCTTCAGTCTTCAGTGCTGATGCGATGGCTTTGGTGACGGCCCAAACCGCAGAAAGATCCGCGTCGCCGGCATCGGACTGCGGCGTGCCGACAGCGATGAACGTCAGTCGGGCCGCCTTGACGGCGGTCGACAGGTCGGTGGTGAACTGGAGTCGGCCTTCCTTCCGGTTCTTCAACACGAGTTCGGAGAGGCCCGGTTCATAAATCGGAATGCCGCCGGCGTTGAGCATCTCCACCTTGGCCGCGTTGTTGTCCACGCAGACCACGTCGTTGCCGCTTTCGGCTAGGCAGGTTCCCGTAACCAAGCCGACGTAACCGGTCCCGATGACTGCAATCTTCACGCGTTCGCTCTCCCGCTTTGCACTTCGGCTCGCCAGTAATTCAACACGTCGGCCAAGGTTCGCTCGAACGGAATCGTCGGAGCCCAGCCGGTCGCGATCTTGAGTTTGGAGATATCCCCGCGACTGAAATCCGCCGGCGCATCGGCGACGAGTCGGGTCGTTACCTTGGGTGAGCTCAGGGCGGCCAACCCGTCGACGGCATCCCGGATCGTTCGGGAGATCCCGCTTCCGGCGTTGTAGGTTTCGCCGAGGCTGCCGCGGTCCATGAGGGCCGCGAGTGCGACGACCATGTCCCGGATGTCGGTGAAGTCCCGATAGCTTGACAGGAACTTCGTTTCGATTTCGTGGGTGGTATCGCGCTCCGCCACTGCGATCGCCTTGGCGTACTTGGCCACGGCGTAGTCGGCGGATTGCCTCGGGCCGATCTGGTTGAACAGCCGGACGACGATCGGCTGCAGGCCACTTTCGGCTGCCGCCTGCTCGCAGAGAATCTTGCTGCGCGGGTAGGGTTTGTCCGCCGCGAGCGGGGAGTCTTCCGCGAACGCATGCGTTTCATCCGCTGCATTGCCGTAGACCAGACCGGTCGAGGTGAACAGCACGCGCGGCCGTTGGCCGAGACTCCTGAGCGAGTCGAACAGCGTTTGCGTGGCGTGCAGGTTTTCGCGCAGATAGATCTCGTCCGCTCCCGCTTGGCCCTGCGTGGCCGCCTGTCCGGCAAGGTGATAAACCGCGTCCGGGTTCACATGGTGCAGAACCGCTGCGAGTGAGACGGCATCGTTCAGATCGCAGGCGTGCGGTTCGACGGTGCGACTCAGATGCGACAGAGCCGAGGGCCAACGGCCGGACCGGCTGACACCCGCAATCGTGTGGCCGCCGTGGGCGAGCAGGTACTCGGCCAAGTGTCCGCCGACGAAGCCGGTGATCCCCGTGATGAGAATGCGCATGGCGAAATCCGCGCGGGCGACGGGGGACTAAATGCCGCGGACTCGCTGGTCCGGCGTCGAGGTTTTGGTAAGGCGTTCCATGTCGGCATCGACCATCATCTTGACGAGATTCGAGAAGGTGACCTCCGGTTCCCAGCCGAGCTGACGCTTGGCCTTGGCGGGGTCACCGATCAGCAAATCGACTTCCGCCGGGCGGACGAATGCGGGATCGATGACGACGTGCTTCTTCCAGTCCAACCCGACCGCTTCAAAGGCATACTGCACGAGCGATTCGACGGTGTAAGTCTTGCCCGTGGCGATGACGTAATCGTCCGGCTTGTCCTGCTGCAGCATCAGCCACATGGCGCGGACATAATCGCCGGCGAAACCCCAGTCCCGCTTGGCGTCCAAGTTGCCGAGGCGGAGTTCCGTCGCGAGGCCGAGCTTGATGCGCGCCACCCCGTCGGTCACCTTGCGGGTCACGAATTCCCGACCGCGTCGCGGGCTTTCGTGGTTGAACAGAATGCCGCTGACGCAGTACATGTTGTACGATTCGCGGTAGTTGATCGTGATCCAGTGGCCGTAGAGCTTGGCGACGCCATAAGGGCTGCGTGGGTAGAACGGCGTGTCCTCATCCTGCGGCACGGCCTGCACCTTGCCGTACATTTCGCTGGAACTGGCTTGATAGAAGCGGATCGTGTCCCGCCCCAGCAATTTGACGGCTTCGAGCATCCGCGTCACGCCCATAGCGGTGAATTCGCCGGTCAGCACGGGCTGCTTCCAACTCGTCGGTACGAAGCTCTGGGCGGCGAGGTTGTAGACTTCGGTCGGATTGCTCGATTTGATGACGTCGATGATCGACAGCTGATCGAGCAGGTCCGCCTGGTGCAGGTGAATTCGGCCGGTCAGATGGCCGATGCGTTCGAAACTTTCCGTGCTCGAGCGGCGAACGATGCCGTGGACTTCGTAGCCTTTTTCGAGCAGAAGTTCCGCGAGGTAACTGCCGTCTTGCCCCGTGATGCCGGTAATCAACGCTCGCTTCATATCGCTCGTTCTCGTGGTGGTCCGCGATGCAATCACGAGGTGTGTTTTATGAGGAAGGCTTTCGTTCGGCGATGCCTGCCGTAGCATAGTGGTGGGAAGCGGACGACGACACGCCGGAGACGGACGATACGATGCGGTTCCTGGATGTGCGAACGCTGCTTTACGGCATGATGTTTCTGATGTACTTCTCGCTGGGGTCGTGGGCGGTCACGTTGACCGGGTATCTGATGGCGGCCGGCCATAACGGCGGTCTGGCGTTCGATGCCGGAGAAGTGAGTTGGATCTATACGACGTTCGCATTGGCCGGGTTGGTCGCCCCATTCCTCGTCGGACCGCTCGCGGATCGCTGGTTTCGCGCGGAACTCGTGCTGTCGGTCGCCTCGTTCGCCTCCGCCGGCTTGCTGTTCTTGGCCGCGTGGTATTGCGAAGGGGAACAGGACTCCGCCCTTCAAGTTCACCTCAGTCAACTGGACCAGAACCCTGCGGAGATCGCCGCCTCGTCTGCGGTCCGAGTCACGGCCGACGGCAAGGTGCTGCCCCTCTTCAGCATCATGCTGGCTTACTGCTTTTTCATGCAGCTTAGTCTCACGCTGACCAACGCCATCACGATGCGAAATCATCCGCGCGGCAGCGACGGCTTCAGCCGCACGAGGATGTGGGGGACGATCGGCTGGATCGTCGCCGGCAATGTGGTCGGGCTGCTGTTGAATCCGATCTCGACGCAACCGCTCGTGCTTGCAGGAAGTGCAGCCGCGATACTGGGCGTCTTCTCGTTGTTCCTGCCGATGACGCCGCCGATGAACAAGGAGAAGAATTATCTGCCGGCGCTGAAGCTGTTCAAGAATCGGTCGTTCTGCATCTTCGTGTTCGCCGCGTTTCTCGCGACGCTTTTCAACCAGTTCTACGGCGTCTACGCCTACAAGACGTTTACGGACTTGGGCATGAAACAAGCCGAGCAGATCATGACGTTGGGCCAACTCCTGGAAGTCGGCTGCATGTTCGTGATCCCGCTCTTGAAGCCGAAGAAGAACCTCAAGCTGCTCATGCTCATCGGCCTGATCGGCTGGGTTGTGCGGTCCGCGGTCATGGTCTGGGCCGGGCTGCCGCTGATGGCCGCGATCGCCATTCCGATGCACGGTTGGAGCTTCGCCTTCTTCTTCATCACTGCCCAGACCTTCGTCCGCAGCCTTGCAGGCGATGACCTCGCCGCCGGCGCCCAAGGGATCGTTTCGTTCATCAATGCCGGACTGGGAGCTTTGGCGGGCAACCTGCTCGCGTCCTACGTCATTCGCCACAATCACGACGGGCCAACGATCGATTGGCAAAGTGTCTGGGTTACGCCGCTGATCGGGTGTGCGGCTACATTGGTGATGTTCCTGATTGTGTTCCGGCCGCACCGCCCGAAAGTGAGTCCGCCCGATGGCGAAGTTCTTCAAGTATAAATCCGTCGCTGAGATCGGCGCCGAGAACGAACGCCTCGGCATTGACCTTCGCTTTTCGGACGACCTCGCGCCGCTCTTTACACCGCTGACCGTGGGGAACCGCACGGTCGGCAACCGCTGGTGCATCCATCCGATGGAAGGCTGCGATGGCGAACTCAACGGCACGCCGGGCGAGTTGACCTTCCGCCGCTACCGTCGCTTCGGTGGAGGCGGCGCCAAACTGATCTGGGGCGAAGCCTGCGCGGTCAATGCCGAGGCGAGGGCCAACCCGAGGCAGATCACGCTCAACGAACGCACCTACGATGCCTTCGCCGAACTCGTATCCGAGACCCGCGCCGCTCACCGGGCCAACGGCTTCAACGAGACCGATCTGCTTTTCGGTCTGCAATTGACGCACTCCGGGCGCTACTCGCAAAAGCCGGTCATCGTGGCCCACGATCCGCTCCTGGATCGCCGTACGGTGATCGACAAGGCCACCAAGGCCGTCATCACGGACGACTATCCGCTGGCCACCGACGATGAACTGACGGGGCTGATCGATGATTACGTGGCGACCGCGAAGCTTGCCGTGCGGGCGGGCTTCGATTTCCTCGATGTGAAGCAATGCCACCGCTACCTGCTCAATGAGTTGCTCGGTGCGGTGAATCGTCCCGGCAAGTACGGCGGCAGCTACGAGAATCGGACCCGACTGAGTCGGGAGATTTTCCAGGCTCTTCGGGCGGCACTCCCGGGTGCGATCCTCGCCACACGAATGAACGGCTACGACGCGATCCCGTTTCACAAGGATGAAGTCGAAGCCGGCGTGCCGGACGACTGGCGGCGCGACGGCTTCCTCGGCTGGGGCTTGAATGCCGCCGACCCGTTGACACCCGACCTGACCGAGCCGATCCGCTGGGTCGGTGAGATGCAGGCTCTGGGTGTGAGCCTCGTCAACATTGCGCTCGGCAACCCCTATGCTCAGCCGCACTTCGGCAGGCCGTTCGAGTACGCCCCGCCGGACGGCTACGAAAGCCCGGAGCATCCGCTCCTCGGCGTCCATCGGCACTTCACCATCGCCGGCGCGATCCAAGCCGCGAACCCGACGCTGCCCATCGTCGGCACCGGTTACAGCTACCTCCAGGAGTTCATGCCGCAAGCCGGTGCGGCCAACGTCCGCGATAGCCGCATCAGCTTCGTCGGCGTCGGCCGAGCGTCGCTCGCGCAGCCCGATTGGGTGAAGAATCTGCTCGAAACCGGCACGCTGGACCGCAAGAGGATCTGCCGCACCTTCAGCTATTGTACCGCAATCATGCGGGCCAAGGATCACCCGCTGGGCCAGTATCCCACCGGCTGCCCACCCTTCGACAAGGAAGCCTACGGCGACCTCTGGAAGGAAGTCCAACAGCTTCAAGTGAAGGCGAAGTGACCGCACCGATCGTCATCGTCGGCGGTGGTCTCGCGGGAACGACGCTGGCTTGGATGCTGCACCAACGCGGCGTGCCGTTCACGCTCCTCGACGACGGCAAGCCGTTCAGTTCGTCCCGAGTCGCCGCCGGTCTCATCACGCCGATCACCGGATTCAAACCGACGGTGACGTGGCGATGGGAAGAACTGCGCGACTCGGCATTCGCTTTTTATTCCCGAATCGAAGCCGAGATCGGCGAACACTTCTTCCATCAACGCAAAGCCGTTCGGATCTTCGAGGACGATCAGGAATCCCGGCAGTTCCGCCGCTGCGGCGACCGCGTCGAACTCTGCGAGGCGACATTGCCGGCGGGATTCCTCGCGCCGTTCGGCGCGATGACGATGGCCCCCGCCGCGCGACTCGACGTACGAAAGTACCTTGTCGACTCCCACGCCTACTTCGCCGACCGTGGCTGGTTGAACGCATCGATTTCGGGAAAGGAGCGAGTCGTGCACGCCGTCGGCTTTGGGCCGTGCCCGCCGTTCGCCGAGATTCCGTTCGCCGCATCCAAGGGGGAAATCCTGACGCTGCGGATCCCCGGACTGCACGAAGATCGCACCGTCAACCGTCGCGGCACCTGGCTGACACCGATCGGGCCCGAGTTGTACCGCGCCGGCTCGACCTACGACAAAACGACCCTCGACGAAGTGCCGACGGACTCAGGACGCGACGCGATCCTCGCCAAGCTTGCCCTGTTCATTACTCTGCCCGTCGAAGTCGTCGCTCGTGAAGCGGCTGTGCGACCGATCATCCGCACCAGCAAGCCGCTGATCGGGTACAAACCCGGAAATGATTCGGTATTCTACTTCAACGGACTTGGCTCGAAGGGATCGCTGACGGCACCTTGGGCCGCCGCACAACTCGCGGCCGCGATTGCGGACGGCACGCCGCCCGACCCTGAGATCGACCTGGCAACGTTTCTTTCCACAGGCAGGCCATGAGAGTGACCGAACGCGTGCACGAATCGCTGAAGAATTTCGTCAACCCCGGCGATGTCGTCATCGACGCCACTGCGGGGAACGGCCACGACACGCTGTTCCTCGCCCAACTCGTCGGCCCGACCGGCCACGTCTTCGCCTTCGATATTCAACAGGACGCGTTGGATGCCACCGCGAAGCTCCTCGGCGAACATCGCATCGCCCACTTCACCGCGTTTCGACGCGACCATGCGGAACTGGCCGACGCGATTCCGGCGAAGCATCGCGGAAAAATCGCCGCCGTGGTCTTCAACCTCGGCTACCTGCCCGGCGGCAACCGCAACATCACCACCGCGCCCGGCAGCACCTTCTCCGCCCTGCACGCGGCCCGTTCGGTGCTGATGGTCGAGGGAATCATCTGCGCCACGATCTACCGCGGTCACCTCGATGGCCCGCTCGAAGCCGAGGCCGTGCTGGAAGTCGTCATCGCCTGGTCCCGCCAAGGAGATGCCGTATTCATCGGTCCGGCCCACGATCTCAGCGTGCCGCAACTCGTGACCGCCGTAAAAATGCGGGCGTGACGCGATCGGCCCGTCGAGGAACACGGCATGCGCAAGAGCCGACTCAAGCAACTCCTCGCCGAAGGCAAGCCCGCCATCGGAACCTGGCTGACGCTGGACAGCATCACCGCAGCGCGGTCGCCGCGTGCCGCTACCCGCCGCACGGGAATCGCAGTGTCGGCGGCGGCGGCATGCACGCCCTGAACTTCGCAACGACTCCTGACACCCCCGCTCCGCGACCGAGTTCGACGAGGCTCTTGCCGAAGTGCCGGCCGGGTGCATGCGGTTGGGCGTGGCCCCGGGCATCCATGCATTCTCCCTCGTCGACGCAAAACGGCAGCTCGACGAGGGCTGCCGATTCGTCGCGATCGGCAGCGATATACAATTCCTGACCGATGCTGCGGCCGACACGATTGCCGAACTTGGCCAACGTCTGTGAGGTTCTCGTCGACATGGCAACGCAACCACGGGTAAAGACTGAACAGCTGCTTAAGCGATCGTGGTCGATCGAACTGACGGACCACGTCATTTCCACGGCATGGATTGCATCAGGAGACAAGATCGCTGCCGCCGTCGTCTCCGGGCCGATCGTCATCGCCGACGCCGTGACGGGTCGAATCCTGCATACGCTGCATGGCCATGGCTTCGGCACCACGGCCGTCGGTTGGCAGCCTGGCACTGATGTGCTCGCGTCTACGGGACAGGACGGGAAAGCGAAGCTCTGGAACACCACGACGGGCGAATGCAGCCGCGAACTCGTCGGCGGAGCTGCGTGGGTCGAGCTGCTCGCGTGGCACCCGGCCGGCAAGCTTTTCGCCACGGCGGCCGGGAAGAGCGTTCGGGTTTGGACGGCGGACGGCGACATGGTCCGAGAGTTCAAGGAGCACCCCGCGTCCGTACTCGACCTCGCCTGGAAGCCGGGGACTTCGCTGCTCGGAGCCGCAACTTACGGCGGCATCTTCGTCTACGATCCGACGCTCGACGAATCCGCAAGGAAGTACGATTGGAAAGGTTCGCCGCTGGTGCTCGTGTGGTCTCCGGACGGCCGACTGCTGGCCCACGGCAACCAGGATTCGACCGTCCACTTCTGGTTCGCCGACGCAGACACGCCGCTGCAGATGCACGGCTTCCCCACCAAGGTCCGCGAACTCAGCTTCGACTCCACCAGCCGATACCTCGCCACCGGCGGGGGCGCAGCAGCTTGCGTGTGGGATTGCGGCGGCCCCGGCCCGGAAGGCCGCAAGCCGCAGATGCTCATGGATGAAGTCGGCGAATCCGAAGCCTCACTGACCGCCTGCCGCTGGCAACACCGCGGCTTCCGGATCGCCGGCACCTTCGCGGATGGTGCCGTCCGCGTCTGGCAGCCCGCGGCGAAAGGCAAGCTGATCGGCGAAGACACATTCACCGACGGCGAAGCCGTTCATCCATCCTGGTCGCCGGACGACCGCCGGCTCCTCGTCGGCTCCGGCGGCGGCACCTTGGCAATGTTCAAGGTCGGGTGACTCGGGTAAGATCGCAAGTACTAAAGGAGGAGCGGGCCATGCCGTTACGCGATCATTTTCGAGCCGAGAAGGGTAAGAGGAGGAATTGGGAAGGACTCCACGCGCAGTGGCCCGCGGTCATTATCCAAAAGTTGCAGCATCAGCTTCCGCTTGGGTTCGTAGCCGAGCCAAGTGTTCATATCGGTTCGACGATCAAAGTTGATATCGCGACTTTTGAGCAGGATGAGCAGACCCCTTTCTCGGGCAGCAATATCGGTGACGGAACAGCAACTGCGTTGTGGGCACCTTCGGAACCCACGCTGACTATCGAGGCGGAACGACCAGACGACTACGAGTATGAAGTTCGAATCTACGACGAAGCGGCCGGCCTGACGCTCGTGGCCGCCATTGAAATTGTAAGTCCGGCCAACAAAGATCGGCCCGGTTCCCGCACGAATTTTGTCGAAAAGTGCAACGCACTCGTTCGGAAGGGCATCGCAGTCAGTATCGTCGATCTGGTTACGAATCGGCACTTCAATCTCTATGCCGAGACGTTGGAATTGCTCGGCCACGCCGACCCGATGATGTCCGCCGAACCGCCGGCGACTTACGCTGCGTCCCTTCGTTGGGGGCCGCGCGGCAAACGGAACCGACTCGAAGCCTGGTCGTATCCGCTGGAAGTCGGCAAGCCGCTGCCGACGTTGCCGATCTGGCTCAGCGAGACGCTTGCGATTCCGCTCGATCTCGAAGCCGGCTACGAGCAGACCTGTCGCGATTTGCGGATTTCCTGACATCACTCGTGCACGGCGACCTTGATGCCGATTCGCTTGCGGATGAAGCGATCCGGTGCCCACTTCGACAACCACATCAGCCACTTCATCCGTAGGGGAAAGTGAAGTCGCCCCGGTTTGGAGGGCAGTCGTCTCGCGATGATGCCGGCGGCCCGTTCCGGCGTCATGATCCAAGGCATCGGGTTCGAGTTTTTGCTGGTCATGGGCGTCGTGACGAAGCCGGGGTAAATGCACGTCATCGCCACGCCGCGCGGCCAGAGTTCGATCCGCAACGATTCGCAGTAGGTGCTCAGCGCGGCCTTGCAGGCACAATAGCCGGCGGCACCCGGCAAACCCTTGTATGCGGCCATGCTGGAGACGGCACTGAGATGGCCGCGACCCCGAGCAAGCATCCCCGGCAGCACCGCCTCGAAGGCATACACTGCGCCGAGATAGTTGACGTTCGTCATCAGCACGACGCCCGGCACGTTCATCGGGTCTGCCCCGGTTTCCGCACTGACCCCGGCATTGGCGATCAGCAGATCGCACGGTCCGAGCTTCCCTTCCAATTCGTGCAGCGCGGCATGGCAGGCGGACCGATCGGAAACATCGCACACGACGGTCTCAATGGTGCCTCCCGCGGCACGCGCTTCACCGGCAAGTTCATCCAGCAGTTCCCGGCGCCGAGCGGTGACGCCGACCTTGGCTCCGCGCCGCGCGTACTCGAGCGCCAGCGCGCGGCCGATCCCCGTGGAAGCCCCGGTGATGAGAATCGTCTTTCCGCGGTCCTGCGTCATAGGGGTACTCTTCGGTGCAATCGGAACGTTTGTCGCGGCGCGGTCGTTACCGCCCGTACGCACACCGGCTTGGGTTGGGTCGTTTTCCTGGGATTGTCTTGGCAAGCTCGCGGTCGAGCGTCATGGTTAGAGATGGTATGGTTGGCGGCAGTGTTTGCGGAGTTCGGAAGATGCGATCACTGTTCTTGATGTCCGTAGCGATGTGCATCTCCACCACGGCGGCGACCGCGCAGCCCCTGCAACCCGCGAACCCGGACCAGTACGACATTCACTTGCGATATCGCATTCGTGCCGATCGCGATGGTCGCGTTGTGGCGTTCCGTGCGTTGACGGCGCATTTGAAATCTCTCGGTTTCGCCGCCGCACCGCGGGACGATGCGGATTTGGACATCTTCGATACGACGGCTGAAAAGCTGAACGGATCGATTTCCTCGGCGAACATCGGCAAGCTCTTCGACGACGCAAGCATCCGGACGGCGATCCTGATGCCTGCGGGTCAGGTCCTCCCGGAGGATGCCGCCGTGAAGGTGCCGGTGCAGATCCGCATCGCCGCCGGGCTGGGACTAACTGAGCAGCGACTGCTGCACAGTCAGATTTCGATGCATCTGACTCTCCTCGGCTTCGTCGAAAACCTCGGCTACGACCATCGCGAGTTCACACGACTCCGCGGCGTCATGAACTCCGGCGACGTGCTGAAGCTTCTCAAGGACCTGCGAACGCTGCCGAGCGGTTGGTTCGGCCCGGCCATTCAAACGGATCAGCTGCCGGCTCCGTTCCGCAACGTGCTGCCGATCCGCGTTGTCGAAGTGCTGCCGATTCAGGAGATGAAAGCCGCAGCCCCGGCTGCGGCGGCTGGTCCCGCGATCGACAAGCTCGGAGCCGACGTCAAAGCGATCCTTGCGGATGCCGCCGCCGCGGAGAAGCCGATCGATCTCGAGCTGATTCTTGAAGCCGAGCCGAACTTTACCGAATGGCAGACCATGCGGGACCGCATCCGAAGTTCTGCAGCTGGAGTGTCCGTCGAAGGCCTGATCGGCAGGGTCGTTTCGGTTCGATTGCAAAAAGCCGCCGACTTGGCGAAGCTTCCCGGCGTGTCGGAAGTCGCAGCGATCCGCACGCCGCGTACTGCTGTTGTCAGCGCATTCGATGCCGCACCGAACGACCAATTGAACTCGGGCATACTGCAGTTGCATCAACTCGGGTATCGCGGTCGCGGAGCCAAAGTCGTCGTCGTCGGCTCGGATTTTTCCGGCTACCTCGCGTCGCTGGGCAACGGCCTGCCCAAGACCGCACGGCTGCTCGACCTGACTGGGGAATTGAACCCCGAACTCCTTCCCGCACCGAGCGCCGAAGGCACGGGTGTCGGCTTGCGGACGGCGTTGCAGCTCGCGGCGGCGGCACCGGATGCCGAACTGATTCTCGTCCGCATCGACCGTTCTTCCTTGCATCAACTCACTACGCTCGCCAACGCGGTGACCGGTGAAGAAACATTTTCCGAAGCCATGCAGTCTCGAGCCTACGAGATCAGGACCGGCGGCGATGCCGGGATCGCCAAGCGTGCGGCCGTGGCCGAGGAATACCGCAAAGCCTTCGCCGACCTCAGCGACGAAGACAAGCCGATGCTTCGCCGTGAAGCCGCAAGAAAGGCCTTCGACGATCTGCTGAACGAGGATCAACAGACGCGCGGTCGGATTGACCGCTTCAACCTCATCCGCACCGGCTTGGAGAGCCTCAAGCGAACGACGCTGGTTTTGAACACCCTGACCTGGAATACCGGCTATCCGCAGGACGGCCTAAGCGAATTGAGCCGACTCATCGAAGCCAAGTTTACGCCGGTGCCGCAACGCAACGGCTTGCGGGCCTTGAATCGCAACCCGCTGCCTGCTTGGATTCAGTCTGCCGCCGAGCAAACCGGCCAAATCTGGGCCGGTCCGTTTCTCGACGCGGACGGCAACGGAGCAATGGAGTTCGCCGCACCGGAAGTCACCTTCGGCAAGGAACGTTGGACCCATGAGCTGAACTTCCTCCGTGCCTCCGGCAAGGAAGCGATCGGCGTGCTGAATGGCGGCACCAAACTCCGCTTCACCATCCAATGGCGCGAGCCGCAGGATCCCGATGGTTACGTCCTTCGGGATCCGAGCCTGCCGCTGCAGCTCATTCTCCTGAGGCAACTCGATCCAGCCGGCAAGACGCGGGCTTCGGACGATTTTGAGGAAGTTGCCCGCAGTGGAGGCAACCCAGTCAAACTGCTGCGAACCGCTGCTTCGTCCGCCTACGAGCAGACGCTGGAACTCACATTGCCGACGGATGGCGTCTATGCCCTCCGCGTCGAAGGGAAGACCGCTTTTGAGTCCCTGCTGCCGGCGCTGCGGCAGAAGATTGAAGTCAATCCGCGCATCGTGGTCGAGAGCATGGATACCAAACCGGCACCGCTGTTGAGCATCGTTCCCATGGCTGTGGGTGTCGGCATTCCGGCGGACAGTACCGCCGTGCTTACCGTCGGCGGGATCAATGCCCAAGCCGGTTTCGGACCGGGAGTCGTGCTCAACACAAAGCCGGACGTCCGCGGGCCGATCGGTACCATCGGCGGCATGGCAGCGCTCCTCGGCGGAGTCGGACTGAAGCCTCAGGACCTCGTTCGCACCCTCGGCCTGACGCCCGGCGGCGATTTCATGATTCCGCAGAACTTTCTGAACGCGATGAGCAGACCGAGGGGTGAGCGATGATCATGTCGGATCGTAAAATTCAGATTGCGGATTGAATGACTCAATCGTTGGCTGCGATGAGCAGTTCTCCATGACCGCCGTGAAGGATGTCACCGCGCCAACAGGCGAAATCATTCTCGAAGTCCATCTTTGGGATTGCGCCGATTCGCTCGAGCTCACGGTGCAGAACACCCAGATACGCAGGCCGGGTTCGGCAGCTGAAGCGGTGGCCCGGCGACATGTCCTTGGGTTTGTTTCCCAACACGATCGTACCGCGCTTCATCCCAGCACCGCAGGCCGTGCCGGCCGAACCGGCGATCAGCGTGCCCGCGATCATCGCGGCTCCGGCGTGATCGCCCAGACTGCCTGCGACTGAGATGAAACCGCGGCGCATCCGCAGACCGACTTCGTCTCGGGCATTGCCGTAGACAGCGATCGTGCCGCCCTTCATCCCGATTCGGCTGCCGCGATAGGCCGCGCCGAGTTGCGACCCGGCGTTACCGCGAATGGTGATCGAGCCGGTGCTCATCTCCGCTCCGGCCCAATCGCCTGCGAGACCCTCGACAATGATCGTGCCGCCGAAGAGGTACGCACCAAGGTGCCGGCCAACGTTGCCCCGGACGGAGATCGTACCGGTCGTCATCCGTTCGCCGAGGCGGTTGACTTTGGCAAGATCGCCTTCGAACTCGATCCGATCGACGTTGCTCCCGCTGACGTGGAAGAACTCTCCAAGCTCGACCGTTCGGTTTCCGTAGGCGATCGGCTGCTTGGCGACCTCCGTCAGACTCAGGCCGCTGAGTGCTGCCGGGTTCACGTGCTCCAGTTCCAGCGGTAAGCCCGGCGGGGTATGCAGGCGAAGCGTCAACATCTCAGTCCCCCACCCCGGAGAGGATCTCGTGCAACCGCAAATGATGCGGGCCGAGCTTGCCGCCATAGTTGCCGGCAGTGATGCGAACGATGCCAGGCCCGGCCGCGGCCAGGATCGCGGCCTTCATCGCCGCCGCCACGGCTTCCAAGGTCAGACCGTCGAATACGAGTTCGTAAACGGCATTCACCCCTGGTGGGAGTTCGCTCGGCACAACGCCGCGAAGCGTCGGGCAATAGGCCTCGTTGGTGCTGGCCTTAAGGGCCTTATATTTGCTGCCGACCTTGCTGCCGGAACGGACGATGCCGCCGGGAAACGGCAGGATGACACCGAGGATCTTTGCCGCCACGATCACCGCCCGCTCGGCGGCTTCCAATGTACCGCGTTGCCGTTCTCCAAGGAGGATGATGTTGCCGCCGGCGACTCCCTTCACCGTACCGAAGTGATCCTCGCACAGGAACTCGCCGTCCATGGTCGGCAGGCGCCAGAAGCGTTTGCCGTCGTGCAGTTTGGCGAGTTGCCGGCCGTCGCCGAAGTAACGCAGGTTCCCGCCGATGCGGATCGACTTATCCGTGAGCGGCAGGCCGTTGTAACACGCCGTCGTGGCACACGTGAGGATGCACTGGCCGACGCGGTTGATGAGGGCTTTTTGCAAGGCGTCACGGCTGAAGGCGAAGAACAACAAGGCAATGCCCGGCCTGCCGTCCGGGGTGTCGGCTTCATCGAGTTCCTCGTCGATGCCCGCTTCGCAATCGCAGCCGATCACGCTCGAAGCATAACCGCAAACTTCCTGCGCGGCGATTCGCGCCCAGCCAGGCGTATCGGCGGTGACGATCACCCGCGCGGCCGTCATCGGAAAAGCTTCGGCGAAGGTGTCCGCGATTTCAGTGCCCTGGATCCGCAGGAATGCGCTCACAGCCCCGGCAGCTTCTGTTCGCCGCCCTCGCGCCGCTTGACGTAGTCGTACATCGCGAAGCCGATCATGCGGTATTCCCGATCCGCTTCCTGCGCGAACGTCGCCTCCATGTAGAACGGCACCAACTCGACGCCCGTCGCTGAGAACCGCACCACGAACCCCAGGCGGATCTGGTCGTTCGGCAGATACGTCACGTTATCCCGGTCGAAGTCCTTGAAGTGGACCGTTGCGTTATGCTGAGCCGCCAATGGTGCCACGGCCGACCGAAACGCGGCCTTCGTTTTCGAATCGTAGCGGAACTTCTCGGAAACGTGCTTGAACGTATTCACCCAGTCGCGGCTGTTGGCCGAGGCCTCCATCGCCCGAATCTTACGTACCGCTTGTTCCCGCGGACTTTCGATCAGGAAGTCGCAGGCGAACAACATCACCGTCAACGCCACCGCAACGGTCGCAAGGATCCGCGTCCGGCGGTCCCGCTTCCGCGACCACAACCAGCCGAAGAACGCCGCGAACAGCACGAGGAGCACGTACAGCGTCAGCATCGGATCGGAGAGAAAGGTGGGCATGGGAGGGGGCCGTTCGAGGAGTTAGAATCGAGTCTTCAGCTTACGTTCGTCGCGCGAAGCGTGAAAAACCGCTCCGGTAGATTAAGAACGAATCTGGCGAATCCGCGGCACGAGACACCAGAGTGTTTACGGCCGCAAGAAATCTGGAACCCAAACCGGGATTCGCCCGCTCGTACCATTCGGCAATTTGAAAAAGCTCGCGATCGGCTTCGAGATCGAACAACACGATACGGCTCATGACGGATACTTCGCGGCAAACCTGACAAGAATCTGATCCATCGTGGAGCAGTTCTTCGGATCGGTATGAACCGCAATTCGCCGCATGAGTTCATCGTGAAGTTCCGGAGGCAATGGAGGCAACTCGCCTTGATGCTCGAACTCATCCAGACTCTCCTCAATCGCTTCGGTGAGTTCGATGCGTTCGTCGTAGCTCAGCTTGTCGATCCCCAGACTTTCCAGCGACGGCACCATGACTTGTCACCTCAAGGTCGATTCAGGAAATTCACCATTAAGCTCGCAAAAGACTGAAAGGATCGCATGAAACTTTCGCTTCGAACTGGTCCATTCTATCCTTGCCTACCTTTGTGGTCTCTGCGGTCTCCGTGGTGAATCCTTTTACTTCCGCAGTTCGGCGCCGTAGATGGCGTTACTGCCGAGTTGCTCCTCGATGCGGAGGAGTTGGTTGTACTTGGCGATGCGGTCGGTGCGGCTGGCTGAGCCGGTCTTGATCTGGCCGCAGTTCGTGGCGACCGCGAGATCCGCGATCGTCACGTCCTCGGTTTCGCCGGAGCGGTGGGACAGGATCGCGGTGAAGCGGTTGCGCATGGCCATCTGCACGGCTTCGAGCGTTTCGGTCAACGTGCCGATCTGGTTGACCTTCACCAGGATGCTGTTGCCGCAGCCCTCGGCAATGCCGCGCTTCAGTCGGGTCGTGTTGGTCACGAACAGGTCGTCGCCGACGAGTTGAACTTTGTCGCCGAGCTTGGTCGTCAGCTTCTTCCAGCCGGCCCAGTCGTCTTCGGAGAGTCCGTCTTCGATCGAGCGGATCGGATATTTGCCGCACAGGTCGGCCCACAAGTCGATCATCTCATCGGAGGAAATCACGCGATCCGGGGCGGACTTGAAGAACAGGTAGCCTTCCTTGCCCTTGTGCTTGGCTTCCTCGTAAAGCTCCGTGCATGCGGCATCGAGCGCGAAGACGATGTCCGTACCGAGTTTGTACCCGGCCTTTTCGATGGCGATGGAAATCGTGGCCAAGGTTTCATCGGGCGACGCGAGGTTCGGGGCGAAGCCGCCTTCATCGCCGACGGCGGTATTCAGCCCTTTGTCGTGCAGCACCTTCTTGAGTGCGTGGAAAATTTCAGCACCCATCCGCAGCCCTTCGCGGAAGGTCGGAGCGCCCACCGGCATGATCATGAATTCCTGGAAATCGACGGTGCTGTCCGCATGCTTGCCGCCGTTGATGATGTTCATCATCGGAATCGGCAGCACGGTCGCATTCACCCCGCCGACGTATTTGTACAACGGCAGACCGGCACTGTTCGCGGCGGCATGGGCACACGCCAGCGAGACGCCGAGGATAGCGTTGGCGCCGAGTTTCGCCTTATTGGGCGTGCCGTCCAGTTCGAGCATTGCCTTGTCGATGGCGACTTGGTCGTAGATGTCGAAGCCGTCGAGCGCTTCGGAAATCAGCGTGTTGACGTTCTCGACGGCCTTGAGCGTGCCCTTGCCGAGGTAGCGATTCTTGTCGCCGTCGCGCAGTTCGACCGCCTCGTGGGCGCCGGTGCTCGCCCCGCTGGGAACAGCTGCGCGGCCGAGGACGCCTTCACCGGTGATGACGTCGACTTCGAGCGTTGGGTTGCCGCGGCTGTCCAGAATTTCACGGGCGACCACGGCCAAAATACTGTCGTTCATGCGGAGATTTCCGGTGCGAATGGGGACATCGATACGATGCCTGAGATACGACCGCGCGGCCCGCTCTACAAGATGCGACGTGACGCCGGCGGCCGCGGGAGGAGCCGAGGAGCCGCCGATCGGGGGAGCGGGGCTTCGACTCGACATCGACTCCAGTCGATCCGCCGCGACCCATCGTCCAGCGGCTGATTCGACTGAGAATCCCGTCCCGCGGCCATGGCTGTCGCCCGAAAGCGACGAACCATTGCCGACATCTTCAACATCGACCGCCGACGCGATTTGCTCCAGTATCCCTTCCCGATTCTCCACAAGCGGCATTCGGACCAACCGCTACAATCGACTGTATGACCATGGCCAACGATTACGACGCGATCATCCTCGGCGCCGGGGCGGCGGGGCTTATGGCCGCAATCCGAGCCGCCGAGCGCGGCCGGCGGGTGCTGCTGCTGGAGAAGTCGAAGAAGGCCGGCGTGAAGATCCTGATGTCCGGCGGTACGCGATGCAACATCACCCACCACTGCGATGCCCGCGGCATCGTCGAAGCCTTCGGGAAAAACGGCAAGTTCCTGCACTCGGCCTTGGCGAACTTCGGCGTCCGCGACACGGTCGAGTTTTTCCATGCCGAAGGGGTGCTGACCAAAGTTGAAGACACGGGCAAGATCTTCCCCATCTCGGATCGGGCGTTGGACGTGCTCAATGCCCTGCTCCGCCGACTGGCTCGGGCGGGTTTGACACCAAACCTCGGCGAACCGGCACTATCCGTGGAAGCTCGCGAAGATGGCTTCGCCGTGCGCACGCCGGTGCGCACGGTCACCGCGACAAAACTGCTCATCACCACCGGCGGGCTGTCCTACCCAGGCTGCGGCACCACCGGCGACGGCTACGGTTTTGCCCGGATCTTCGGCCACACCATCACCGCGACGCGGCCGAGTCTGGTTCCCGTGACGACCAACGCCGGCTGGGTGAAGGATCTCAGTGGCCTGACGCTGCCGGACGCATCGGTGAAAGTCATGGACCAGACCAAGTCGATCAGCACGCGGCGCGGCTCGCTGCTGTTTGCCCACTTCGGCCTCAGCGGCCCGGTCGCACTCGATGTGAGTCGGGCCGTCAGCGGCCATGCGACGCCCAAAACATTGGAATTGGAAGTCGATTTTTTGCCGAATGAAACCGAGCAAGCGCTCGACGGCTTCCTGCAGACCGAATCGGTGACGTCCGGAAAGAAGCTGCTCGCCGGCATCTTGGGGGACCGCGTGCCGCGGCGGATCGCCGATCATCTCCTGGCCCTGAACGGGTTGGCCATCGACCGCAAAGCCGGGGCCTTGAGCAAACCCGATCGGCAGAGCCTGGCCAAGGCTTTGAAGCGGACGCGCATCCCGGTCAGCGGCACCCTCGGCTACGAGAAGGCCGAGGTCACTGCCGGCGGTGTGGTGCTGGACGAAGTCGATTCCCGCACGATGCAATCGAAGTTGAAGCCCGGCCTCTACTTCGCCGGAGAAGTGCTCGATTTGGATGGCTGGATCGGTGGTTACAACTTCCAATCCGCCTGGAGCACCGGCACCCTCGCTGCGGATCATTTATGATGGTGATGATTCACAAAACACGACACAGTGAAATCGCGACAATAGACTGTTATGGCGTTCCATTCCAGGTTCGCAGGTCGCCATCCCTGATGGTCACGCCGAGTTTGTCGTAATACTCGCAGAGCGGTACGGCGAACTTGCGTGTGGTGCCCCAGCAGTCCCGGATCTCGGCCAGTGTCGCTGGGCCGTGCATCATGCGCTGGCGGAGAAGCGAACGGGCTTCGGCCTCGCGTTCGCCGTGAAGCACGAATTCAGGGGCGATGCGGATCAACAAGCCCTCCGCACAGGCGACTTCCAGAATATCTTCGATGTCCTTGACGCGGCCGCCGGCGAGGTTGGCGAAGCCGACCGCTTCCGGCGGCGCCAAGCCCGCGGCATGAAGCGATGCGACGATTCGGTCCTTGAGCTTGCGTTGATTCACGCTGAGCTTCGGCTTGAAATCCGCTCGCGCGAGGCGTCGACCTTCGGCGACGAGTTGCTTCGACTTCACGAGGCGATCGACGACGAGCGAAAGGAATTCGGCATCATCCACATAGTCAAGCTGTGAAATGATCGCGGCACGGTCATGGTTTGTATGCAATGGGCACAGTCGATGTTGCTCCGAGAGTACCGCCATCAGTTTTACTTCGACATCCTGCAACACAATGGATGAAACCAATCGCCCGTTGGCCAAGGCGGTCAGTGTGCCGCGTTGCACCAGCGCCGTGGTGATCGCTTCCTGTTCGGCAGGCACAATGCCGGCGATGACGGCGAGGTTCGCCGTTCGGCCGTCGGCGACGCCGCGGAAGAAGTAAGCGGCCTCGGCTCGCTCGTGCGGATCGGACTTGGTGAACTTCTCGAGAATCAGAATCGAGTCGAATCGCTTGCGGCGGATCTTCGGCGCGTTCGGCAGCAGCACCGTGCCGCCGCCGAGTGTTGCTCGGCCGGCGGAGTCGCGGAGCACAAACGGCTGACCGTGGACGGCGACGGTCGGCGGCCCGATGAGCTGAGCCAAGCCGGCTGTGCCCGGAGCGAGCCGATCGGCATCGAGCAGCGACACTTCGATCGGAAGGTCCGCCGTGCCGAGGTGCAGCCGGCAGGTCAGTCGGTTCCTGATGCCGCGTGTGCCGTCGGTTGCCGCGGTCAGGTGTACGGCGGTGATGGCCCCGGCAAGGAGCGGCTCGCCGTGGGCGAGGACATCGCCGCGGGCGAGGGTGTGATGGTCGACACCGGCGAGGTTGATCGCCGCCCGTTGTCCGCAGCGGATTTCCGCAACGGAACGACTATGGTGATGCAGCCCGCGCAGCGAAACGATCTCGCTGCTGCCGTTGGACTTGTGCAGCGTCGGTTTGTCGTCGAGGTGAAGTCGGCCCGCGGCAACGGTGCCGGTGACGACAGTGCCGTGACCGGGACGAGTGAACGCGCGGTCAATGTGTAGGCGAAAGGGCATCGCGCCTGCCGTATCGACGACGGCCTCCGTAAGTTCGGCCAAGGCGAGTTTCAGCTCGTCGATCCCTTGCCCCGTGCGGGCCGACGTGCTGAGGATCGCCGCGTTCTCAAGGAAACTGCCTGCGATCATCTCGCGGAGTTCCAACTGCAACAGTTCGAGTTCGTCCTCACTCGCCAAGTCGCATTTCGCGATCGCAATCAGGCCGTTTTGCAACTTCAGGAGTTTGAGAATCCCGAAGTGTTCCCGCGTCTGCGGCATGATGCCGTCGTCGGCGGCGACGACCAGCAGGGCCAAGTCGATGCCTGTGGCCCCGGCGAGCATGTTCCTGATGAATTTCTCGTGGCCCGGCACATCGACGATGCCGATCCTCACGTCCCCCAGGTGCAGTTCCGCGAAGCCGATATCGATGGTGATGCCGCGGGCTTTTTCTTCGGGGAGTCGGTCGCAGTTTACGCCGGTGAGGGCCTGCACGAGTGCCGTCTTGCCGTGGTCGATATGGCCGGCGGTGCCGAGGATGCAATCGCGGATCATGCGGCGAAACCCGTGGGCGAATAACGACCACACCATTCTACGTGCCGGCTAAGATCACCGAGCGGTAACCTCTCCCGAACCCGGTTTTCGATTTCCAAGGAGCAAGGCAATGGCAAAGATTGTTGTGGTTTACCATTCGGGCGCCGGGCACACTGCACAAGTGGCGAAGGCTGTGGTCAAGGGTGCCGAGTCGGTTTCCGGTGTGAGCGTGAAGCTTATGACCGCCGAAGAAGCGACGACGGATTTCACCCCGCTCAATGATGCCGACTGCATCATCTTCGGCTGCCCAACGTACATGGGCGGGCCGAGCGCGCAGTTCAAGACGTTCATCGATGCGGCCTCGAAGATCTGGTTCAAGCAGGGCTGGAAGAACAAGATCGCCGCCGGGTTCACCAACTCGGGCGGCCTCAGCGGCGACAAGCTGAACACGCTGAATTCACTTTACATCAATGCGATGCAGCACGGCATGATCTGGGTCGGCAATCCGCAGATGCCGACCGGGACGAGTCCGACGGACATCAACCGACTCTCGAGTTGGTCCGGGGTCATGACGCAATCCGACCAAGGCACGTCGCCGGAGATCGCCCCGCCGGTCGGTGACCTGAAGACGGCTGAGAACTTCGCGGTGCGGGTGTCGGAATTGACCATGCAGTTTCTGAAGGGGAAGGCGGTAACGACATAATGCCAGGGGTTTCACACCCTGGCTTTTTTCGGCCGCCCCGTTGGGTCAAACAATGCTTTGGACCGCAACGCAGTATCCAATAATGGCCGGGGGTGAAACCCCCGGCACAATCCGACGGCGCAGGATTACTTCGCGGCCAGTTCCTTCTTGACGGCTTCGAGCATCGCGTCGGACATCGGATCGACGCTGCTCTTGTAGCGGCCGACCACTTCGCCATTGCGGCCGATGAGGAACTTCTCGAAGTTCCAGCCGATCTCGCCGGCGAACTTCGGGTTGGTTTCCTTTTCCGTGAGGAACTTGTAGAGCGGCGTCTTGTCCTCGCCTTTGACGACGACCTTGGCCATCATCGGGAAGCCGACCTTGTAGGTGGTCTTGCAGAACTTCGAGATTTCGGCGTTGGTGCCGGGTTCCTGGCTGCCGAACTCGTTGGCGGGGACGCCGACGACGACAAGACCTTCCTTCTCGAACTTCTCGTACAGTTCCTGCAGCGTCTTGTACTGCTTGGTGTAGCCGCACTGGCTGGCGACGTTGACGAACAAAACGACCTTGCCCTTGTATTGGGCGAGGTCAACTTCCTTCTCCTCGATGTCCTTCATCTTGAACTGCAGTGGTCCGCTCATCGGCTTCTCCTTGGGCTTGTCTTCGGCAAAGGCGACCATTCCGACCGAAAATGCTGCGGCGATCATCAACGAAATTTTCATCGGCTGTCCTTCGTAAGAATGGGGTAAGACTCAAACTTCATCTTAGGCGCTGTTGCACCTACGGAGCGAGTCGTTCGCGAATCCACTGGCTTCCTTCACTCCGGAAGCGGAGACGGTCGTGCAGCCGGCTGCTGCGACCCTGCCAGAATTCGATCGAGTTCGGCACCAGTCGATAGCCGCCCCAGTGCGGCGGCCGAGGGATTTCACCGTCCGCGAATCGATCCAGCAAGGCGGCATGCTCCGCTTCGAGAACGGACCGATCCGGGATCACTTCACTTTGCCGCGAGGCCCAAGCCCCGAGCCGGCTTCCGGCGGGGCGGGTCGAGAAGTAAGCGTCGGATTCCTCATCGGTCGTCTTTTGGATTCCGCCTTCGATGCGGATGGATCGCTCGAATTCATGCCAAAGAAAGACGAGCGCGGCGAACGGATTCGTTTCCATTTCCCGGCCCTTGCGGCTGTCGTAGTTGCTGAAGAAAACGAAGCCGCGCTCGTCGAAGCCCTTGAGCAAGACGATCCGCGCGGCCGGTTTGCCGGCCACGTCGGCGGTTGCCAAGGTCATGGCGTTCGGCTCCGGCAGGCCGGCGGTCTGCGCCGCATCGAACCAACTTCGGAACAGCGCGAACGGGTCGTCTCCCGCTTCCGCTTCCGAAAGGCCGCCGTGGGTATAGTCCTTCCGCAAGTCTGCAATCGGTTTCATGCGGCTATGATAGGCTCATCGAACGCGGCGGAATCTTATGCTCAACCTCGAACGCGCGACCGGCCTCGTCATCCGCGGTACGGACTTCTCCGAAACCAGCCGCATCTCGACGCTCTGGACGCGAGAATTCGGAAAGATCCGCGCGCTGGCCAAGGGCGGTCGACGGCTGCGCTCCAACTTCGACTCCGCCTTCGATCTGCTGAACGTCTGCCAAGTCGTTTTCATCCGCAAGTCGAGCGGGTTGGACCTGCTCACCGAAGCCCGGCTGGAAGAACGCTTCCCCGAACTGAGGACCGATCTGCATGCCCTTTATGCCGGTTACTACGTCGCGGAACTGCTCGATGCGACGCAGGATTACGACCCGCACCCGCGGCTTTACGATGCCGCGTTGGCGATGCTGCGGACGATCGCGGAACCGGAGCGCGATCGGCTCGGAGCGGTCAGCGCGTTTGAGCTTGTCTGGCTGCGGGAGCTGGGTTATAGCCCTCGGCTGACGGCCTGTGCGGCGTGCGACCGGGACTTGCTCCCGGAAGCACAACACCGGCTCGGTTTCAGCCCCGCCGGCGGCGTGGTGTGCGAATCCTGCCTGGGGACGACCCGCGATCATCGGCCGCTGTCCGGTGCGGCATGGGCGGCCCTTCGGGATCTCAACGAAGGCCGATCCGAGCTGCCCTCCGGTGTAAGGCGCGAAGTTCGCGGACACCTGAGCCAGACCGTCAGTTTCGTGTTGGGCCGTCGGCCCCGGCTTGCCGGGTACATCGACGGCACGGGACCGTAGCCATCCGCGGGAGTAGGGCGTGAAGGAATCAATCCGGCCAACCCGAATCCTCTTGCTTGCGGCATTCGTTGCCGTGCCGCTCCACAGTTCCGGCTGCGCCTCGCTGACGGCGATGCGCGAGAAGACCTACGCCACGGCACGGTCGCTCATCACCAGCAGTTACGACGATCCGCTGGCCGAAGAGAAGATGGGAACCGCGGACCGCTTGTTCGAGGAAAAGGACTACCGCCGGGCGGAGAAGGTCTACGCCGACTTGGCGAACAACACCCGCAACCCCGCACTCGTCGCCGAGAAGGCCCGTTACCACGAGGCCGAATGCCTGCGGATGCGGGACAAACTCCCCGACGCCGCCGCGACTTATCATCGACTGCTGCAGGACTATCCGTTCGGCGCGTACCGCGAACGATGTTGCGCGGCGATGTACGGCATCGCCTACGGCTGGCTCGAAAAGGACGTACTTGCGGAGATCGAAGCCGAAAGCAACGGCACCACCAAGCCTTGGTACGCGGGCCGGATGGACGGCTTCAACCTCTTCGACGGCAAGCGGCCGCTCTTCGACACCGAAGGGGAAGCCCTGAAGGTGCTGGACAACGTGCAGACTCACGACGGCATCGGGCCGTATGCGGACAAGTCGCTCTATTGGCTCGGCTATGTGAACTTCTACCGCGGCCGCTTCGAGGATGCGGACCACCATTTCAGCCAACTCGCGGAACTCCACAAGGACAGCAAACTGCGACCGCACGCGGTGGAGTTGGCCATTCTCGCCAAGAACAACAGCACCGGCGGCCCGGTCTACGACAGCGGCAAAGCCTCCGAGGCACTGCAACTGATTCACCAAGTTGAAGCGACGATGCCCGGCTACGCGACCGACCCGGAGAAATCCGAGATGATGACCCGGCAGAAGTTCGCCGTGCGGATGCAACTCGCGATGAAGTACCTCGAACACGCCCAGTATTACGAACGCGTCGGCCGGCCCGCGAGCGCCTACTTCTACTACGACCTCGTCCAACGCCAGCACGCCGGCACCAAGCCCGCCGAGATCGCCCGCGAACGGATGATCGCACTCGAACCGATCAAGGCGAAGGCCGAGGCCGACCGCGCGGCGGGCATCAAGCCCGACCCCGGCTGGTTCAATCGGCTCCAATCCGGATGGGACCGGCTGTGGATGAAGGCCGAAGATCGGGACACGACAATCGAAGCCGACCGGGCCGCCGCCAACCCCACACCGACCGTCGCCGGGCCGCCGCCGAACAGCGCCGAAGTGCCCGGCCTGTTACCCCAAGACGTGCGTCGCTGAGGATGCTTCTCATGAAGACCGCCACCATTGCGTTACTTCTCGCCGCATCAGCCGGGATCGTCGGCTGCCAGGGTAAAGGCGACTTTTCCCTGCTCGGCTATTCGACAGCGCCGCCCTACGATCCGTCGATCCGATCGGTCTACATTCCCGTCTTCAAGAACCCGATCTTCCATACCTCGCCGCACCGCGGCATTGAGGTCGACCTGACCGAAGAGATCGTCCGCGAACTCAACGGCCGCCGCACGCCGATGCGGGTCATTTCCGATCCCCGAATCGCGGACACGGAACTGATAGGCGAGATCACCTATATGGGCAAAGGCCTGCAGAACCGCAGCCTGCAGAACCTGAACCGCGAGTTCGACGTCATCATCGGCTGCAAGGTCGTCTGGCGCGACAATCGCACCGGCAAAAATCTCACCGGCAAGCGCGGCCCGGTCTTCCCGGAGCAACCCGCGACGATCTTCGACCCGAGTCGGGAACCGCCGCCGCCGCCGGGACCCGACCTGCAGCCCAACGTTGTCACGATCACCGGCTACGGCCGGGTGATTCCGGAACTCGGCGAAAGCAACACGACCGGTGCCCAAGCCGCGTCCAAGCAGATCGCCCAGCAAATCGTCAACATGATGGAAGCGCCGTGGTAGGCGGGCCGCGATAGAATGCCGACATGAATCGAACCACCCACTGGCAGTGCGGCGGCGTCCGCTTCGACCTTGCGGCAAAGCCGTTGGTCATGGGCATCGTCAACGTGACGCCGGACAGCTTCTCGGACGGCGGGCAATTCTTCGATCCGACACGGGCGGTCGAGCAGGCGCTGCAACTCGCCGCCGAAGGTGCGGATGTTCTGGACGTCGGCGGGGAATCCACGCGGCCCGGCGCGACACCGGTCAGCGAAGCCGAGGAACTCGCCCGGGTGATTCCCGTCATCCGCGGATTGGCGAAGCAGACCGAGGTTGCCCTCTCGATCGACACGATGAAGGCCGGCGTCGCCCAAGCCGCGATGGATGCAGGCGCGGTCATCGTCAACGACGTCTCCGGCTTCCGCGATCCGGCGATGATCCGCATCGTTTCCCGATTCGGTGCCGGCGCGGTGGTGATGCACATGCCCGGCTTGCCGACGACCATGAACGACAACCCGCAGTATGGCGACATCGTCCGCGATGTTGTCGATTACCTTCGGCAACAAACCGAGGCGATGCTGCAGGCCGGCGTAGCCTGCGATGCGATTGCCGTGGATCCCGGCATCGGCTTCGGCAAATTCACGCAACATTCGCTCACACTCCTGGCCCACTTGGATGCCTTCGGCGAACTCGGCTATCCCCTGTGCCTCGGCGTTTCGCGCAAGGGCTTCCTTGGTCGCATCACCGGGCGAGAACCGGCCGAACGCATGCCGGCATCCTTGGCCGTCGCCTGCCGGGCCGTCGTCGAGGGCACCGCCCGAATTCTTCGCGTTCACGACGTCGGCCCAACCGTCGACATGGTGATGATGATGACGGCGATCGCGGCCGCAAGATCGGGTGAGCCACGATGACTCTTGAAGAGCAATGCCGAACCACGGCCGAGGCCGCGAAGCGGGCGTCCAAGCTGCTCTCGACGATCCGTGGCGAGGCGAAAAACGCGTGGCTGCGGGCCTGTGCGGATGCCGTATCGGAATGCACTCGAGACCTGGTTCGCGAGAACGCCCGCGACGTCGAGATCGCCCCCGAGTATGGCTTGGATGCCGCGGCCATCGACCGCCTGACGCTCGACGCCAAGCGGATCGCAGGGATTGCCGAAGGCTTGCGCCAGGTTGCTGCCCTGCCCGATCCCGTCGGCGAAGTCATCGAAGGCGGCGTCCGGCCCAATGGACTGTCGGTGACGAAAATCCGCACACCGCTCGGCGTCATCTTCTTCCTCTACGAATCCCGGCCCAACGTCACCGCCGATGCCGCGGCCTTGTGCGTGAAGTCCGGCAATGCCGTGATCCTGCGCGGCGGTAAGGAAGCGTTTCATACCAACATGTTCCTGCATACCATCATGGCCGACTTGCTGCCGAGACACGGCCTGCCGCGCAAAGCGGTGCAACTCGTGAACACTACGGACCGCGCTGCCGTCGGGCATTTCCTCAAGCTCAACGACCTGATCGACCTCACCATCCCGCGCGGCGGTGAGAGCCTGATCCGCCGCGTCGTCGCCGAGGCGACCATGCCGGTGTTGAAGCACTACACCGGCAACTGCCACGTCTACGTCGATGCTTCCGCCGACTTGGCGATGGCCGAGGCCATCATCGTCAACGCGAAATGTCAGCGCCCGGGAACCTGCAACGCCGCCGAGACGCTGCTGGTCCACGCCGCCGTCGCCGAGGCCTTCCTGCCGAGGGTCGGGAAGGCCCTGCAGGAACACGGCGTCGAACTCCGCGGCTGCGCGCGGACCTGCATCTTGCTGCCGAACGCCCACTCGGCAACCGACGACGACTACGAAGCCGAATTCCTCGCGCTGATTTTGGCCATCAAAGTCGTGAACGACTTCGATGCCGCAGTTGCCCACATCGATCGCTGGTCGTCCAAACATACCGAAGCGATCGTCACCAACGATCTCGCCGCGGCCAATCGCTTCACCGCAGCGGTCGATAGTGCCGCCGTCATGGTGAATGCCTCGACGCGTTTCAACGATGGCTTCGAGTTGGGATTGGGTGCCGAAATCGGCATCAGCACCGACAAGTTCC
>Ga0105047_10003090_pt1 | contig 29505 bp, 20 predicted proteins | sample MAT04_FD_78384 | JGI IMG/M metagenome (GOLD analysis project Ga0105047, IMG submission 78384) | Freshwater microbial communities from Lake Fryxell liftoff mats and glacier meltwater in Antarctica - MAT-04 (megahit assembly) | ecosystem: Environmental > Aquatic > Freshwater > Ice > Liftoff... | reverse complement strand
CGCCGCCCACCAGGGCGAGGAACGAGCCGAACACGACCAGGCCCACCTTCGTCTGCCGGTCCACGATCGGAGACCATCGCGGTTTTTGGGTCGTCGCGACCGTGACAGGAGTTGGCGAGGGCTCCGGAGTCGAAACTGGGGCAGGTGCGGGCGCGGGGACTGGAGCCGATGCCGGCGCCGGCGTTGCATTAACGGTTGTCGGTTTCTTGGCTTCCGTTTCCATGGTCAGCGATCCTCCTGGCCGCTCGAAACTTCGCACTCCGCGCTCGCGGATTCCTGTTCAATTCATCTTCGCTCGCCGTCACGGGCTTCCGCGTCAACGGCGCCCACGCACTGCGATCCTGAAACGCCTGCTTCACGCGCCGATCTTCCAGCGAGTGAAAACTAATCATGCCGACTCGTCCGCCCGGCTTCACCACGCGGAGCGCGTCGCCCAGTAGACGCTCGAGGGCGCCGAGTTCGTCATTCACCGCGATCCGCAGCGCCTGAAAGACACGTGTCGCGGGGTCGATCCGGTGATCGTTGGGCACCGATCGCCGCACCACATTCGCGAGGTCGGCCGTCGTCTTGAACGGCGTCGACAATCTCGTTTCGACAATCCGCCGGGCCACCCGCCGGGAATGGCGTTCTTCGCCATATTTCCAAAACAGGTCGGCCAGGTCTCGTTCGCTCATGCGGTTCACGAGGTCCGCCGCCGTCTCGCCGGTTCGCGGGTCGAGCCGCATATCGAGCGGCCCCTCTTCCCGAAAACTCAGGCCGCGGGCCGCGTCGTTCAGTTGATCCGAACAGACGCCCAGGTCGGCCAGTAAACCATCAATCACAGTCACGCCCGCGATCTTGAGGGCCGCGGGCAGTTGATCAAAATTCGCATGCAGGAAGGTGACCGGTAGTCCCTCCAGGCGCGACCGGGCGATCTCCAGCATCGCCGGGTCCTGATCCAGGGCGATGAGCCGCCCGTTGGGGCCAAGCCGTTCGGCGATCAGACGGGCGTGCCCGCCGACACCCGTCGTGGCGTCGACCCAAACCTCGCCGCTAACTGGGGCGAGATGGTGCAACACCTCGACCGGCAAGACAGACACATGTCTCGGCGATTGGGGGGTCATAAACGAAGTCTGTAGGTTGGTCAAGAGAGGTTGGAAAGATGGCGAGCCGAGCGGCGTAAGCCGCCGGGTATCAGGATCACCCGGCGGCTTACGCCTCGACGCTCGCCAAAAAGGGCATTATTTCCCCTTCGGAATCTCACGAAGGTCAAGGTACTTCTTCAGATCGTCGGCCGCGAGTTTCACGGGAGCCCCCTCTTTGGGGATCTCGACGCCAGCGGCCCAGAGGATGCCGTTGACCAGGAAGCGGCGGTAGCCTTCTTCCGCGAAACTGACGTGGAGATGCATCCCCGTGAAGGTGAACGCCCGTCCGCCGTCTTTGCGTTCGTACGCCCAGGCGACGATGGCGTCGTTGCTTGCGGCCACGCCTTCGGCTGCCTTCGGCGAGGCGGTCTTCAATAGCGGGGTCACGCCCTTCAGTTCCGGCACGAAGCGAATCTTGGTCAGGAAGCCGTCATCAATCTTGAACGGTGCCACACCGCGGGTGATGGCGTGTTCCGGGAACTTCTGGAAGTCAGCGATCCAGTGCGCGCGTTGCGAGTGCCCTTGTTCCCAGGCGGCCCCGGTCCAGCCGCGGGCACGGTCGCCCAGGTCTTTCGGGTAATCGATCACCTGATGAAAATGAACGAGTCCCACTCCGGCGTCGGCGAGCTTCCGCACCTGGGCGAGCCGATCTTCCTTCAGCAGAGCGTGCTTGGGTCCACCATCGAACAAGAAGACGACTGCCTTCGCGCCCTTGAAGGTTTCTTCGTTCTTCGGCCAATCGAGAGCCAGCACCGGCGCCACGTTCGGCGTCTGCTTCAGCAGGTCGGCCAGGACGGCACAACCCGCGAGATACTCATGCTCACCCACTTTGAAAAAGTTCGACCCGGCGATCAGGACGATCTTGACGGCCTTCGGGTCCTTGGGCTGTTCTTCGATCGCGGGCTTCATCGGCTCGGCCGCCGAGAGCGATCCGAACACGAGCAGGAGCAAGATGGGAGAGAGTACGCGAAGCATCGGAGTGTCTCGTGAGGAGATTCAGTTTTTACCAGGAGACAACTCGATCGAAACGCAGGAGTGTCAAGGGAATCATCGTCTTTACCCCGAAGGGGTTGTATGCCACAGCCCAGGGTCACGCCTCGCGCACCCCCATAGGCATCAAGTTAAGGACGCAAAGCCGGTTTTAGTCCCGAAGGGACGTTAGCCCGTAGCCAGGGGCGTAAGCCCCTGGCATCCAGCCGGATTGCCCTGTGCCCTGAAAGGGCGGCAGCCGCTGTCGCCCTTTCAGGGCTCAGAATCCTTGACGAGAGTTCCAGGGGCTTACGCCCCTGGCTACGGGCTGCCGCCCCATTCGGGGCTAAATCAAGTCGCAGTCTCCCTAACTTGATAACTATGGGGTGCGCGAAGCGCGACCCTGGGCTGTGGAGTAAAACCCCTTCGGGGTAAAGAATCGATCATCTCCGTTGAACGGATGAGAAGTCTCTTCTTTTGATTTATGAAATTCCACCACGACTGGGCGACTCGTTGAGGATCCTCACACCTTGAAGAAGATCCGATGCCGGTACAAGAACAGGCAGAACAGCCACTGAACGAAGACCACCAGCGACGCGAGCACGACCGTTCCCCACAGGCCCAGGTGCTGAAGGGGGTAGTAAGTGAACGGCATCAAGAGATTCGCGACCGTCTTGTTTAAGATGCCCGCCGACACATAGATGAAGATCGAATTCACACCGACAACCATGAACGGCCAACCCAACTTTCGGAAGCCGATCACGTCGATCACCAGGTAGAAGAAGAGCATCATCCAGCAGGTCCACCCGGCCGCGAGCAGGGCGAACGACGCCGTCCAGATCCGCTTCACTTGGGGGACCCACTCGCCGGTGAGCATCCCAAGCCCGAACAGAATGCCGCCCGCGAACAAGAGGAGAAACGCCTTGGCGGCGGCGGAACGATTGCTGCGTAAAAGCTCGCCCATGACGACGCCAATCAGAATCGTCGCGGCCGACGAGACGGCGTTGAAGGTGACGTAGAAGCCCGTGCTCAATGGGATCACGGAGGGGTTCACCATGTCCTGGAACGGACGATGAAGCGCGCGATCGATCTGCCGGCCGATGTTGGCGTCGCGATAGGTGTAGTCCCAGGCGTGCCAGCCGCCATCCAGCCAGTAGACGAGCGTGTGTCCTCCGAGCAAGAGAACGATCCCGAAAATCTGACCGGGCGGTCCCAGTCTCAAGAAGAAAAAGGCGATGAAATAGCCGAGAGCGATCTGCTGGAGAACGCGGATGAACTGGATCGTGACGAAGGTCTTGCTGAACGAGTCGAGGACGAACCCGATGAGACAGAGGAGCAGGCAGCGCTTCAACACGTGCAGAAACTGACCGCCCCAAGTCGCCCCGCTCTCGGCTCGCTTGGCGAACGCAAAGGGCATCGACACGCCGACCATGAACATGAATGAAGGTTGAATCAGATCCCAGAACGTGCAACCTTCCCAGGAAAGATGCTCCAGCTGATAAGCGAGCGGCCACCAGTCTGGGTTGGCTCGCAAGCCGGCCGTGCCCAGGCCGCCGGAGACCATGGCAAGCATGATGAAGCCGCGATAAGCGTCGAGCGACGCCAACCTGCCGGGCAATGGGGCGGCGGGAGTGGTCATCGCGGAAACTCCGGAAAAATAGGAAGGATCGCTGGGATCGGAACCGGCTGTTGGGACAAGAATACGGAAATTCTGGCGAAAGTGACTTGCTAGAAGGCCATTCGCGTGGATAGGATAAAAGAGCCGCAGAAGTTTGCGCTCCTGCGGATCTCCTGGGACGCCGCGGGAAATCAACGAGGCCCGCGGCGTTCTCTTTTTCTTCCTCCGCTTCTGGAGGCGCTACCATGCCGATCCATGACTGGAGTCTGGTCAGTCCCGGGATCCTTCACGATTTTCATCATGCCTGGATAGAAGAGATAAAGCGTGTCTTGAACAAGGGAATTCTTCCACAAGATTATTACGCGATGGCAGAGCAACGCGCTGGCGGCTACGGCCCCGATGTGCTTGCTCTGGAATTAAACGCGAATGGCAATGGGTCAAGTGATTTCGATGATGGAAATGGCGGTGGAATCGGACTCCTGCGAGCGAAGCCGAAAGTTCAGTTTATCGCCGAGTCGGACAAGGAATTCTATCTTCGGAAGCAGAGCCGGATTGCCGTGCGCCACGTGAGTGATGATCGAGTTGTCGCGATGGTGGAGATCGTCTCGCCAGGAAACAAGTCGAGTCAATCGGCCGTGCGCTCGTTTGTTGAAAAAACCGCTGAGATGCTCGAACACGGGCTTCATTTGTTGATTTTGGATCTGCAATCACCCAGCCGTCGGGATCCGCAGGGTATTCATGGCTTGATCTGGGACGACGTCGCGGGGGAGAACTATCGCGCGCCGCTTGACAAGCCGTTGACGCTCGCAGCATACGAAGTTGATCGGTCGATTCGCTGCTACGTTGAACCCATAGCCGTCGGCGATGACTTGATCGATATGCCGCTATTCTTGCTGCCCGGGGCGCACGTCGCTGTGCCGTTGGAACGAACTTATTCCACTTCCTGGGAAGCATTCCCCAAGCGCTGGCAACGGGTCGTACAACCGACGATTTAACGAGCGACGTTCAGCGCCCGCTGTTCGGCAGGCGGCAGCGGCAGCAGGGCCGCGAGAGACTTCGCTTGCTTGAGGGCACGCTCCGCCGAACGGGGCTGATCCATTCGATTGAACACTTCAGCGAGATACCAGTGCGGCCGGGGTTCGTCCGGCCGGATCTTCTTGGCATACGTGAATTCCGTCACGGCCTTGCAGAGCAATCGTTCCTGGAAGCCCGGTTCCGCCTCGGTGGACGTCCCGCTTGATTCAAGTTGACGCACCAGCAGCACCAGGCCGATGCCCCGATGCAAATGCTCCGTGTAGGAGTCGTCGCGGTCCTGGGCGATCTCCATCAGGCGGGTGTGGGCATGGAGAAGTTGTTTGCGTGCCGGGCCGTCGGCATCTTGTGCCTCGGTGCTGAAGCGGTCGTATTGCTCTTGCGCGTCCGACAACTTCTTCATCTGAAAGAGCACTTCCGCAAGGTAGGCGCGAATCATGAATTGATCCGGGTGTTCGCGAAGATGCTCCTTGAACGCAGCGACAGCGCCTTCCAGATCGCCCTTCTGTACGCGATCAGCCGCACGATCGAGGCCATCGAGCGCGGGAGCGGGCGTGTCATGCTTGATCGGCTGAATGGCAGGCGTGGGGGTCGGCGGCTTGGCGGCCTGGTGCGGCGAGACGACCCGGCTGGGGGTCCGGCAACCGGCCAGGCACAAACAAATGATAAGCCAGCGAACCTTCATCGACGTGCCGCCTCCGGGAACGGGGGGAAGGAACGGTGACGATGGTAAGGATCGGTATCAGGTGGAGATCGGAATTATCGAAAAGATCGGCAATCTCGGAGATCGCGCGTAAAGATGGGAGGAGTTGAACGGTCAGTGGAAAGAAAGGGCCGGGAGTCGTTTCCGGACTCCCGGCCCTTTCTTGTCTATTCCGCCGACAGGCTCTCGCTGAGTTTGGCGAGGGCTTCGCTTTCGATCTGGCGGACCCGTTCACGGGTCAGGCCCAAGCATTCGCCGATTTCTTTGAGTGTCTTCGGCTCTTCGTCATTCAAACCGAACCGCAAACGCAGAACCGTGGCTTCGCGCGGGTCCATCTTGTCGAGCAGATGCAGAACCTGCTTGAGGTCATCCGATTCGACCATCTCGTTGTCGGGGGTCTTCGTGTTGCCGTCCATGAGCATTTCGTCGATGGACCAACCGGCTTCCGTCTGATCGGTCTGGGGAGCCGAGTTGTAAACGCGGATGGCCTTCTTGATGATGCTCAGCTTCTTCTTGGGCAGGCCGAGGAACCGGGCGGTCTCCTCGTGCGTGGGCGGCCGGCCGAGTTCGTCTTGAAGCTGATTGGTGGCCCGACGCCACTTGGCAAGCAATTCGACCATGTAGGCGGGGATCCGGATGGTCTTGGCCGTGTTGACCAATGCCCGTTTGATCGATTGTTTGATCCAGTAACTGGCATAGGTACTGAAGCGAGTGTTCATCGTCGGGTCAAAACCCTCGACGGCTCGCAGCAAACCCAGATTTCCTTCTTCAATTAAATCTTGAAGGGCGAGGCCTTTTCCGGTGTAGCCACGGGCGATGTTGACGACGAGGCGGAGATTGGCTTTGACCATCTGCTCGCGGGCCTCGGTGCTGCCGTCCGCGATCCGGTAAGCAAGTTCCTTTTCTTGGTCACCGGTCAATAGCGCCGTCTCGTTGATCTCCCGGAGATAGGTCTCCAGGGGAGATTGAACGAGATCGGTGCGAATTCGTCGTGGTCGAGTCATGTCAGCATCCCGCAACAACAGAGTTACCCCGGGATCGCTCGCGAGACGATCCAGACGGCACAACCCCGCAATTTCATCCCGACAACCCAAAAGAGCGTGCGCCCTCCGTGGCTGTACGATTCATCGTATCGTCTATGGCAAACACCGACTGGAAGGGAAGCCGGGTAAAATCTCCGGTCTTTGCCGAGAGAGCGACGGAACAAGGGGGACAACTCGCGAGACCGATTTAATCGGCCCCTACTGAGATTGATTTGGTGAGCCGAGCCGTGTAAGCGGCCGGGTGACGCGCACCCGACTGCTCACGCGACTCGCCCAATAACTTACTGGTTCTCTTCCGGCGCCGGCACACTCGGCATCGAGAAGAGCGGACCCGTGGCGCCGGTGCCGCCGCGAAGCTCGCGCGATTTCTCGCTCTTGTCCGACGGCTTGCTGCTGCTCTCCCCGTCGGGAATTTCGGTCGCGGCCGCTGCTGCGACTTCTTCTTCGGTCACCCCGCCGTGCAGGTTCTTGCGGCTCAGGCCGATCTTGCGATCTTTCGTATCGACTCGCAAGACCTTGACCTCGATTTCCTCGCCCACCTTGACGAGTTCCTCGGGATTCTCGACTTTTTCGTCCGACAGTTCGGAGATGTGCAGCAGCCCTTCCAGGCCCTGCTCGAGTTCCACGAACACGCCGAAGTTGGTGAGCTTGGTAACCTTGCCCTTCTTGACTTCGCCTGGCTTGTAACGGCCGGGGATATCGCCTTCCCACGGGTCGCTGGCCATCTGCTTCAGGCCCAGGGCCACGCGTTTGCGTTCCTGGTCGACGTTGAGCACGATGCAGGTAACCTTCTGGCCCTTCTGCACCACTTCGCTTGGGTGGCTGACCTTACGCACCCAGCTCATGTCGCTGACGTGGAGCAGGCCGTCGATGCCTTCTTCGATCTCGATAAACGCGCCGTAGTTCGTGAGGTTGCGCACCACGCCGGACACGACCGTATTGGGCGGGTAGCGCTCGGCCACCTTGTCCCAGGGGTTATCCTGGCACTGCTTCATGCCGAGCGAGATTTCCTGCTTGTCGCGGTTGATGTTCAACACTTGAACATCGATCTTGTCGCCGATCTGAACCAGTTCGTTCGGGTGGTTGATGCGCTTGGTCCACGACATTTCGGAGATGTGGACGAGGCCTTCGATCCCCGGTTCGAGTTTGACGAACGCACCGTACGTCATGATGTTGACGACTTCGCCGGAATGCCGGCTGTTGATCGGGTACTTGCCCTCAATATTCTGCCACGGGCTGGCGGACTTCTGCTTCAGGCCGAGCGCGATCTTTTCTTTTTCCTTATCGACAGTGATGATGAAGACCTCGAGGTCTTGATCGATCTTGACCATGTCGTGCGGGTTATTAACCCGGTGCCAGGCCATGTCGGTGATGTGCAGCAAGCCGTCAATGCCGCCCAGGTCGACGAAGGCGCCGAACTCGGCAATGTTCTTGACCGTGCCCTTGCGGATCTGGCCGGGCTCGATCTCGCTGAGGAGCTTCTGCTTCGCCGTGGTCCGCATGTCTTCGATGAGCTTGCGGCGGGAAACGACGATGTTGCGGCGGGCTTCGTCGATTTTGAGGATTTTGCAGTCGATGCTCTTGTTCAGGTAGTCGCCGATATCGGGTGGACGACGGATGTCGACCTGGCTTGCGGGCAGGAACACGTTGACGCCGATGTTGACGAGGAGGCCGCCCTTGATCTTGCGGGTGACCATGCCGGAAACCACGTCGCCTTCCTTGTGCTTGGCAAGGATCGCTTCCCATTCCTTTTGCCGCTTGGCCTTGCGGTAGCTCAGCGAGATGCCGCCGTCTTCGCCTTCGACCGTTTCGAGAAGGACCTGCACCTTGTCGCCGACTTTGGGGATGGGCGGAGCGTCGATGCCCTCGTCCTTCCATTCGTCGATCTTGATGACGCCTTCAGACTTGTAACCGATATCGATGATGACGTCGTCGCCGCGGATGTCGCGGACGGTGCCTTCGACGATCTTGTTTGTCTCGAACTCGCGCTTTTCGTCTTGCAGCCAGGTGGCAAGACCGAGGTTAAAGTCTTCATCGATTTGGGCATCGAGATCGGGTACATCGAACTGACGGAGAAGATTACGGTTGACCATTGGGTTCCAGGGGTTTCCAGCCCGGGCGCGTTCCGTGCGACCGCGGGACTACGAGGACAGAGAGGATTGTTAAATACGGCCGCGCCGGCCCGTCACGCGACGGACTCTACGGTCGGCAGTAAGTCAATTATAGAAAGGAAGGAACAAAATCGCCAGTGGGGCAGGCTAACCGCTCTCCGTCGAGTAATCGTTCTCGATTGCCCGGGAAGATAGAGTAATCGAGGAAGATTACTCGACTGAAGAAGAAACAAGCCCGAGGAGGGGGTGCTCCGAATCCCCGGGATGAGCCCGAAGATTCCGCCACCCCTCCCTTGCGATCGGGTCGAACTCGGCTTATATTTGGTCATTGATCCTCTGTTGGGAACCAGGACCGATCGCCTCGTGCTTCTAGGGTTGGATTTCGGATATGGAACAATCAGGTTCTCCATCGAAGTCCCCAGTTTTGCCCAAGCGGTCACGACGTGAAAGCCGCGCGGTTCCCGACAACGAACCGGCTGATCCCAACTCGCTTCGGCTGGGCCGCTACCAGATCACGAGCCGGCTGGGGCAGGGCGGCATGGGGGTTGTCTACGAGGCGTTCGACACCTTGCTCGATCGAAGCGTGGCCATCAAGTTGTTGCCCAAAGAGGTCTCGGCCAGCCCCGAGGCGTTGGCCCGCTTTCTGCGTGAGGCTCAAGGCGCGGCCAAGCTGAGCCATCCCAACGTCGTCGCGGTGCATGACATTGGCGAGAGCAATGGCACGCACTTCATCGTGATGGAACTGATCAAAGGCGGAAATGCTCAAGACATTCTCCGCACGAAAGGGGCCTTCTACTGGGCCGAGGCGACAGCCATCCTCGCGGACGCCTGCCGGGGAATGGAAGCCGCCCACAAGGCGGGCCTCATCCATCGCGACATCAAGCCCGCGAATATCTTGCGATCCACGCAAGGAATCGTGAAGCTCGGCGACTTTGGCCTCGTCAAGCCGACCGGCCTGAAAGGGACTGCCGTCACCGCGCTGGGAGAAGTCGTCGGCACGCCACACTACATGAGCCCCGAACAAAGCCGCTGTGCCGCGCTCGACGAGCGAAGCGACATCTATTCTCTGGGCGCCACCTACTACGCCCTCTTGACCGGCCGGCCGCCGTACCAGGCCGCCGATTCGATGCAGATCCTGTTCGCCCATTGTGCCAAGCCGATTCCGGACCCTCGGAAAATCGTCCGCAATGTTCCGGCTGAGTGTACCACGATCATCCACAAGGCGATGGCGAAGAATCGGGCGGAACGCTACACGAGTGCGGGCGAACTCCTGGCCGACCTGGAACGGGTGCTTGATCTGAAGCCCCTGAAAACGAATGCCGCCGCGACACCACCGCCCCCCATCTGGAACCGGACCAATTCGGGCGACGTTACCAACCCGCTCAGCCTTGCCGATGCCTACCCCGCGGAACGAACCGTGGCCATCAGCGGTCGGAAGCGACGCCGTTGGGTGATCTTCGGGCTTGGAATTCTGAGCATCCTGGCGGCGACGGTCCTGCTCGTCGTTTTGCTGAAGGGTCGAATTGGGTCGACGCCCATTCCGCAACCGGTCGATGCGATCGTCCAAAAGGACGAATGGCCCGAACTGGCCGCGGGAGCGGATAAGGCAATCCGTTCCCGGAACGCATCAGCCATGAGAGATGTGTTGGATGACATCAAGGTGCTGCAGAAACGCACCCATGTTCAGGAACCGGGCCGATCGGCTCTGATCGGGCAAACGATCACGCGGTTGGAAAAGGCCCTCGCCTTCCGCGAGAGCATTACTGAAAAGGGGCTGGTGCTGGGCCTGGATGGACAGGTCACCAGCGTGGCCATCTCGCCGGACGACCACTGGTTGGCGGCCGGTCAGTCGCACGGGGGCGCGGGCGCACTGGTGTGGGATAGTCATACCGGCGAAAAGCGTCACACTCTCTGGTCGCGGAAGGGCAACACGTTCCTGAAGGTGCAAGGCCTGGCTTTCTCCCACGATAGTGCCATTCTAGCGGCCGCCTGTGCGGACCACGTGGGGGTCTTGTTATGGAATCGGGGCAGCGGCAAGGAATCGGCGTTGGAAGTGGATCCCGGCGTGAACCGCGTGACGTCGGTGGCCTTTGCGCCATCCACGCGAAATCTCATCGCGGGATTCGAGCCGTTCGGTATCGGCAAGGGCAAGCCCTACCTGAAGATCTGGAACCTCGACACGGGGAAGGAACCGTTTCTCTTCAAGGCTGAGCATTCACACATGGTTTGGTCAGTGGCCTATTTGACCGGCGGCCAACAAGTGGCGTCCGGCAGCCAGGATAAACGGGTCGTCATGTGGAATGCCGAGACCGGCCGAATCTGGCGGGAACTGCGCACCGGCCTCGAAATTCGCGCGATCGCTTGCTCCCCCCAGGGCCGCGTGATGGCCGTGGGCGGTATGGACCAGGAGAACTCGACCCTGCAATTCTGGGACTACGCCGGCGAGCGACTCCTTGCCGTCAAGCCGAGCCCCCAAGGCCCTTGTAGTTGCGTGGCTTTCTCGCGCAACGGCCATCTCCTCGCCAGCGGCAACGGTTCGCATATCATGCTCTGGAATCCCGAGACGTTCGAACTACTCGGGACATTGACGGGGCACGGCTTCCAGGTGACATCGCTTGCGTTCTTCGCCGACAGTGGTATCCTGGCATCGGGGAGCCTGGATCAAACGATGAGACTCTGGGACGTAACCCGCTTCCTGCCGGCACGTCCCGAACCTTGACGCATCATGACCGATTCATCCATTTCCAACGACCGGCCACGCGCGGGGATTGACCAGATCTCGACGCGCTGGCCGTTGATTCAGGACCCCGTCAAATTCGTGATGCGCTATGCCCCGGCCATTCAGGGCTACCTGGGCGTGTTCCTCAAGAATCCGCACGATGTCGAAGACGTTTGCCAGGCGTTTCTGCTCCGCGTGGTCGAACGCGGTGTCGTGGACGAAGGCAACCTACACGGCCGATTCCGCGATTACTTGATCGCCACGGTTCGCAACGCCGCCCTTGCCCATCTCCGCCGACGACCACTTCCGGTTCATGACGGCGTGCCGATCGCCGAGATCCCGAACGCGGACGCCTTTGAGTTCCCGGAAGATGAAGAATGGCTATCGCGTTGGCGGCGGGTGGTGCTGGCCAGCGTCTGGGAGACGCTCGAGAATCATGAACGCGAGAACCCCGGCAACCTGGGGCACACAGTACTTCGTGTGCTCGTGGACTTCCCGGAGGAGGACTCGACGCAGTTGTCGGCCCGCGTCAGCAAGAGGTGTGGCCGAGTTATTCAGCCCGAAGCTTTTCGAAAACAGGTCAGCCGTGCCCGCCGGTTGTTTGCCGAACTCTTGGTGGCCGAGACGGCTAGCACGCTCGACGATCCGACGCCGCTCCACGTCGAAGAAGAACTCATCGAAATTGGCGTCATGAAGTATGTCAAACCTTTCTTACCGCCGGACTGGCGAACGAGCGGCAAGCTGATTGAGGTGTGAGTTTATTCACCCCCGAGTGGGGTTGTCTCGATTTCGCTTTCCGTGGTAGTTTGGGGGCGCGATTCTTCGATCACACGCAGGGAAGCGTTCCATGACGGGATTTCTACGGCAGACTACGACGTTGCAACGCCTGTTCCTGGCGGTGCTGGTGCTCCTCTTCGCCGGCGTCAGCGTTCAGTATAGCTTCAAGGCCGCGAAGGGGCGGGGGGCGATCAATCGCTGGTCGCCGCAACTGCAACAGTTGGAAACCGGCGAGGACATCCACAAGCAGCACAACTACCCGAACCCGCCGATCATGGCGTTGATGCTTTGGCCGCTTTCGGAACTCGTCACCTACTCGCCGCTCCTCGGGGCCTTGACGTGGTACTACCTCAAAGTGATCATGGCCATCGCCTGCTTCTTGTGGGTCTTCCGTCTAGTTGAAACTCCGGAGAAACCATTCCCGGTTTGGGCCAAGATGCTGGCCGTCGGGCTGAGCATCCGGCCGATCCTCGGCGACCTCTCGCACGGCAACATCAACATCTTCATTCTGTTCTTGGTTGTCAGTTCCTTGGCGGCGTTTTCGCGCGGCCGCGATTTCCTGGCCGGTGTGCTGCTCGCCCTGGCGATTGCCAGCAAGGTGACACCCGCCCTGTTCGTCGGCTACTTCCTCTGGAAGCGGGCCTGGAAGGTGCTGCTCGGCGTCGGGGCCGGGTTGGTGCTCTTCTTCCTCCTCGTGCCGGCGCTGTTCCTCGGCTGGGATGGCAATCTGCAATCGTTGCGGAGTTGGATCGAAGTCATGATTCTGCCGTTCCTCAAGGGCGGTATCGTGACGCCCGAGCACAACAATCAATCGTTGCCGGGCTTGGCGGCGCGGATGCTGACGGCCGCCCCGTCGTTCTCCACCTATATCGGCGACATTTACGTCCCGTTGCGTTACGACAACATTGCCGACATCGGCCCCAAGGCGGCTTCTTTGGTCGTGAAGGGCTTCATGGCGGTGTTCGTCTTCCTTGTGGTCTGGAAGTGCCGGGCGCCGATTCACGACACAAATGCGGAATCCAAGAAGGAGACAGAGAGTTCGCTGTCTTCCATTCCGCATTCCGCAATCCGTATTCCGCAATTGAGAAGCCGTCAGGGTTGGCGGCTCGCGGCTGAGTATTCGCTGATTGCCCTCGGCATGTTGCTCTTCAGCGAGCGGACCTGGAAGCACCATTGTGTCATGTTGATGTTGCCGTTCGCGGTATTGAGTTACGGCATCGCTCAAACGGATTTGGGGCGTTCTCGCCGGATCGTCCTGTTGACGCTCACGTTGCTGGCGATCGCCGTGATGATGACGTCAAGCACGGGCATTTACGGGGAAAAACTCGACCGCCTGCAAGACCAGGCGAGCGTGATCGGCGGGGCGATCGGTTCCGCGGGCCTTTTCACCGCGACTCAATCGGGCATTCTGACCGATTCGCCGGCCAAGCTTGCTCAGGTCTACGGGGCCTACGTCTGGGGCTTCTTCTTGCTTATCACGGGCTTGATTGTGCAGTTGCGGCATCGCGAGCCGACGCATGTGGCGGCTTGCGTGGTGAACGATCCACCGTTGCGGCGAGCGGGCTGATAACTATTTCGTATTGGGAATCGAGACTTTTACTGTCATTCCGGGACGTTGCAGGGAAATGCCGTCGGCCGGCGCGATCCGCACGCGGAGCGTCTTTTGCCTGTCGAGCGCGGGAGCCATGAAGATCACCCCACCTTTCTCCACACGATCGCCGTCGAATGTCAGATTCACTTCCAAGCCCATCTTGAAGTGAGGAATGGCCTTCTCGGGAACGACCACCTCGACCACGAACGGCCGGGCGATCAGAATCCCGAGCGGTTGATCCATCTTGGCGACGATCTCGCCCGAGCGAGCGTCGAGATCGCTGATGATCCCCTCGAACGGGGCTCGCAGATAGACGCCGTCCGCTTTGAGAATTTCCACTTCAAAATGAGCCTTGGCGGCTTCGATTTCGAATCGGGCAAGGGTGAGTGTCCCCTCCGCCAACGTCCAATCGTTCATCGCGATTTTGAAGTCCGTCTCTCCTTTGAGCAACTCGTCCCGACCGATCGCACCTTGTAGGTTCAGAACCTTCATGCGTTCAAACTGGGCCTTCGCCGCATCGATGCGTGCCCTCGCCCCTTCTAGCTTCGCCTCGCCAATCTTCATCTCCAACTCTTTTTTCTTGAGCGCGATCTCCGCTGTCCGCACATCGAGCTTGGCTTGCGCGTCGTCGAGTTTCAAGAGTACATCGCCCTTCTTGACGTGCATACCGACTCGCGCCACCACGTCGGAGATGATGCCGGTCCGGCGCGAGCGCAGGGTGATCTGTTCAGAAGGCACGACAACGCCCTCGCCCGTCCAGGCGTCCGCCGCGGGGGCAGCGTTCAACGCGAGCAGCAGGAAAGATACACCTAGCGACGCGCGAACGATCATGGTGCATCTCCTCAGTGACCCGCCGAGGGGCGGATCTTGTCGTAGACGAGGTTGACGAACTGCTCCAGCAGGCAGAGATACTCCGTCCCGGCGATGACGCCGACTTGCTGGATGAGACGGCGTTTTCGCTCGATCAATTCAACGTACTTCTCAATACCGATGCGGGCGAGCGGACCGTTCGGCCCCTGGATCGCGATGATCTCCTCCGCTTCCTCCGTGGAGAGCAATGCCGCGCGATCCGGATTGTGTTGAATCCAGCACGCCAGCTCCGGCTGGGTCGCTTTTTCCTGAAGGAGCTTGAGGGCTTCCGCGTCGGTCTGTATATGTTGCCCGTGCATCCGGGGAAGCAAGCGGTCGAGATTGAACTCGCGCAACTCGTTGACTTCAAGGCCGAGCGCTTCCGCGCACTGTTTCACGGTGGCGTTCCGCAAACGCCTGCCTTGGCCGTTCTTGATGATCTCGCGTACGGTGTGCCGATTTAACTGAGCAATCCGGGCGAAGTCTTCTTGATTCCAGCCGCGTTCTTCCACCAGGCGAGCGATCTTGGCCGCCATGTCCATTCGCGTCGTCGTCGAGCCGTCCATAGGGGTGCCGTGTCCGGGCCGGACGCGATCGGGTCAGAAGAGCGGCGCCGAGACTCCCGGCGCCGGCTTTCGCGTGCCGGTTCCTCCATTTGATCGTTTCTGTCATGAAGAATCAAGACATTGCCGGTCTGTTTCGCACGAGAAGGTCGGGACAGTCTATACGCTCCCCTTGCACGACGTATCTTCGGATCGGCCAATCCTCAATTCCGGTGAACGATCGTCCCCGCGATTCCTCGACTAGCAGCGTTTCGCATACGGCCATGCTGCCGATGGTTGCCTGCCACACCACGGCCTGACCCGGGTCGAGCCGAGCGGGAGAATTGGGACGGAACCACTCTTCAACATCGCGACGGCCGGTCCAACGGCCCGGGTAGTCGAGCCGATAATCATGCTCATGAACCGTCCCACGCAAATGAATGCGGGCGGCCTCGATTAAGTTCACCGGCCGTTGCCCGGATATGATCGAACAGCGGCCGATCGCCTGGAGTTGGCTGGCCCGATCGAACTCCTGACGCACGGTGTCGGTCGGGGCGCCAAAACAGACGGTGCGGCTCGCGCTGGCGAACAAACCGAACCGCGACGCGGTTGCTTGCAACTGGCAGACGGTCTCGACGACAGTGTTGGTGAAACCCGGTCTTCGGTAGCGCCGCAGACGATCGTCGGCAATCACCTCCAGGCGAACCGGGTCGAGCCCATGACGCAGCAACCGATGGGCCAGTTGCCCGGCCACCTCGGCCTCCGTGTCGCCTGGTTGCAACGAGCCGGCCGTCACTTCCAGATCGTGAGCCAGCGCCAGGCCGAGCTCCGCGAGCCGCTCTTGCTCGAATGGGCTAAGTCGGCGGCGCTCCGCGTCGAGCCAGGGGGTGATGAGGTGCGCTCCGGGCAACGGGCGATCGACCGCCAGGCGATGCCGCGTGACGAATTCCGCGAGACCATCGCTCTTCGATCCCCAGACCGGCCATTCGCGCACCAGAAAGCCGAGGCCGTCGAGAGCGTCGTCAAAGATCCGTTGGGTTTCAACGGTGTGGCAAATGACGCAGCGTTGCTGCGGATTGACGATGATGGCCGGCCGATCACTGTCGCCCCACGACCGATCCATCAGGCTGCCGCTGACGAACCAATGGATGTTCTCCGGTTCAAGCAAAAGGACGCCTTCGCACTCCATCTCGGCGAGCAGTTCCGCGAGCTTGGCTTGCTTGATCTTGATATCCGCACGGCGCGGCGAAATCGGGATCGGCGGCGCCTCGGCCGCGGCGAAATCGTCGTTCGAAGAGAAAGCGGTGTTCATCATGCCGGTTGCCGGAGACTTCGAGCCACGGAGAAAAGTACAACGATCTGCGACACCATAACCCAGCCGAGCGCGATGGTGATCAGCATCGGCGCCAGGTGCATCCAATAGAGCGTCCGGTCGCGGGTGGCAACGACGCGATTGTGGAGAGTCTGCACTTTCTTCTGGAAATCGTTCGACATGTTGATGATGTTGCCCAGACTATTGGCGATCCGCTGCGACTTCTCCATCGAGTTTTCTCCGCCCACTCCCGACGTTTCCGCAAGCAAGCTGTTCAGTTCCCAACTGGCCTGAGTCACATCTTCCACCTGCCCTTGCAGCGATCGAACCTCATGATAATTCAATGCCTCAAGCGGTTCGATGTCGTGCAACGATTCCAGGATGCTGTTCACGACGATCGACGCTTCCGTCACCCGTTCAACCTTACGGCGCATTTCGCTGATATCCGGCGAAACCTGACTCACAACCGAGCGCGTTAACATCGTCTGCATGTAATTAGGTTTCGACGAGGGGCTGTTGGAATTGGTCAGGTGAACGACCTGAATCTGAGCCCGCGAGGCTTCCAGATTGCCGCGGACTTCCTCGATCGCCTTATCGGCAGCGCCGAGCCACTCATCGGCCTTCGCGAAAGCGTACGTCGTCTTGTCGACAACCGTGGGCTTGCACTCCCAGATCTTCCAGATGCCGTAACCGCAAGCCAGAAAACAAGCGACCGCCAACAGGCCGCAAATCAGATGAAACAGGGATTTCATGGAACGTCTCGTGGGGGGATGAGCGGGTGCGTGTTCACTACCCGTAAAGCTAGTGTGAGCGAAGTGGATGCCGGAGCCAAGATCTATCCGGATTTTTCGTGAAAGCGTGCCCTGTCAAAGTGCTACAGTCAGCACATCTTTACTTATTCAGGAAGGTCAGCACTTACTCCTGGTCAATCAGGCAGGCCGCCTCCAAAAGCGAGACGCTTGACGCCTCAGACGAAAACTGGCAGGATGCGGAAGAGGAGAATCCAAATGAGCCAACTTGCCGAAGGACTTTTGGAAAAGGCCCTGCGTTTGCCCGCGAAGGAACGGAGCGACTTGGCTTCCAAGCTTTACGACAGCATTGATTCGCAAATGGAATGCGTCGACCTTGGCGCCGAATGGGCGGAGGAGATTCGTCGGCGTATTGAGGAGAGCGACAAAAGGGTGGTGAAGTCAATTCCTTGGGCCGAAGCTCAAAAAATGATCTTTGAGAATCCTAACGAAGATGACGAAACCACTTGAACTACGACCGTTAGCGATCAAGGAATCGCGAAAAGCCTATCGCCGTTACTATCGCGAAAATCCGGACGCGGCCGACCGGTTTCAAGCTGAACGACGTCGCGCGTTGCGGGAAATCGTTGCAACTCCCAAGACTTGGTCGCCTCATCTGTTGCGGACGGTGTGAACCGCCAGACCGCTCCAGACCCGCAACGGCTTACCGCCTTCTTCGATCACGGCATACGGCTTCGCGGCATCGAGCCGATCCATCAGATTGAACGCCGAGCCAAACAGCTTGCCCGAATTGTTCAAGACGCCGTGATAACACAACTAAGCCTGATCGAGATTCTCCGCCGTGATCGGCTTATCGGAGCGATAGAGGCTGTAGCGCAAACTCGCCCCTTGTTCTCCGTCCGCGGCATCCTTCCAGGTGACAAAGGTCTGGCCGTGGCGGTGGGACACTTGGATACTGGTGACATCAGCAGGATCGGCCGCACGCAGGGTTGTTGTTTCGAGAATCAGAACCAACGACATCGCCCAGGTGAACTTGGTCATGATCGCTCCCAATTTAGCTCAGGGCGCCTTCGAAGAGTAGGATCGATAGCGATTGAGTTGATCGTCGAGCCGGGGGATGCCGAGGTTTTTGACATTGCGTTCGAGCGAGTCCGCGACCATCCGCTTCCAGGGGTCGTACTTCCACAAGAACGTATCCACCGCCTGACGCGATGCTTTGCTCTTGAGCGGCACGGCTTGAACCATCTGCTTCTTGAATTCAAAGTTTGATTCGTTCGGTTGATCTCGATAGGCAAGGACGATGCCACGGCCCAGGGAGTTCAGCAGCGAGAAATACTGCGTGGGCGGGAACGATTTTTGAGCCTCGGCAAGGGCGGCTCTCTTGCGGAGATGGTCACTGTCGTAGAGCGCGAGGGCGTCGTCGGGCCGCTTCTCGTGAAGGTAGAGCATCGTCAACTCAAGCAACGCGTTCGTCGCCTCAATGTCCGATCGGGTTTCCCGATCGTTGAGTTTCCGGAGAAGATCCTTCTCCTGGGTACGAGCGAGTTCGGGGCCGGGTTCGTCATCCGTGGTTACGGGCGTCTTGCCGTTCCCGGATGGGTTCACTTGCCAGTGGATCGCGGCCCCGACCGAACCGGCGATCAGAAACACCAACACGATCAGGACCCAACGCTTCCAGCGCATGGGATGCGTCGGCATCGGCTGGGTGTCGCCCATGGAGAGGGGGCCGCTGCCGACGTCGCTACTGCGGAGCGGGAAGGCACTGCCGCTGCCGCCGCTCTGGGCCAGTGCCGTTTGCACGGCCGATGTCGTCAGCCCCTCTTTCATGCGCATCAGATCGCGGAGAATCTCGCGCGCGGTCTGGTAACGCTCTTCCGGTTTCTTGGCCATCATCTTGTGAACGATGGCGCACAGGTCGGGCGGAAGATCGGGCCGCACCTGCTGCAGGGGTGTAGCCTCGCTTTGTACATGTTGCAGGGCCACTTCAAACGGTGTCTGCCCGCGGAAAGGCGGCTCGCCGGCGAACATATGATAACAAGTGACGCCGAAAGAATAGATGTCCGAACGCGGGCCGACGTTATGACCTTGCACCTGCTCCGGGCTCATGTAGAGCGGGGTGCCCATGGTCACGCCGCTCTGCGTGATGTTCAACGGTTGGTCCGCCGCGAAGCAGCGTGATAGGCCGAAATCCGCGACCTTTACCTCGCCTTTGCGAGTCAGCAGGATGTTCTCCGGCTTGATGTCGCGATGCACGAAGCCCAGCTCGCTGGCCCGCTGCAAAGCCGAGGCCACCTGCCGCATGATGTTGACGGCGAGGGGCACTTCCGGTGGTCCCTTGCGATGAATGTAATCGCGAAGGTTACGGCCCTCGACATATTCGAGTGCCATGTAGTTCAAACCGTCCGATTCGCCGATCGCGTAGACTTGTACGATGTTGGCGTGCGTGATGCGGGCGACAGCCTCGGCCTCGTGTTGGAAGCGCTTCAAGGCGGTGATGTTGGCGGCCAGATCGGTCCGCAGAATTTTGACGGCCACCTGCCGCTTCAAGCTGATCTGGCGGGCGAGGTAGACTTGCCCCATCCCACCTTGGCCGATGCGGCGGATCAATTGGAAATCACCAAGCGTCCGCCCGGTCAAGTCGTTGGGTCGCGGAATTTTGGGATCCGGCTTATCCACCGGTGGCGTCGGTAAATCGAGAGGGTTTTCCATTCGGGGAAGTCGCTGCATCGGCGGTGGGATGGAATGATCTGATGCGGACCTGAGCCTAATCGCATCATCCAATCGGAATAATATACCGGGGGCACACGGCCCCTGCCATCCCAATCAACGAACGAAGGCTCTCTTCGTTCGTTGAAATACGAAATACGAAACAAATACGAATAAGAGGAAAAAGAAAAGAAGAACAAACAAGACGAAGACAGAGAAAGTCTTCGTCTTGTTTGTTCTTCTTTGGTTTTATTTCTTCGCTTCGTATTTGTTTCGTATTTCGAAATTCGTATTTCGTATTTCGTATTTGCCCGAGTATTTGTTTCGTATTTCGAACTTCTTCGAACACTAGTCCTCGAAGAGCTTCTTCAACTCAAGGCGATAACAGGTCGAGTTGCCGTTGCCGGTGTAAAGGTACTTGCCGTCTTTCGAGAAGGCGAGCGATTGGATGGCGGCATCGAACTGGCGGGCGATGGCGAGCCGGCCGGTCAGCATGTTCCAGATGCGGATGGTGCTATCGTCGCTCGCGGAGACGAGCCAGCTGCCGTCCGGACTGAAGAGCACGGCGCCAACGCGATCTTGATGGCCGGAGAAATCAAAGACCTTCGAGAGATCCTTCACTTCCCAGACGGCAACAGTCTGCTTCAAGGTGCCCGCGGCGATGTAGCGGCCGCTGGGGTCAAAGGCGATGCTGGTGACGCCGACCGGCACGCTGGTGATCTTTTCGAGTTGATCGATGCTCCACAGGCACAGGGCGCCGTCGGAACCGCCCGTGGCGAGCCAGTCGATGCCGCCCACCGCGAGCCAGTTCAGCTTTGGGTGGAAGGCGATGGTTTCGAGAGTGCTCGACTCGGCCGCTTCCGGAATCACGCAAATGGCTTCCGGCGTGCCCATGCGCCACACCCAGGCGAGGCCATCGGTGATGCTGGCGCTGGCCAACAACTGCGAGTCCGCTGAGAACGTCAGGTTGATGATCGGCCCGCGCGTGTGATTGAGCGTCGTTTCCAGCGTTTGCTTGGCCAGGTCCCAAATCTTCACGACCGGGGACTGCCCGCCCGTGGCCAGGCGTTTGCCGTCCGGGCTCGCGGCGATCGACAGGATCGATTCGCCTTCCGGCACCCAGGTGGGCTTGGCCGATTCTTGCTCCCAGGCCTGGAGAGTCGTGCCGGCCGTGCTTACGATCTGACGCTCGGCCACCAGCGTGATGCCATGGCGAGCCCGCGGGTTGGGGCCGGCCACGAGCTGGCCCGCGTTCATGTCCCATAAATGGACGACGCAATCGTCCCCGGCGGAAGCGAGACGGCTGCCGTCTCGCGAAAAGGCCAACGCGCGGACCTCGTTGGTATGACCGTGGAGAACGAACTGGACCTTCCCGTGTTGGGGATCGTTCCAGACGTGAATGGCGAAATCCGAGTCGGCGACAGCCACCTGCTTGCCATCGGACGAATGGGCCAGGAAATGAACCTGATCCGAGTGACTGTTCAGCAGCATCAGCGGATCGCTCTTGGGCAACTCCCAGACGCGAGCGGTGGTATCCCAGCCGGCGGAGATGAGGACATCGCTACCCGATTGCCAGGACAGCGACGGAATGCGATCGCTATGGCCCTTGAATGAATGGAGCCGCTTCTTGGAAGCGAGATCCCAGACGTGAATCAGTTTGTCTTCCCCGGCCGTGGCCAAGTGGCCTTTCTGGTCGCGGAACGCGATGGCCGAGATCTCTTTCTCATGAGCCTGCCACTGGCCGACTTTCTTGCCCGAGGCAACATCCCAAAGGCGAATCGTACCATCCTCATGGCCGCTGGCGAGAATTTTGCCGTCCGGCGAGAAGGCCATCGACTCCACCCACGAATCGGTGGGGATTCGGTGGAGGACCCGGGCGCTGGAAATATCCCAGATCGCGAGGTCGTTGCTGCTTGACGCGAGCTTGGTCGCGTCGGCGTTGAAGCACCATCCCGACTGGAGTTCCGCGAGAAAGCTCCGCGAGAGCAATCGGCCGTCGCGTGACCATTGCCGCAAGACGCCCGCTTCCTCGATCGACCAGAGCGTGTCGTCGCTATCGTAACTAAGGCTTTGAACGGGGCTTTCGGTATGAAAGCGCGGTTCGCCGTAAGTGCGATCAACGAAAGGCGGTGGGGAGGTGAAGTCGGCCACTAAGTAAGGGAGAATCGTCGTAGACGGCATCATGGCAATCTCGGTGATAAGCGGCTAATCCTCCTGATGGAGTGCCCCGGCATCCTGCCTTTAACTCTCATAGCATAACGGCAACGGACTCGCTTGAGAAGGACGATTACAACTTACAACACGAATCTTCGGAATGCGAGTTCTCATCGTTCCATTTTGAACGAGCCGCAGAGTCAATGATCCGGTCTTGCCGGATCGACCCGATAAACCGGGAAAACAGGAGCGATTGTGCCGATTTTAACGCGCGATGAGTTCGCCTATATCGACTGGATTCGGAAGCGAACCCCGGCCCATCCGCGCGTGCGAATTGGCCCAGGCGACGACACTGCCGCCATCCAGGTTTCGGGCGATCGTTCGCTTCTGATTACGACCGACATGCTGCTGGAAGGAAGTTGCTTCCTCCTTGATCAGGCCGGCCCCCGTTCCGTGGGCCGCAAGGCGATGGCCGTCAACCTCAGTGACATCGCGGCCATGGCGGGCATCCCGACCGCGGCGGTCGTGAGTGTCGGCCTGCCGCGCCAAAACGGGCGAGCGATTGCGGAACAGCTTCATGAAGGCCTCCACGAAATGGCCAAGATGTTCGACGTCCCCATCGTGGGCGGCGACACCAACAGCTGGACGGGCGGATTGGTCGTCACGGTGACTCTGCTGGGCGAGGCTACCGCGAAGGGTCCCGTCACACGTGCCGGCGCCAAGCCGGGCGACTGGATCTTCGTCACCGGCCCGCTCGGCGGCAGCATCCTTGGCAAGCATCTCGATTTCGTACCGCGTGTGAAAGAAGCATTGGCCCTGCACCAATGGGTCGACCTTCACGCGATGATCGACATCAGCGACGGCCTGAGTGCCGATCTGCATCATCTGTGTGAAGAAAGCCGTTGCGGCGCGGTGATACGCTCGGAGTCCGTTCCGATCACCGCAAGTGCCCGAATCCTGGCGGAACGAACCGGAAGAACGCCGCTGCAACATGCCCTGACCGATGGCGAGGATTTCGAGCTGATCTTCACCGTTGCTCCCGAAGACGGCCAGCGTCTGTTGGATAGCCAACCGATCGAAGGCATTCAGTTGGTGCATCTGGGTGAAATGATCAGCGCGGGTTACTGGATCGAAGAGAATGGGGAGCGGAAGACGCTGGAGGTGGGAGGGTATGTACACCACCTTGAGTCGGGCTTCCCAGAAAGCCTTCCGATTGTCTGAAGGGTGAAATGCAGAGCGGCCACCCTATAACCCTCGCAATCGTTACGCCTGCCGCCTTTTGGTTGAAGATGCCGAAAAGTCTCTCCGCATCAGTCGCGCGTTCTGGTTATACTGGAGGGGTTGGGGGGAATGATCGAACGGTTTGAGATCTGTAATGCACCACCCGTTTGGCACCATCCGCTGGCTTCTTGGCCTGACGCTCCTGGGCGTTCTGGGCGGCGCGTTGTCGCTAAATGCTCAGAATCAACCCAAGAAGGATACGAAAACCGGGGCGATGAAGCTGCCTTCCGGGGCCGTCATCATCGTCGTCAGCGACGCGAGCACGATCGACCGGCCCGAAGCCGTTTACCTGACTCCCGAGAAGTACAAGGAACTCAACGACCAGATCGAGGCGTTGAAGAAGCAGGCGGCAGCCGACAAACCCGCGATCCCCAGTAGTTGTGAACTCGTCGGAACTTTGGACAAACGAGGTTCTCAACTCCTGTTGAAATTGAAGGCGACCTTCCGCGTTCGCACCACCTTGCCGCGAACCACCGTCTTCCTGGGTTGCCAGAAGGCTCAGCCGACCGACGCTAAACGAGATGACGGCAAATTGCCACTCCTTCTGGTAAACGAAAAAGGGCTCGCGGTTCAGTTGGAAGAACCGGACGATCACAGCATCCGGCTCGATTTTGAAATCCCCATCACGCCCCGGGGGACCAAGGGGAACGAGGTCGGTTTCGAATTGGCCCTTCCCGGCGCTCCGATCACCACGCTGACGTTTCAACCGCCGCCCAATGTCAAACGGCTGATGCTTTCGCGAAAAGAGGCGACGCCGGTCGCCATTCCCGTTCTGCCGCCGGAGGTCGAGGTTCGCCGTCTGGATGCCGACGAGTTCAACACCGGGGTCGCTCTCGGGTCCGTGTCGCAGATCATCGTCACCTGGGAAGATGCCGCCCGTGCCACGACGGCGGCCGCTCGCTCGGCGGAGACCGAAATTGTCGTCTCGATCAGCGATACGGATATTCAGAGCGAAGCGCTCCTTCGCTTGAAAGGGGCGGCCAAGGAATGGCGATTCCTGGCCCCGTTCAATGCGGAGGTTCATGTTGGCCGCCCTCCGACCATGTCCGGCGACAAACCGATCGATCTTCCAGCCGATCAAGTCTATGAGCTCGTTCGCCCGGAACCGGGCAAGACCGAATGGCGGCTTCGCTTTCAAGAGGTGAACACCGCGGAGTTGCTGGTTGCCATTCACACACGGGTCGTGCGCAATCGTGCGGCGGAACCGAAGCTGAAAGGCGGCATTGCGATCGGTCCGTTTGCCGCGCTGGAAGCCGTGCCGTATTCGGGGACGATCCGTGTCCGAACGCCGTCGCACATCCGGGCGACGCCGATCTTGAAAGGCGATACGCAGCGTGCCGACGCGGCCGACGACCCGAGCGCGGAAGCGGTTTATCGGTATCGTTCGTTGCCGGTGGTGGGGAAAGATCAATTGTTGACGCCGCTCGAACTGGACGTGCGAAATCTGGCAGGCACGATCCAGGCGCGCGTGCACCACACGCTCGCCCTGGGTGAAGGCGGATGGCGGCTGCACTCCGATCTCACGATCACGCCGTTCCGCATGGAAGTCGACAACTTGGAAGTGGAAGTGCCCGTGCCCGGCGTTTTCGAAGCGTCGACGCCGAAGCTGGTCGAAGCGATCGTACCGCTTCGCGACCTGAGCCCCCAGCGGCGCGTCATCCAGATCAAACTTTCGACTCCCCAACGGGCGGAGTTCACCCTCGTGCTTGATGGCTTTTATCCCATCCCAGCCAACGCGCAGGACATTACGCTAACGATGCCCCGGTTGCTGCAAGTTGCGGAACGAAGCAACCAGATCTCAGCCGAGATTCCCGAAGGCTACGATTTACGGGCTGCCGCCTACCAATGGGAAGGCGACAAGCCCGGCTTGCGGCCCCGACCGCTCAGTCCTTCGACGACGGCGACCGCGCCGCCCATGCTGACGACAACGATGGAACGAGGCGTGGCGACGGTGGAGCTTGGTTGGAAGCCGTTGCGGACCGACGTTCAAGTGGAAACAAATGCCGACGTATTCCTCGGTGATCGCCAGGCTCGAGTTTCGCAGCAGTTCCGCTTCCACTTTGCCGAACGAACGTCGCGCCGGATTCGCTTTCGCTCGGCGTCGCCGTTCAGCGGATTGACCGTTTCGCCCGGCAGCATCGAGACCAACGCTCCCGGCGATTGGACGGTCGTCCTGCCTACCGATCCCATGAAAGAGGTAGTATTGTCGCTTGGTTACGCGATCACCTACCCCGCGACCGGGAATGAGGGAGCACGCGTGGCGCTTCCCATGCCTTGGCCCGAGTTGGCGACGGCGGGAGAAAGCCGGGTACGCTTCTTCCGCGACCGTGAGGCATCGCTTCGCTGGCAACCGGCTCTCGACGCGGGTCCCTGGCAGACCGGGCCGATTGAGATTCTCGCGACGGAAGCAACCTTGTTGAACCTGCGTGCCTCGGGCTTGAATCCGCCGTTGAGCATCAGCTTGACAGATGGTGATTCAGGCGTGTCCACGATGCCGAATGTCTGGATCGATCGAACACTTATTCAGGCCCAGGCCGATGAGACCGGGCAACGTTACCGCGTGCGTTTTCATCTGCTGAAATGGCAGGCCCGTTCCTTCGATCTCGACTTACCCCTCGGGGCCGCGGACGTCGAATTGAACTTGAACGGCGTGCGAACCGACTCTCGTGAGACGCCCGGCGAAGGCGACATCGGGCGGATGCTTCGCATCGCGCTGCCGTTGGCGCGTGAACGTATGCCGTTCCTGATTGAATTGAAGTACTCACTGGCAGCCGGAACAGGCGAAGGTCCCAGCGGATGGATGACGCGTTGGCGGCCGCCACGTCCGCGCGGCCGCGTCTCGCTCAATGCGGTGCGCTGGCAGGTGGCGGTCCCGGCTAGGACGACGCCGCTGTCACTGGGCGACGCGATCTTCGATGAACGCTGGACCATCCGCAACGGCTTCGCCCTTCCCGTTGCCGCTTACGCAACCAGCGATCTTGATCAGTGGATCTTGAACGGTCTCGAACCTGAAGGCCGCGAGCGAACCACCGGCTGGGAGTTCACGGAAGGCAGCGTGACCGCCCATCAAAATCTGCTCGAGCCGCTGCGAATCGTGGCCGTGCCGCGGACTCTGTGGCTATTGGCGATCTCGTTGTTGGTCCTCGCCGGCGGGCTGATTTTGTCGCGATTGACGAAGCAGACGGTCGGCATGCTCGTCGGCCTGCTTGCGATTGTCCTGATCATCGACCTGTTGCTTTGGCCGCAGCCGGTGAGCCGGGTGCTCTCGGCGGCTCAGCCCGGCCTCGCCATCCTCGGCCTGATCCTCGGCATGCAACGGTTTCTCCAGTGGCGCTATCGCCGCCGGCTGGCGCGAATGCCCGGTTTCAGCCGCGTCCATGCGGAGTCCGCTCTTGCTCGTTCGAACGGCAAACGACCGGCGCGTGAAAAGTCCACTGTCGACATGCCCACGGGCGGCTAACGTCTCTGGAGTTGGTTTCTGTTCATGGCTATTCGGCTTCCCCATCGTGTTCTTGTCGCGTTGCTCGGGCTCGTACTCGGGTGGCATCTGGCGGGCGCGCAGGAACCGTCGCCCCGACCGGAAGAGCCTCTCGACGATCCGTTTCCCATCCGGCGAGTGTTGCTTCCGAAAGATCGCTTGGCCGCGGAACTGGAGCGGGTGAAGCAAGGCGTCTTCCGTCAGCTCAAACGCAAGGAATTCGAGGATCGCGTCCGTTTAGCGGCCGTCGGCGCCCGCCGGGCGCCGACGCTGCCGCGCCTCGTGCAGGCGAAGTATTATGCCAAACTTGCGCAAGAGGGTTGGGAGAACAACGCCCTGATTGGCACCGCGGAATGGAAGATCGTGCACGCGGGAGTCGGCACGGCTTTGCTGCCGCTTGACGCACTTCAGATCGCACTCCGGGAAGCACGCTGGACCGACAATCGGCCGGCGCTCATCGGCCATCTCGATCCGCGCCCCCAAGCGGGTTTGGGGCTTCTGGTTGAATCCCCGGGTGAACATTCGCTGGCACTGGCGTGGTCCTCGCGCGGCATCTCCGAGACGGGAGAATTGCGATTCGATCTCGCCGTGCCGACGAGCCCCCTGGCTACCTTGGAATTGACGCTGCCGTCAGACGTTTCGCCCATCTTTCCGCAGGATGACGTGTTGGCGAACGGCCCCGTCCCCATCGCGAATGACGACGATCACTGCACCTGGAGCATCTCGTTTGGCGGGCTGACGCATCTTGAATTTCGGCTACGGCCCGCTCAGCCGGCCGATGCGAAGCCGCCGGTAATCCTTTCCGCCGCCGCGACGAGGCAAGATCTTTCCACGGGATTGCTCCAGCATCTGAGTACTTTTGAGTTCCAGGTGCCGCGCGGCGATGTGACGGATTTGATCGTCGAGTACGATCCGGACCTGGCCATCACGGATGTGAGCGTGCTCAATCTCGACTACTGGTCGCCGCTGAAAGATGGCGGCAATGGCCGAAAGCGCATCCAGATTCACTTGAGCGAACCGGCTCGCGGCGGGCAACTGCGAGTCGCTGCCAGCGGCCCGCTGCCGGCGACCGAGACACTGACGTGGAACAGCCCCGCCATGCAGATCGTCAACGCGATCCCGCGGGGTGAGACGATCAGGTTGAAGCTCGGCCCCGATTTGCATCTCATCGAATGGCGAGCCGGCACATTCCGGCTTTTGAACTCGGAGTGGAGCGCCGATCGTAGCCACAAACTTTTTCTGGAATCATTCCCGACGACGGATGCGCAGCCCACGGCCGTCCGTCCTTCGGCCCGTTTCCGGCCGCCGGGAACGGCTTTCCGTGTTCAACAAATGCTCGACTGGACCATCGAGCCTGATCAATCGACCTTGACGTCGCGGCTTGCAATCACGGTGGCGAGGGGCACGTGCAGTCAGGTTTCGTTCCGTGTGCCGTCAGGCTGGGACGTAGCGAAAGTGGAACAGGGAGCGAACGAGTCGAATCTCGATTGGGCGGTGACGCCGGGCGCGCAACCCATCTTGCGCGTCACGCTGCCGCGCCCGCTAACCTTGGAGACCGCGGCAGCGCTCGTTATTCATTTGCGCCAGCCCTCCTTGGGACTGTCGCCTCGGAATCGTCAGTTGATTCCCTTTCCCGACTTGGCCCCGATCGGCGCTGCCGCTCGTCAGGGCGAATATCGGGTTCATGTCAGCCCCGCCTTCCGCGCCTTCGCGCCCGCGCCGATCGAACTCAGCGATTCCGTGGGACCGCCCATTCCGCTCATTCGAGACGCCGCGGCAATCTGGCGCTACCACTACCACGGTCTGCCGCCGGCCGGCCCGCTGCTTCTCTCGGCCCGCACACCACGATTCGCGGTCGAGAACGACAACATCGTCACCCTGGAAAACGGCAGGCCCCGGGTCGTCACACGCTTGCTGTTGACTCCCGAAACAGGCGCGGCCGCTTCCATCATCGTGGCCACGACCGAGCCGCTCGCTTCGACCTGGAACTGGCGGACGCGGCAAGGGACGAATCAGGTGGTGGCAGTCAAACCGATCAAACTTGGTTTACTCGGCTCGCTAGTCAGCGCGAAAGGGCCGTTTGACTTGCTTCGGCTAAGGTCGGATGCGCTGGAGAACCGCTGGTTCCGCCTCGACTTCGCTCGACCGCTTGACACGCCGCTCGAACTCGAAATCGAGTATCAACTGCCCGTCCAAGGGGAATCGCCTGATCGGGAGCGATGGAGCGATTGGGCGTCGCTCAGCGCTTGGCCGATCATGAGCCCGCTGTTTATCCGAGCCCTCTTGCCATTCAGGCCGATCGAAGATGGACAGAGCTTGCCGCTACTTCGCGTGCTGGGCGCCGTTAACTCGATAGAACTTGTCACGGTGATTCTGCCCGAGGCTTCCGGAAAACGTCCTCAGGTCGAGGGGTTGCGTCTCGATTCCGTTCGCAGCGTCGCTCAAGACCGGCACGCCTACTATCGCTACACCGATGGAACGCCGGTGTTGAAACTCGTCCCGGGCGCTACCGTCGATCGGACCGCGCGAACGCGTGTCGACGGCGCGGAACTGACGACCGTCGCCTCGAGCGATGATTCGTACACCTGCTTGTTTCGCTTTCGCATTCGCAATGGTCCTCGGCCGAACCTGCCCGTTCATTTGCCGCCAGGCGCTCTCCTTCGCGAAGTCGCCGTTGCCGGTCAACCGCTCATGCCTGACCAATTCCAGGTGGCCGCCGATGACCCAACACGATGTTGGATTCCCGT
>Ga0105047_10003086_pt1 | contig 29530 bp, 29 predicted proteins | sample MAT04_FD_78384 | JGI IMG/M metagenome (GOLD analysis project Ga0105047, IMG submission 78384) | Freshwater microbial communities from Lake Fryxell liftoff mats and glacier meltwater in Antarctica - MAT-04 (megahit assembly) | ecosystem: Environmental > Aquatic > Freshwater > Ice > Liftoff... | reverse complement strand
TAGTACGCCGCCGAGGCATCAAGTCCCACCTGCTGTCGCACCGACATCACGTCGGCCTCGGCAGCCCGTATCTCGGCATTCGCGCGGGTGACGCGTGGTCCCCGTTGATAGAAACTCTCCAACGGCACAGACGCCGTGATCATTGTCTGCCGAGGAATGCCGACGAGCGCGCGACCGCCGGGGAACGGCGTCTGATCCGTCTCATAACTCAGGACTGGATTCCCAAACGATCCGGCAGTGGTGCGCATGCCCTGGGCCGCGCGCACGCGACTGACGCTGGCTTGAATGGACGGAAAGTTGGTGCGCACCGAATCCAGGAGCGCCCGGAGTGTGAGCGGCGGCGCTTGGTGCGGCGGCGCCTGGTGCGACGGTGCTTGGTGCGGCGGCGCTTGGCGCGACGGTGCTTGTTGCGCTGGAGCTTGTGACCACGTGAATTGTGGCCAACACGACGCAAGCACGACGCCAATTGCCGCGCTGCGTGGAAGACGGCGCCACCAAGTCGAGACGGCGAGGGTTCGTACTGGTTCGGAAACCATAAGGCTTGTTGGAAAGGTGCCTGATGAATGCGCAGCGCTAGCGCGAAGCTGGCTCGTCGGGGGAGCGCATGGAAACACGAACAGTGATTGTGCGGAGAGCGACAGTTAGCGACCGAAGTCGTTCGGTATCGCTTGAGTTGGTGTGACCGCAGTGGTGACAGAGCATCGCAATTCGCGACACTCGCAGACACACGTTGTCTGTCAGGTGGTGCGCTGGGGAGGCGGCAGCAGTGGCGAGCGAGTAACGCTCGCGGGTTCCGTGGGCAGGTCGAGCGCCACTACCGGAACGATCAATTGAGGAACACCTGGTGCTTCGTACGCCAGCGAAACGGCGTGGCAAAACCCGCCGCAGCCGCAGTCAAAACCGGAGTCGCTGGGGGCGGCACTGACGCTTGTTGCAACAATAGCGGCGCCAACGGACACACTGGTACCCATTCCCGCTTCCAAAGCCCTTCGTGCGCCACAGTCCATCGCCGATAGCACGCCCGAACCGCGCAACGAGTCGACGATGGGCTCGTACGCAAAGCAGCCCAGGCACCAGACGGTGACGAGGCCGACAAAGGCGCGGATGAGGCGCGTCAGGAGGGATGGGTGGCCGTTCATGAACGGGGAAACATAGCACGCGCAGTCGCTTTGCGCGAAACAGAACGAGCTGCTGATGCTGGCTAATCTTCCAGGTAAAAATCCACGCACGCAAAACTTTTGCCCGGTTTGCTGGGCGGCGGCTGAATGCTGATGTAAAAATCGCCGGTGTCTGGAAGTTGCTGTGCAATTTCGATCTTGCGTTTGCTCAATCCCTTCGCGTCGGCGGTGACCGGCAGAAAGGCTGCAGAATCTCCGAAAATTTTTCCGGGCACCGCGCACGTGCCGTGGTGGACACGCCAGGGATGGACAGTGCGGGGCTTCTCGCCTTTGAATTGCACCATGATCAAGGTCGCCTTGTTGTCCGGACCCGCCTCCATCGTGGCCACACCTAACACGTCGGTGCTGCCGTTCTTTCGAATGATGGCCGCATACTCGGTATGGGGTGGTGCAATTCCGAATCCGCCCGCTGTGGAAAGCGCCACCGTGCAAGCAGCATTGCGGAGCAACCGATTTTTCATGTGACCGTCGGCGCTGTAGGTTACAGGGTGATTGTGAGCCGTGCGTTTAGGATAATCCACTGCCCGGCGCAGGGCATCCCCGTGCATCCCCGTGCATCCCCGTGCATCCCCGTGCATCCCCGTGCATCCCGTGCATCCCGTGCATCCCGTGCATCCCGTGCATCCCCGCGCATCCCCGCGCATCCCCGTGCATCCGCTGCATCCCGTCAATCCGGAGTGAGGCTTTGACATTCGCTCAGAGGACGATCCGAAACCGTACGGCGGTTTGGCGTTTGCTGACCATTGTGGGCATGCTGCTTGCCATTACATGCGTTGACGCATTTGCGCATGGTGTGGCCAAAGGCGACAAAGGCTACATCCAGGAAACCTTTGGCGTACGCATCATTCCGTTCATGTATCTGGGCGCGAAACACATGGTCACCGGGTATGACCACTTGCTGTTCCTGTTTGGCGTGATTTTTTATCTGTATCGGTTGAAGGATATCGGCCTCTATGTCACGCTGTTTGCGATCGGGCACTCAACCACGCTGCTGCTGGGAGTGTTGACGGGCATCAGTGTGAATGCGTACATCATCGACGCCATCATCGGATTCTCGGTTGTGTACAAAGCCCTCGACAACATGGGCGCGTACCAACGGTGGTTTGGAGTGCAGCCAAACACGAAAGCGGCAACCATGATCTTTGGGCTGTTCCACGGACTCGGCCTCGCCACCAAACTGCTTGCTTTTGAGATGGATAAAAAAGGGCTTGTTCCAAACCTCGTATCGTTCAACATCGGCGTCGAAATCGGGCAGTTGCTGGCGTTGAGCACGATTCTCATCGTGATCAGTTATTGGCGGAGCAAGCCGAGCTTCAGCCGATTCGGTTACGCGACGAATACCATCATCATGTCCGCCGGGTTTGCTCTCGTGGGATATCAAGTGGCGGGATACCTTCTTGCAACCGCGTAGGGGCTTGGTGAAACCCAGCGATCAAGCGCCGATTGCTGCACAAACGCCACGCCCAGTCGGCCTTCAAATACTCCTCGCGGTCGCGCTGTTGGCCGTAGCGTCTTTGCCTCGCACCGCATTGGCTCGTGAATCGCCCGAACACCAGCTTTTCAGCTACGCTGCATTGTCGGTGCAGTCGAAGCGTGACTCGCTGACGGTCACAATCGCGCCGTACGCACGCATCGAAGTAAAGCTGGTCATGAAGAAAGGTCAGAAGGCGGAATTCGTTTGGCGGGCGGACGGCGAAGGCGTGACTTACAACATGCACGGTGACGGCCCCGATGCACCAGGTGGCAAACCCTTCACGTATAAACGCGGTAAATCGCACGGAGAAACGGGCGAGATCGTGGCGGCATTTGACGGCATTCACGGTTGGGCGTGGCGCAATCTGTCTGAGAAACCCGTCAAAGTCACCGTAACAGCGTGGGGTCAATTCTCTGAATTGAGGAAGCTGTAGATGAACATTCCCGATCAGGATTGCAGATGAGCGCAGAACCAGAATCCTCTCACGCCTTGCCGAGCACACGGACACTACTGCGCAGCACGTTAATCGCGGCGGCTGTGGCGTGCGTGCTGCTCGTTGGCGCAGTGCTTCCGGCAGAGTACGGCGTTGACCCAACAGGTATTGGCCGCGTACTCGGCCTCACGCAGATGGGCCGGTTGAAACTAGCGTTGCTGCAGGAGGAAGCGGATTTACAGAAGTCTGCAGTTGCTGCCGGCAAATCAAAAGAGGGCATCACTGCGGGCGCGAGCAACTACACCGCGGCAGCAACACATCGCGACTCGATGACCGTCACGCTCATTCCGACACAACGCGTGGAGGTGAAGTTAGCCATGACCAAGGGGCAAGTCGCGTCGTACCGTTGGTCGGTCGATTCAGGCGCCATTTACTTCAATTTGCACGGCGAGGCTCCCAAGAGCGCGGGCCTTCCAACCGAACGCTACGGGTCTGGATCGTTACGCAATGCCGAGGGAGATATTACCGCGGCATTTGACGGCGTGCACGGATGGTATTGGGAGAATCAAACCGATCACACGGTACAAGTGACGGTGAGAGCGTGGGGGCAGTTTCAGGAACTTCGCAAAATGTAGCGACGCATTGGCCGACGCGGGGCTCATCGTCGCAATGCGCGAGTCTTTGTAGATGGCAGGTTGCAGCGTGCAGTTTCGTCCAGCCTGGTCTACTGCACAATCACCGTTCCTCTCATGGCCGCACCATGTACCGCGCACTGATAGTGAGAACTGCCCGAAACCGTGGTGATGGACACCACACGACTGCCCGAAGTAAACGTTGGCGTGCCAACAATCAGCGGCGATGAGAACGTGGCGCTGTGCCGCGTGTTGTCGAGGTTTGTGAAAAATCGTTGCCCCCGCTGGTACCGTAATCGTCGCTGGTTGGTACGACGTAAAGTGAATCGTGACCGACGCATTCGTTGGCTTAACGGTGGAATAAATGCTGGTATCGCGAATGGAATTGGAAAACTTGGTACTCGTCAGAAACGATGAATCCGTAAGCGTCCGAAGAAATGCAACGGGCGCACTTTCATCTGCAGCTGAGAGGTTGACGCGTTTTGGAGTTCCGTCGGTGGCGCGCAGCCTCGCATCGAGGCATGCGTTGGGCTGGACTCCCGAATTGAAGAACACGACCACTGGCGCCAAACTCGTGAACCGCCCGTCGTGCATGAAATCTGTACGGACGGCCAGGTTGCGCAGTGACGGTGTGGCCGAACATCGCGTGTTCCCGGTACACCTGCGCCTTATCGCCCGAACCGATCACCCACGCGGCGCCGAGCTGCACATACTTGTCACTCAAGACACGTTCGAAAACGCGCGTGCAGCTGATCGGACCCATGGGCGAATCTGCTTTTGCAAACCAGGTCCCAAACAGAGGGGCGAATGCGCCGAGGTTGCCGCGTGCTTTCTTCCAGAGCGTGGCCATGGTTGACCTGAAGCGAGGAGTTCGATTGGCGAGCCAGAAGTGGATGATCCTGGTTAGCCAATTTTACTTTTTCGAGTTCGTTTTGTCCAACGCGGCCTTCAACCCGCGCGCCAGTTTCGTGGCATCATCATTGGCCCAGAAGTGCATGAAAAACAGTCGTGGTTTTTCGTTCAGCATGTGGGAGTGCAGCGCCGTCACCTCTATCCCGTTGGCGCGCAGCGCGCGAATCACGTTGTTCACCTCGCTGCCAATCATGACAAAGTCGCCAGTGATCGCGGCCTTTCCGTTGCCCGTGGGCTGAAAATTGATGGCCGTTGCAACTCCCATCGACGGTAGTACTTCAACGCCCATCTCCGTAATGCGCTCGGCCCGGGGAACGCTGACCTGATACACCACCCCATTGAGCTTGCCGGCGTATCCGAGCGCCGCCGCAACACCAGTCGTGTCGAACTCGGTCGCCGAGGAGGGCGCAGTGAGCGCGGGCGCCGTCAACGGAGTCTTGCTCGTGGCGAGCGCCGAGTGAATCGTGGTCGCGATACGGGCTGCGTCCCCATGCGCCGCAATGTGCATGTACATGATGCGCGGTGACTCGCCGAGTACGTGATTGTGCAGGGCAGTTTGTTCAACGCCTCCGGCTTGCAACGTTTGCATCACGGCGCTCACTTCGTCTTCCATCAACACGAGATCGCCCATCACCATCACTTGCCCACTGGTGACCGGCTTGAACGCCACCCAGCTTCCGAGTGCGAATGCCGGTTTGAGTGGTACACCACGGGCCGTGACGGCCAGATCAGAGCGAGGGAAACTGAATTTGATGATGTTACCAGGCTGTATCGTGCCTTTCCGGCCCAGTGCGTCCTCCACTGAGGCCCAGGACAGTTGCGCGGGCGCTTGCGCGCCAACGAGCGCACTGGCGACCGGGAACGTTGCCAGCGAGACTGCGAAGATGAGGCCGTTGATGAGGCGCATGGGAGTCTCCTTGCTCATGCTGTTGTCATGTGGCGCGGTACAGGCGCCAGCGCAATCTACTCGGCCTCGCGACGTGCGCGACTCGACCGAGCGCGCGACAAAACCCGCGTGGGTCTCACGCCACGATCTCGCGCGCGCTGGCGGTGCAGTCGCCGCCATCGGATTCATCTCCTTGGCCGACGAGAGCATCGCTCGCGCCACCCAACGCCGCTGGCTGCAGAACAATCACGCAATGAACAACACCGCCGACGCGATTCAATTCGTTGGTGATCCCGGAGCGCTGCTACTTTCAACGTCGCTGTTGGTGGTTGGGAAACTTTCGCATCATCCGGGGCTGGCCAGTGCATCCTTGCGATCGACCGAAGCGATCATTGCCAGCGGCGCCGTTACGCAACTGCTCAAGCTGAGCATCGGTCGGGCGCGGCCAGTCGTCACTGCAGACAACGATGCTTACGCGTTTCACCCCTTCCACGGAGCGCAAACGAACTTCAATTCGTTTCCTTCGGGGCACACCACCGCAGCCTTTGCGGCAGCCACGGTGTTCAGTACGGAAATTCGGTACGCGCATCCGAGGGCCGCAACATTTACCACACCGCTGCTATACGGCTTGGCTTCCGCCGTTGGTGGCGCTCGCATGTACAATGATCGCCATTGGCTGAGCGATGTTGTCGGCGGTGCGCTGATTGGCCACTTCGTCGGCCGAAAGATTACCTCACGTGTCGTGCGGCAACATCATGACCAGTGAATTCCAGCCCGTGTGATTCGCCAACAGTAATTCACCTTTGTGTACTTCGGCGACCCACCGAACAATTGGCAACCCCAACCCGTCCGGGCCATCATTCTCAGCGCGTGCTGGCAGAGCAAATGCGCGACCACCGCTGACAACTTCCAGCGCGGCTTTGCCTCTTTGCGACGCCACCGACACCATCACGGTACGCGATGCATCACCGTGACGGATGGCGTTCTCCAGCATTTCCAGCAGTGCCTCGTTTAGCAGCGCTGAGTTTCCCTTGACAGAAACGGGCTCGGCAGAACCCACAGCAACCGCACGTCCCAATGCAACGGCGCGCGGACGCATGAGATCGACCGCGCGATACACGGCTTGATCAAGCTCCACATCTTCCGTCAGGAGTACCGGTTCGCCGTTCTGCGCCTCCGCAAGCAGAAACAACTCATCGACACGTCGGCGCATGCGCTCGGCGGCGAGACCAATTCGCTTGAGACTACCACGCATTTGCTCTGGTGGACTGTCTGGTGTCGCCAGTTCCAGCGCCGCTTCGCCAAGCACCAGTGTGAGCGGTGTTCGAATTTGATGCGCTGCTTCACGCACGAACTTCCGGTTCTGCGTCTGTGCGGAATTGAGTCGCACCAGCAGGTCGTTAAACTCAGCCGCCAACAGACCCAGTTCGTCTTTCGGTTCGAGCACCTCGAGCCGATGCGACAAGTCGCTGGGCGCGATGGTGGCGACAGCGTTGGTAAGTTCGGTAACAGGTCGGAGGGCGCGCCCTGCCATCAGATACCCACCAGTCAGGCTCAACAGAAGAATGATCGGCGTCGCGATCGCCACAGCGGCGAGCAACAGTTCCGTGTCCTGCGAAATGCCCGCGGTAGACGAGAACGCCACAATCTCGAACACCGCCGAAGAGGATTTGCCCGACGCGGAAACCTGGGCGGGCTGGTATCGCATGCCGGATGCACGGTACGATTCACCACTTGCAAGGTTCGCATCGAAGTGCACGCGGTTGCCCGGTGTCCAGCTCTTGAGAATTTCGGTCACGCGCGCGCTGTCGTCGTTGTGGGCGAGCACCCGCATGTGTTCGTCACAGATGACGAACGAGCCGCCGTTGCGGGGCCACTCACCAGAAACTTCGCCCGAAACTTCGATCCCATTGCGAACCGGCAAGCCCGCTAGTTCAATTGCGAGATTGATACTAACGTCGTTCGCCAGCGCATCAAGACGTTCATCGAGACGCCGGTGTGACTCACGCCAGAGGTAGCCAAGGGCAACCGCCGCGAGCATCGCGAGTCCAAACGCGAAGGCCAGCGAAAAACCCAAACCAAGTCGAAGACGCAGGCGGCTGAGCGGCATGTTATTCGCTCTTTGGACGATCGGTCATGACGTAACCGACACCGCGCGAGGAGTGCAGCAGCGGCACTTCGCCATCGAGATCGACCTTGCGACGAAGGCGGCGCACCAGCACATCAACCGCGTTGCCAACAGGATCGAAGTTGTCATCCCACACGTGCGCGATGATCTGCGCTCGACTCATCACGCGACGTGGGTTGCGCAGCAGATACTCCAGCAAGGCAAATTCGCGAGCCGTGAGATCGATACTGCGTTCACCGCGCACGGCTTTTCGTGTGGCGGGATCAAGCGCCAGGTCGGCGAGATGCAATTGCGGCTCGAACGCTACCGACGGGCGACGCGCCAGCGCCCGCAATCGCGCCAACAGCTCACTGACTGCAAATGGTTTCGCGAGATAGTCGTCGGCGCCGGCATCGAGTCCACGCACGCGATCATTGATGGCGTTGCGCGCCGTGAGAATGAGCACGGGCGTTTTGTCTCCGCGCGCGCGAAGCCGACGACAAACCTCGAAGCCGTCGAAATCGGGAAGCCCAACATCGAGGATTGCGAGATCGTACGTCTTACGTTCAAACGCATCAAGCCCTGACTTTCCTGTCGCAGCGCCATCAGCCGCCCAGGCGGCTGATCGCACTACGCGCAACAGAAAATCCAGAACCTCCTCGTCGTCTTCTACAACGAGTACTCGCATCGTCTCACGCTACACTCGGGAACTGGCTACATCGGGTTGCGCTCAAATCTAGAATGACGTGGGCGGTTTCACCGCTTTCCGCTTGGCGGCCGCCAAACTATCGGTTTTCGCCTTGGCGGCCTTCGCCATGTCGGCTTTCGCTTCTTTCGCTTCGTCTTCCGGCGTCTCGTGTTCGACCGTCAACACCTTTCCCGTCTTGGCATCGACGGCAACTTCTTCGATGCCGCTCTTGCCGGCAATCTTGATCGCGAATGAATAGATCAACTTGCCGTCTTCTTCCTCGATTTCCGCCGTCTCGATCTTTCCGTTGGGAACTTTGGCTAGTGCCGTAGCAGTGGCGGCGGCCGGAGTAATCTTTGCCAGTTTGAGCTGGCCCGGCTTTTCCTCTTTCATAGTAACGGGCTGCGCAAACACCGGACCTGCGGCTAGCAGCGACAAACTAATTGCGAAAGCGATACCTGTGCGTTTCATGAGACTGTCTCCAGAGGTTGAGTAACTGTTCCAACGGGTAACCGATACGTGCGACCACGAATTGCGACCAATAGTGCGGGAACAACGAACAACGTGACGGGCGTTGACAGTGCGAGACCGCCAATGACTGCGAGGGCCAACGGCTTTTGCAACTCGCTGCCCGCGCCAAGGCCCAGCGCAAGCGGCGTCAACCCAAACAACGTGCACAGCGTCGTCATCAGGATGGGGCGCAACCGTACACGCGCTGCTTCGCGAATGCCGGTTTCCAGATCAACACCGTCGGTGCTCATCCGGTGACGCGTGAAGTCGAGCAGAATGATGCCGTTCTTCACAATCAATCCCACCAGCAGAATGAGTCCCATGAAACTGGAGACGTTTAATGACGTTTTCGTGACAAGCAGCAGGGCAAAAGCGCCGACGAACGAAAGTGGAGCGGCCAGCAGCACCACCAAGGGTTCGACGAATGACTGAAACTGCAGCACCATCACGGCGGTCACACTCATGGCGGCAAGGAAGAGAATCAACAGGAGTTCCTTGAAGGCCCGCTGCTGGCCCGCGTACCGCCCTCCCAGTTCAACACGTACACCCGCGGGCGCCGGATACCTTCCGAGAATCCCTTTGACATCGTCGATAACCGCACTGAGCGGTCGTCCTTCAACGCCAGCCGTAATCTCTACCACCTGCTGCTGATTTTCGCGCAGATGGGCGCCGCGCACGTCCTCCGGCGTAAAGGTCGCCAGTGTTCCCAGCAGCGACGCGCGATTGGAGGCCGGCGAGTACACGGGAATCGACGACAGTCCGCCCGCGTTGAAACGCAACGAGTCGGGCGCACGCACCCGTATGCCAATCGATCGATCGTCAAGGCGAATTTCACCGGCCTCAAGCCCCAGCATTGCCGCAGTAACCGACGAACTCACGTTCTGCGCCGTCAGACCAAGGCGGCTCGCCTCATTGTCGTTCACTCGCATCGACATCTCTGCACTCGGCTCCGGCATTCCCGCGAAGAAGTCCACCAACCCCTCGACCTTCTCGAGATCCGGCGAGATTTTCAGAGCGTAGGCGTCCAACGTCGCGAGGTCCGAGCCAAAGATCTTGACCTCCATTGGCGATGACGCGCCCGAAAGATCATCCAGCACGTCGGAGAGAATCTGCACAAACTCCACGCGCATTCGCGGCACGGCGCTTTCGGATTTTGCGCGTACTTCGTCAATAATCTCGGTCACTCGGCGATCGCGCGCGGACATCGATTTCAGTCGCACCGCGATATCACCCGAATTTTGCCCGGTCGCAAACAAACCAAGTTCTGCACCCGTGCGTCGCGACGTACCGGTGACCTCGGGTGTTTCGGCGAGAATCTTTTCAACGATGTGCAGTTGCCGGTCAGTCTCGGCGAGCGCGGTTCCGCCCGGTGTTTCGTAATCAACAATGAATGCGCCCTCGTCCATCTCTGGCAGAAATCCGCTGCCAGCCGCACGATACGCGAACACACCGGCCACAATCAGCAGCAGCGAACCAACTCCAATCCAGAGCGTCTGGTGCAATACCGCGCCAAGCATGCGCTCGTACCGCACGGACATGTGGTCCAACGCACGACTGACCCGTGCAAGCATTCCGACCGACTGCGCGTTCGACTCGTCGTGGCTGTGGGCCGACAGGAACTGCTCGCTCAGCAACGGAATAATCGTCAGCGCGAGCACCAGCGAGATGACAACACTCGACGTCAGTGTGAGTGACAGCGCCGCAAAAAACTGGCCCGTGACGCCGCCCAGCAAACCCAGTGGCAGGAACACCACCACGGTGGTCGCCGTTGACGAAGTCACAGGCCAGATCAACTCCTGCACGGCCCCCCGAATGGCCACCGTGCGATTGCCCGTCTGTGCCAAGTGACGCACGATATTTTCGGTAATGACTACCGCGTCATCGATCACAAGACCGATCGCAATCGCCATCGCACCCAGCGTCATCAGATTGAACGTCTGACCAAACAGACGCATCAGCAACACAGTAATCACGAGCGCCAGCGGAATGGCGGCGGCACTGATAGCCGTGATGCGCAGATGACCGAGGAACAACAGCAGAATGATCACCGCCAGCAAAGCCCCAATCAGCATGGCGTCGCGCACCGACTTCACCGCGTCGCGAACCAGCGCTGCCTGATCGTACACGGGGGTGAACCGCACGCCCGGCGGCAACGTGGCTGACAAAGCGGCCACGGCCGAAGCCACGCTGTCCGCAATCGCAACAGTGTTCCCACCAATTTGCCGAGTGATGTTGAGAAGCGCCGCGGGGTGTCCGTTGCCGCTGATGATGCGGGTGTGGTCTTCGGTGCCGGGAACAACACTCGCGACATCACGCACACGAATGCCTGGCCGCACCACCACGTTCGCGACGTCGTCGACGGAGTGAGCTTCCTGCGCCGAGACAACGAGGTACTGCTTGTAGTCTTGCGCAACGCGTCCGACAGCATCAGACGCCACATTCGCGCGAATCGCTGCCGCAATATCGTCGTATGACAGTCCCGCGTTTGCGAGGCGCGCAGGATCCGCGACCACTTCGATTTCGCGCGTGTCCGACCCCTGCACATCAACACGACCCACTCCGGGAACGCGCGAGAGCACGGGCTTGATCTGGTAGCGCGCGATGTCAAACAGCGTCGCGGGATCGCCGCCTTCCAGATTGTACGACAGAATGGGAAACAACGACGGCGTCAAACGCTCAATTTCGATCGCCATTCCCGGCGGAAGATCCCCTCGAATTTCTTCGATGCGCGTGCGCACCAGCTGCACCGCGTTCGCCATGTCGGTTCCGTCTGCGAACGTGATGTTTACTTCGCTGCTGCCACGAATGGAACGCGAACGAACGCGTTCAACCCCGGGAACAATACTGACGGCTTCTTCGATAGGGCGCGACACTGCAAATACCACCTGCCGTGCACCCAGCGACGCGCCCTGCGCAACAATCGTGATGCGTGGAAACGTCAGTTCGGGATAAATCGCCGACGGGAGCTTGAGCGCCGACCAAATGCCCGCCGCACTGAGAATCGTCACGGCGAGATAGATAAAGAGCCGCTGAGATGCAATCAGATCGAACAGCGTGCGGCGATGATTCGCGTTCTGCGATTCTGTGGTAGGACCCACCTTACTCACCGCTCGGGCGTCTTCTTCGTGACCACCGCCGCGCCGTCGTCCATCCCGTATGCGCCCGCAGTGACAATCGTTTCGCCCTTTTTCAGTCCTTCAGTAATCCACACGCGATGACCAGCCCGCGCACCTACGGTAACTGCCCGCACGTGCGCGATGTTCGCACGATCAACGACAAAGACCTGAAAACCCTCGCCAGTTGGAACGAGAGCCTCGTCTGGAATAACAATGGCCTTCGAGTGTGACGCGGTGGGAATCTGCCCATACAGGCTCTCGACCAGACGCAACGTGCGCTTGACCCCCTGCAAAGTGGCCCGCACCATCACCCCGCGACTTGCACTGTCGACGACCGCCGAAACATCGACGATTTTCCCTTCGGCTACGGGCGGTGCGTCTTCGGCAGATTCTTCGCGGAACACAACCGCTTGTCCGCTGCGCACCGTTGCGGCAGCGGCGGGACTGAGGAACAGTTGCACGTCCAACGAGCGAGTATCCGTCACTTCGACCAGTACCTGCCCCACGTCAACGTTGGCGCCCAGCACTGCTGACAGCCGCGTGACAACACCTGCTATGGGCGAAGTCAGTTTCGCCAGCTGTTGTGCGCGATGCGCGTTAACCGAAACTGATCGGGCGGCCGCCAATTCGCTGCTGGCGAGTTCAAGATCTTTGCGTGGTGAAACTCCGGCATCCACCAATCGTTTCGCACGAGCCGCTGCCAGTTCAGCGGCGTTCTGTGCGGCATCAGCGCTCGTGACGGCCGCATCGAACGTCGTTGTCTCGAACGAAGCGAGATCGGCGCCTTTCTGCACACGATCACCCAGCGAGACGTGCACCGCTGTGATGCGTGTGGGCGCGGGCGCCGAAAGTGACGCGAGATGACCAACCCGTGCAGCAACCACGCCACTGCCAGTTACCGATTCCGAAAAAGTTGTCTCTCCAACGGTGATGACAGACGCCGCCACCTGCGCGCGTAGTTCCGCTGCAGGTTCGGCGCCTTTCTCATTCGCTTTCCTGCTGTCGGTTTTTGATGCACTCCTGGTGTCAGCTTTCGTGTCGTCGGCTTTGCTGCCACACGCCAGCAGTGAGCCCAGACAAATGGCTATCAACCCGGTGCGGTGCGTCGACAGATTTTTGCGCTTGCAATTGCGAGGTGTGGAACAGGCTGGTCGCATCATTGCGGCGGCATCACTGAGGTGAGCGAGTAGAAGCGCAACACGCTGTCGGCGATGCGCGATGTGGCGACGTCATCCACGTATTGAGCAAGGGCCTCGCGCGCGGCCCGTTGCGCGTCGAGCGCGGCACTCAGCGCCGACGCACCTTCCCGATAGGCGACCAGTGACAACGCGGCAATGCGGTTCGCGCTGGCCACCAACTGCGAGGAACGAACGGAGCGAGCTTGCGCAGCTTGTGCTTCGCGAATGGCATTCGACAGCGTCAGCGCGCGTTCCAGCTTGACAAGGGACACGCTGACTCTGGCTCGCTCTTGTGTAGCACGCGCCACCTGAAGGCTTGCCGCGTTTCGGTTGAAAATCGGCAAGGGCACCGCGAATCCGACGGTAGGAAGCAGCCCACCGCTGCCGCCGGGATTGACCGCTTCGAAACCAACGGCCAGAGACGGGGCCGGCAGTCGACGACGCTGCTCCACCAGCACGCGATAACTCGCGGCGTCCAGATCACGCTCGGCCGCCGCGACTGCATACGACGATGACGTTGTCGCGCTGGCATCGCGCGCACCACCCAGCGGAACCGGTGCAATGGTCAGGCGCTCCGTCGTGGGGAGTGTCGCGATGTCTATCGTTTCAGTCAACGTGACGCGTGCGCTGTCGATCGACAATCCAAGAAGCGCCTGGAGTATCGTTCGCGACGCTATCGCAGCGATTGAATCGTTCATCGCGATGTTTTGATTTTGGCCGGCGAATACCACCGCCAGCTCGACATCCAGATCACTGGCATCACCAGCATCACGTCGAATACGCGCAATGATCAGGAGACTGTCGGCATCACGAGCAATACGTGCCGACAGTGTTGATCGAGCAGCGAGTGCCTGCGCGCGCGAGTAGGCGGTATCCACATCCAGCTCCAGCGCGGCTCGTTCATTCGCTCGCCGAAACGTTGCGGCCGCCACCTCGCTTTCCGAGGCGGAGATGCGAGAGCGGCGGGCGCCTGGCCACTCAATGGGCACATCCAGCGAGAAGTGCGTCTCCGGCGCCGATTTGGTGTACAACGCGCTGAATGCAGGGTTTTCGAACTGACGAGCCAGTTGCAAGCCGGCTGCAGCCATCGCCGAATCGGCGCGTGTTAACGAAAGGCGCGGTGAACGTTCCGTCGCCATACGCATCGCCTCCGAACGCGACAGGGATACGGTCACAGGCTGAGCAGAGATGTCAAACGTCATCGCGATGAACAGCGCGCCAGCACCCAACGGCAAAAGGCAACACCAGCGAGGGCGTCGCTGGTGTTGCCGCTTCACGCGCTTACGAAACTCCATCAATGTAGAGGCGTGAGTTATTGTTGGGCGAAGTTGTGGTCAATGAATGACCGCAATGAACCAGGCCGCTGTGATGGGACCACGGGCACCGCCACGTCCCGCTGGCGCTCCGGCAGCCGGTGCAGGCGCCGGACCGTACTCGGGAGTGAACACGTACGCGCGATGTTTCGCGACGTCAACCGAAACGGTTTTGGCGCCAATAAATGTTGGGACAGTCGCGACGACGGTGTATTTGTCAGGGGAATCCTGGTGCGCCACGGTAACATTGCCGCCGCGACCGTTGGGAATGTAGATCAGCTTTTCAACTGGATCCCATCCCAGCGCGTCAACCCCATCACCGTTCGTGATTTGCGCAACAACTTTGCCCGACGTGGCATCAACCACAACGGACGTTTTACTGCATCCGGCGAAGATGCGGTTGCTGGCCTTGTCGTACGCAATTCCGGTTGGACCGTCGCACGGTTCGATACTCCAGGTGGCCGATACCTTCATCGTCTTCAGGTCAACGACATCAATCGCATTCTTGTCTTCGATGTTGATGAAGATACGGCCCTTTCCGTCGCTCGCAGCACCTTCCGGCGCCGCGCCGCTCAGCTTGATCGTTTCTTTCACATCACCAGATTTTGCATCAACCACCACCGCCGTTCCCATCGGTTTACTGTGATTGATGGACCAGATTGTGCTGCTGGTCTCGTCATACCAAATACCGTCGGCGCCATCGATGCCAATGTGCACCTTCTTCACGACCGAAAGATCTTTGAGATTGAACATCGTAAGCGTGCTGTCACCGGCATTCGTGGTGAAGCCATAGCCTTCTTTCTTAGCAAAGGCGATACCGTGAATACGCGGTGTGTCCAGGATGTCGCCGAGCACTTTGCCCGTCATTCCATCAATCACCATCACGTGCGTGCTGCGCGAAACAAAAACGCGGCCCGTTTCCGGATCAGCGGCGAGGTAGTCGGTGCTACCAGCTCCGCCAATATCGTACTTCTGCGTTGTGAACGTCTGCGCGTGCAGGAGTGCAGGAAGACCCAGAACGCCGAATGCGACGGCAAGGGTCCGGTTAGTGCGATTCATGCGCAATCCGTGGCGGGGGTGATGGGGCGGTACGCACAACGTTGGCGCGGAAATGTGTCAAAACGATGACAACGGCTGGGCGGCACCGGCATCCGGACATTCTCGCAGCCGCCCTTTCTTGAGTGCAGCCAAAGTTTCTCTTATCACAAACTGCGAAAGTGGGCCTTTGTGACAGTGTGGGACAGGAAACGAATCGTCAGTTTGATACCGGACCACAATTCCGGTCGGCAGCTGCCCCCCGCCCTGCCGCACCTCGCAGAGAAACGACGTGACCCACATCGCTCCTCGCAGGAAAGGCCTACCGATCGCTCGCGCCGCTACCACCCTTGCGGCGATCGCCGGCCTCGCGCTCGCCGCAGCGTGCTCCAACGACGCCGTGACCTCGCCCACCGTCGTGCCGGAGTACAAAACCGTAAAGGTGTCCGTAGGAGGCTCGCTCAAGAGCCTGTATCCAATGGCACCGCTCTCGCGTGATGTCGCTCTGAGCTCACCGATCGTACGGTCGTTCACATTCGACAAGAAGGGCGGCAAGATCGAAATCAAGGAAACGGGCCTGCGCATCGACGTACCCTCCGGAGCAATCCCCGGGAGTTCGCTGACAATTACGGTTACGGCTTTGGCGGGATCCGGTATCGCCTATGATTTCCAACCGCACGGCACGGTGTTCCTCAAGCCTTTGGATTTCGAGCAAGACCTGGACGGTACGTCTTGGGAGAAACTCAAACTCAAAGGAACGCTACTCGGTGGCTACTTTGCCGATCCGTCGCAGCTGAACGTTCTTGGCAACGGCCTCGCACTGTTGGACGAACTCTTTCCCGTAACGTTGAATAAGAATACGGCCAGCTTCGACATTCGTCATTTCTCCGGCTACATGGTCTCAGGCGGCCGACAGGCAGCGTACGCCGACAGCGATTTCTAAGGCGGCCGCGCATGTACACCGTGCAAGTTGATTGAGGGAGTGAACGCACCTCTGGAACGCCCATCGGCTTCGGCTGGTGGGCGTTTTGCGCATACCCTCGCGACTGCCCGCTAATTTCCGACATGATCCCCCTCGTCCTCCTCGCCGGCTTCCTCGGCGCAGGCAAAACGCGCTTCCTGACCGAGCTCATTCCACAGCTCAACAACGCCGGCGTTCGCGTGCGAGTGATCCTGAATGATTTCGAGAATGCGAACATTGATGCCGAACGTTTGAGCGCGCTCAATGCGCTGATCACACCGCTCAATGGCGAATGCGTTTGCTGCACCACCCTGCCCGAATTGATGGACACACTCAACGCGGTTCCCGCCGACCCCGGGAGTGTCCTGCTCATCGAGGCAAACGGCGCGACCGATGCCGTCGAACTCATTGCCAATCTCACGACCGATCGGCGCATGGCGCACTTCACGCCGCCCTTGCAAGTCACGGTCATTGATGCGGCACGGTGGCAAAAACGCTGGTGGCACAATGAACTCGAACGCTCACAAACCAGCACGGCCACACACGTATTTCTCAACTGGACACACAAACTTTCGGCAGATAAGCAGCAATCCGTCGCAACATCGATTCTCGGCATCACACCGCGTGCTGAATTTACTTCGCCGGTAAGGTTTGCCGTCACGCTGGTTGCGCTGACCGAAAAGGTGCGCGACACGCCGCGGCGGCGCACGACGCTTCCCATCGCAGAAGTCGCAGGCAATCCGTCGCACGAACATCATCACACACACGGCGCGCATCCGTTCGCCAGTATTGCGCTGTCGCTACCCGCGATGGTCGACCGCGAACCATTTCTTGCGTTTGTGCGTTCGCTGCCAAATGAAGTGGTGCGCGCGAAGGGCTTGGTGCGATTCGGAAATGAACCCGACGCGATGTACGTCTGGAATCGTCTGCCCAATCGCACGCGCGTTGAACTCGACCGCGTGTATCCGCACGAATCCGCTCAACCGAGCGCGCTGTTTATTGGCGTTGCAATGCCCGTCGCAAACCTGGCCGAACGTATTTCGGCAATGACCAGAGCCGCTGCGATTTAGTACCGGCGTGCGGCCGGGACGCCGTCGTTATTTCCGACTGCGCCAGGGATCCGAAAACAGACGTCAGGTTGACAAGAACGGTACCAGTGCCGCGTTTACTTCGTCGGCGTGCGTCCACAACATGCCGTGCGGCGCACCCTTGATCACCACGTACTGGGCGCCCTTGATCAGCCTGGAGGTGCGATTTCCAGTTGCCGCGATTGGCAGAATGCGGTCAGCATCGCCGTGCATCACCAGTGTTGGAATGTCAAAGCGTTCGAGATCCTTGCGGAAGTCTTCGTACCACGTCGCAACACACGCAAACGCCGCAGTCGCCGAACAGCGGGCCGCCACACCCCAGCTCGCGTCAATCGCCTCCTGACTGATGCGTTTGCCCAGTGTTTCGTCAGCATTGTAGAAGTTGCCGAAAAACTCGCGGAAAAACGCAAAGCGATCCTTCTGCACGGCCGCGCCGATGCCGTCAAACATCGCCTTGTCCAACCCTTCTGGGTTGTCCGGTGCCTTCAACAAATAGGGCGGCACACCTGAGACAATTGCTGCCTTGCGAATTCCGTCCGAGCCAAACTTGCCGATGTAGCGCGCGACTTCACCACCTCCCATCGAGAACCCGGCAATCGCAACATCGTCCAGTTTGAGTGTCGTGATTACCGCGCGCAGATCGTCCGCAAACGTGTCATAGTTGTATCCCGATGTCGGTTGGCTGGAGTTGCCAAAACCGCGGCGATCGTACGCAATCACGCGGCACCCTGCCTTCAGCAGCGCAGCCGTCTGCTTCTCCCACGACGCGCCGTTGAGCGGGTAACCGTGAATGAGAATGACCGGCTTCCCCTCGCCATGATCTTCGTAGTTCAACTCGATATCGGTCGAGTTCTCGGTACCTACTTTGACAAAACCCATCGGAGTCTCCTGGCGGAATGTGGTTCGTGACGAACAACGGTCGTCGTCGACGTGCGTGTGTGATTCACCGGCCGAGTTCGTGTTGTTCCGCGTCGCCAATCTGTTGCGAACACACACTCACGCGCTCAGGCCCGCCGATGTTGCTCCAGAAACTCCGGGTGAAACCAGACGTGCCGCTCGTGATTCTCAATTTGCCACCTGATTGCAAGTCGTTGTTTGACGACCGCGAATACAAAACGTCGAAACCTCGCACCGGAGCAATTGAGCAGCTGATCTTCTTTGCGAAAGACGCGGCGACTCTGGAGGACCAATTCGTGCCACTCGTTCCACAACTGGTGAGCGATCCGTTGGCGTGGGTGCTGTATCCCAAAAAATCTGGCAGCATTGCCAGCGATCTTTCCATGACCGAAGGGTGGAAGCACAGATGCAGACGAAATCCGCAAAGAAGAAATAGAAGTAGGTATCCGGTCATGGCGAGGGTGGCGTCACCAAACCGGTCACCGTCGCAATTTTTCCGTCGCCGTTCAACAGAAACACGTTCACGCCCATCATCATCGGCTTGCCATCCGGTCCCGCCGCAACCCAGTCGGCCAGCATCGTGCCCTGACAGTGCCGAATGTTTCCTGCACGCGTCATGCGAATCCCGGGCATGAAGCGCTGCGTCGCCGTGATGTGCGCCAGCAGATCATCCAAACCATCGTTCAGACTGTAGCGATCGCGAAAGCGGATGTCTGCGCTCGCGATTTCTGAAAGTTGCTGGCGACGCGCATCCGCGTCGCGATCGGCCCACAGCGCAAACCACGCATCCGCCACGTTCGCCGCGCTGGAATGTTGTTCGTCGGCGACCGCGTTGCCAAACAGCGCCAACTGGTAGCGCCAGCCTTGCACATGTTCGTCGCGTGCCACCTCCTGCGGAAATTCGTGCGTCAGGCTGAGCCGAGTAGCCGTGCCCGCGGGCTCGAGTCGTATCGTGACGCGTGATTCGCCAGCACCAAATGGTTTGCCAGACGCGTAGCCGTACGTGAACACCAATCGAGCCGGCACCGAAATTTCGAGAATCTCGCCCGTCACCTCAACATTGCCTGGATGGCGAATGTACACGCGGCCACCCACGCGCGGATCGATGGTTGACCCGGTGCCCCACCATTTGGCCCAGCGCGTGTCGTCGGTGAAGAAACCAAAAACCGTTTCGCGTCTGGCTTCGATAGTGACCGTGCGATCGAGTGTGAATGGCAGGGCGTTCATGTCGATTTCCGTTTGTAGAATGTTGACGTGATTGGCGTTTTTGTTACGCGCGTTTTCCCGAACGCTTGCGGGGCGAACGCTTGCGGGGCGAACGCTCGCGTGCCGGTCGTGGACCACGACGCGACTCTTCCAACTCGGCGGCCAGCTTGAGGGACCAGAGTGCGTCATCCCACATCTGCTCCAGCATCGCTGCCGCCGGACCAAGTGCACTCGGCCTGGCGCGATAGAAGCGATGGCGATCTTCGACGCGAACGGCGACCAGATTGGCCTGCTTGAGCGCGCGCAGTTGGAGGGAGACGGCGCCAAACGTCACGTCGGGCATCGCGCGGGAGATCTCGCCGGCCGACAGTTCGTGGTTCCACACCAGCCGCAGGATTTCGCGGCGCCGGGGCGACGCGATGGCGGACAGGACGGAGGGGTCAACGGTCATTTGTGATTTTACTTTAAACTAAAATGATTGTCAATTCTTCGTTCGCCCTACTCCCACAGCCTTCTGTACTCCAGGCTACCTCATACCGACTGACGCACTACGGCCATAGGTAAATCGTTCGCGCGTCCCCACTGCTCCCAGTCAGCCGCCGACCGGCGCAGAAACAATTGCTCCAGTAAACCACGCAACTCCGTGCTCGACGCGTTTAACGCCTGAACACGCCCCTGCTCGGCAACCGACACGTCCATTCCGTTCAATTCGCTCGGCAGCAACTGCAGCAACCGCCGCCAAAACTTTTCCTCCAGCACCGCGAGTGCCAGCAGGCCGCTCTTCGTCTGATAGATGCTGTAAAACGGATTGGTGCCGCCCAGAACACCCGTTGACGTGGTGAGCCCAAGACGCAGCGGTCCCGCGAAATCGTGCGCTGCTTCGGCAAGCGAAACTTCGGCGTACAAATCACCTCTCCCATTCGCACGCGCCAACAACAACGCAAACGTCGCACTCACGACGCGTTCAATACCAACCAAATCGGCAATCAACGTGGATGGCATCGCTCCTCCAGATAACAGGCCCGACGCAGCCTGATACGTCAGGTCATGTCCCGCTATGTCGCCCGCGGCTCCGGACTGTCCAACGACGGCCACCTGACACAGCCGTGGAAACTTTGCGCCAATAGTCGCGGCATCCAGTGCCAATCGCTTGAGCGACGCGGGTCGAAACGCAGTGATCAAGACATCGGCATTGGCCAGCTGCCGATCGAACAGCGCTCGCGCTTCAAGATCCCGCAGATCGACGCGCTGAATTTCAACCCCCGCGTGCACTTCGCGATAGAACTCTGGTTCCGTCTCCGCAAACCGATCGCCGACCGCCGGTTCAATCTTGATGACCGATGCGCCGTTCGCTGCCAGGCGCGCGCCGGCAGCGGGCCCGGGAAGATTGAGGGCAAACACAACCACGCGCGTTCCCGCGAGCATCGTCGATTCGTTCACGGGGCGCCACTGCAAGTGTCTGGAAAGCGTCATGCTTCAAAAATACTCAAGGACGGCAGCGACCGTAACAACAGCCGTGTTTGACTCTGATTTTCGGCGCGTCTTGCTCCGCTATTCGGCGCGTCTTGCTCCGATATTCGGCGCGTCTTGCTCCGCTATTCGGCGCGTACTGCTCCGCTATTCCGCGCGCCGCTTGTTGCGGAGAAATACGCGGGCCCTGGCGCGCGGGAATCAGACGTGCCAGCGCCGCCATCGCCAGCAACAGCAGTGCTGTCAACAGCAACGACTGCGCGTCGGTGGGACTGACATTGAACAACATCGCCAGCAGGAGTTGATTCAACCCAAGTGCAGCCACGATTCCAACTGCGCTCCCATAGCGGCCAGCGTGACTCCGCGACGCAGCACCATGAAACCTACGCTCGCCGATGATGCGCCCAGTGCCTGCCGTATTCCAAACTCGCGCGTGCGCTGTTGCACCATCGTGGCCATGACCCCGAACAGTCCGATGCTGGCCAGCATCACGGACGCGCTCGCGAACACCGCCAGCAGCATCGCATTCGGTCTGGGTTGCGCGAGCGGCGCATCAAGAAACGCTGCAAACGACGTGATTCGTGCAACGACTACTCCCGGGGCCTTGTCGTTTACCACTCTGCGCAGCGCGGGCGCGATGGTCGTGATCGAGGAATTCGTGCGAATTACGAGATTTGCTGGAGCAAATGGAAAGAGCGATTGCCGCAACGGGAAATAGATGCTGGCTCGCGCCAGGCGCAGATCGCGATACCGCGTGTCCGGCACGACACCAACGACTGTGAACGTACGGCGTGACGCCCCTGTTCCCATGAACAAACGTTTTCCGATCGCGCCCTGCCCCGGCCAGTATTGTTTCGTCGCCGACTCGCTGATCATTGCAACGGGTGGCGCACCTTCGCGATCCGTTTCATCGAACGCGCGACCATTCAACGCTTTGAGCCCCATCGTGCGGAAATAATCAGGTCATGCGAGCTCCATTTTCAGCAACGGATTTGCCGGGCCCTGGTCGGCCGTTTGTCCTTTGGCGGACGGCGTTGCGTCCCAACCGACAGCGCTAAACGGCACCGCGACAACCGGGGTCACGCCGCTGACCCCAGCAATGGCCTGCACGACCGGTATCAGTGTGTTCAGCATCGCCAACTGCGTTGCTGCAGAGTTGTACCGATCAGCGCGCAACGACAATTCAGCAACCACCAGCGGCGCGGCATCAAACGATAACTCGGCGCGTTGCAATTTCATCAAACTGCGCCCGACCAGCATGGACGCTGACAATACCAACAGCGAAAGTGCGACCTGCGATACTACCAATCCTTCGGAGAACAGGCGTGAAATTCGCGTCCCTGTCTCGCGTGTTCCCGAGCGTAGCGTGTCCGCACCGCGCACACGGCCCGCCAGCCACGCGGGCACCAGTGTAAACAGTAGCATCGCCAACATCGTCGTTCCGCCAGTGACGAGCAGCGCCAGTCCATGCAGCGTGATTTCGTCGACGCGTGGAAGCGATGCTGGCGCAAAGTTCACAAACAGTTGAACGGCGACTGCGGCAACCGCGATTGCCAGCACGCCGCCTGAAATTGCGAGGATGGCGTTCTCGGCCCGCACGTGCGCGATTACGCGACTGTGGGAAGCGCCCAGCGCGATACGCACGGCAGTCTCACGCGTGCGACGCAGACCGCGCACCAACAGCCGGTTCGCAACGTTTACGCACGTGATCAACAGCAGTAGAATGGCCGCCGCCGCGAATGCGAGCACGGCGGGCCTGGTGCTGCCAATGACAAGTTCCGCACGCGAAGTTGCACCCCTGCGCATTTCGCGTTCAAACGCCGGGGCGCCTTCGCGAATCCAGAAGTGCGACGTTTCATCGGCTGCGGATTCGACCGTCGACCCGTTCGCTGAGCGTCCAATCACGTTGAGCGACACATATGGAATATTCTGCGCGGGGATTGCGGCAAACATCGCGGCCTACGCGTCGGCGCCTCGCGGAAAATCGAGTCCTTGCGGCATGACACCAACGATTGTGCAGGCATGGCCATCGTCGTACAGCGCAACGCGACGGTCAAGGATATTCGGGTCAGCGGCGAATCGTCCGTGCCAGGCGCGATGACTGAGCACCAAAACGGGTGCAGCGCCCGCGACGTCATCTTCGGTGCGCAACGCGCGGCCCATGATGGGGTTCGCACCCAACAACGCGAAGTAGTTGCCCGATACCAGCGCGCGACGCAGCGGCGTGATGACGTCACCACTCTTCATCGGCTTCGATGTGGCGCCCTCATACGTGAAGAATGCAGCGCCCGCCAACGCGCGACTCCCGCGCACGAACTCCTGCGTGCCTTGCACATTCAGCGGATAGTTGGTCGTCTTGCCGTCTTTCGTAATTCCGGCAACGACCACCACCCGACCCTGATCGCGGATCGGCAGTTTGCGCAGCAGGAGTGCGTGGGCAATGGTGAAAACGGCCGTGGTGAGACCGATACCAGGCGCGAGTGTCAGGATGGCGGCGGCGCTGAATGCTCGCGCACGGGCCAGGCTGCGCGCGGCGATGCGCCGGTTTTGCAAAAGCGCGCCAATCAGTTCGGTTGCGGGTCCTTCATCAGGTTCATCGCGAACAGTCCGAGAACGACAATGAACAGCGCGACGACGCCGTACGGAGCGATGGCCGTGAGTATGCGAAACAGGAATGACGAGACGCTGAGCAGCCCAGACACCAGCGGGAGAAGCCAGGCGGTGGGATCGACGGTATGGCTGAAAAACGGCATGCGGTTCTCGACGAGTGAAAGCTTGGGTGTGGCCGGTTTCGATACGGTCGAACGATAGCAGGTGGGTGCGCGGTTCGGAACGGCAGTTCCGGCGGTGGGTAGTCGGGCTGTATACCATCGGTGGCGGGGCGGCGACGTCACAGATAAAATCGGCTTGATTTCCGAGCGCGATCCGGCATCGTGCGGACGCCCGGAATCCACCATGCGACACCCTGTCCCTTCCCGCGAGACAGGAATGATCCTCAGTCCCAAAGCCTGCGCCGCGGCGGAATGGATTCGGCGACCGCGATCAATCCGTTGCTCGTCTCGTTCGGGGGTGGTGGCGATGCCCGCGCTCTCGGGCAACGTGCTTTCGGCGCAGTCGGCCACCGTCCACGACAGCGCCGGTATCAGAATCGTGTCCAACCCTGCGCGTAGCGCCGCGCCGGCGGTCTTCAGACTTGGCGATAAGCCGCTGATTCGCGTTGGTGGGCTCGAGTCCAACCCCGATCTGGAATTCGACTTCAAAAGCGGATATATGATGGCCGTTCGTTTGTCGAACGGTGGTCTCGTGGTTGGCGACAAAGTTCGCCTGCAATTCTTCGATGCCAATTCGAAGCGTACCAGAATACCTGGTCGGTTTGGCAGCGGTCCGCAGGAATTCCAGATCGCTGGCACCATGTGCTTGACCCGTGGTGACACGCTGGTTGTGCAGGATGAACCAAACGGGCGACTCGCTATTGTCGATGCACGCGCCATGAATTTCGTGCGAACCATTCCGAGAATGGGTTACGGCTCACTCCCCGCGCATGCCTGTTTTGGTGACGGCAGGTTTCTCATGCGAAAGGGGTTTGGTCCAACCGCAACTGTGGAGCGGTTATTGCCAGCGATTTTGGTGAGTTCACCATCCCACACTTTGAAACTTTGGTGTCAGCTTTCCTGCGGTTCCATGCGTTCGGCAGTCAATTCGTGGTGTCGAACACGCTCACCAATGATCTGCTGTTGCATAGTTCCTCGGGGAAGCCCACTTCGATCGTGCGAACCAACGATGCGTTGATTCGTGTCACGGGTTCCGACATGCGGCGGACCGAAGGGGCAGGTTGCAACGCGTGTGATGGGCTTCGGGCCAAACGAAATTCGGCTCAGGACGTTCGATGAGGATGGCGCGTCGTACTTGAGTGTGTATCCGTTGGAGCGGATACCGCCCAGGTAGGACATGCCTGTGAGTAGTCGCTTCAGAGGACTGTCGTCACGTGACTCCGCAATTGATGGCGGCGACCTGGGTACCCGTTGGGGAATTTTTGTGTCAAATTCTGCGAGCCCCGCACGGGGAACGCCACAATTTGGCCGTCACCATTTGTCCGGGAGATCGATATGCGCGACCTCGGTTGCAGTCCCGCGTTTTGTTTTCGACATTTTGGGAACGTTGTCAGTACAATTGTTTTGCTCGGTACCGTGGCTGGGCATGCAACCAGACTCGCCGCGCAACCCCCCACCGTCCGCGACAGCGCGGGCGTGAAGATCATCTCGGCGCGTGCTCGAAGCTCGGCACCAGTTGCCTTCAAGCTCGCGGACAAGCCCACGCTCAGCGTTGGCGGCCTGGAAGATGATCCGAACGTTGAGTTCAATCACAAACAAGGATATTTGCGGGCGGCCCGGCTGTCGAACGGAGGCTTGGCGGTGATCGACGAAGTTCGTCTTCACTACTTCGACGCGTCATCGAAACGACTCGGCATTGTTGGACGCAAAGGCGCTGGACCGAACGAGTTTCAGTATGTGATGAGCATTTGTGCAACGCGCGGTGACTCGATCCTGGTAAGCGACAGCCGCAACGCGCGCATAACCGTTCTTGATGGAACGGGAAAATTCGCTGGATCGTTCCCGCAGGAATCGTGGGGCAGTCCGGGGTTCAGCTCCTGCTTCAACGACGGAACGTTCATGTTGCAAAAGTCGCTGGCCGTCTCTTTTAGTGATCCTCGCAAGTATCGAATCACGCGCATGCGGCTCAATGGCACCGTGGCCAACGAAATCGGCGAATTCACTACCGCACCGCTGGATATGGTGACGCAGCGCGAGATGACTTTTGTTGCGTCCGGAGAGCGCCTGTATTTCGCCGAGGGTGTCGCGAATGAAATACGTGCGTACGATATGTTTGGTAAACTTCGGGAAATTTTTCGGACGGGTGATCCGATCCTGCCGATCACCAGTGCTGAGGCAGAAACCCGAATGGCAAGCACAATACCGACAAATGTTTCGACTGCGGAACGCAACGAGCGCATGTCACGAATGCGCGGTCAGTCATACGCGAAGTCCTGGCCGGCCTATAGTCGTGTTCACGTCACTCCAACCGGCCAGTTGTGGATTCAGGACTATCGCTCAAAATACCCCGCACCGGATGGCTGGACCGCCTACGACGCGGACGGGACATTGGTGGGTCGCCTCATCTTTCCGGCCAGCACCGCGACAGCTAGAGCACCGGAGGTTATCAGTTTCGGTCGGAGCGACGTCTTGCTGCGAACGCGAGACGATGAAGGTGCCGCACACCTGATGGTCTATCCGCTGGTCCGCGTCAAGCCGTAACGACCGCCTTGCTTTTCTTCACCCGTTTCTTCCGGGGCGTCCCCCGCCGCCCCACCAGAATCGCCGGAATCACAAACATCGCGGCCAACGTTCCAGCCACCGTCCCACCCGCCGTCGCCAACGCGATCGCACCAAACATGTCGCCCGTCTTCGTACCAATCGACAACGGGGCCAACGACGCGAGCGACGTCAATGTCACCAGAATGATCATGCTCACGCGATCAAGCGCAGATTGCATCACCTGGCCCGCGTGCAGCGCGGCCTTACCACCGTGCTCCGTACTCGCGCGACGTTTGTGCAACGCGGCATCGACCAGCAAAATGGATTGATGCACGGCGAGTCCCACAACGAGAATGACACCAACAGCCGCTTCACGCGTGAAGGCCGCACCAAACGCCCAGAACGCAGCGCCGACGCCACCCAGAGCCATGGGAAGACTCAGGAACACCATGCCCGAGCCCCACACGGAATCGAACACCAACGCGACGACGAGCACCACCAACGTGATGCCCATCGCGAACACGAGATACAAGCCCTTCTCGCTGTTATCGCCACCGCCGCCACCACGGTAATTGCCATCCTTCGCCGTGTACCCCGACGGCACACTGATGGACTTCATGAAGCCATCGTGCGTGCGCTGCGCGAGTTTTTGCGGACCGCGAAAGTCGTACGACACGGTGCGCACATACTGCTGATCTTCGCGCGTCACCTGCGTGAGTGCTTCCTTCGCACTGATAGTCGCAAGATCGCCCAGACGCACCTGCGCGCCCGCGCTGGATTGCATCATCGCGCCCTGCAACTGCTCCATCGTGCGTTCACGGACCCCGGCCGACTTGATGCTGACATCCAACTCCTGTCCACCAATCATCAACTTGGTTGCGCTCGCGGGACCGCGAATTTCGCGTGACAACGCGGCGTTGAAATCGCGCGTGGTCACACCCGCGTGAGCGAGCGCGGCACGATCGGGATCGAGCACCACAATGTACCCGCGCTCCGATCCGCCAAAGTTACCACCCGCCGTGATGCGGGTTTCCTTCACGCGTTTGATCAATTCGAGCCGACGCTTGAGATCTTCCGCCACCTTCGTCACCCCTTCGTACGAATACCCCAGCACCTTGATGCTGAATGACGAATACGATCCACCGCCACCGCCGGCGCTGAATCCTGGACCATCGCCGCGCACGTACACCGACGCACCGCCAATCAGCACCGCGCGTTGCGTGAGCAGCTCTTCCAGTTCCATTGGCACCGACGTCATTCCCCCGTCGCGCGTGAAGATCACGCTCATTTGCCCGCGCTTGCCGTCAGAGCTGCTGGCTTGCACAAACTCAACTTCGGGCCGTCCCAACACGATGTCTTCAAATTCGCGAATGCCGCGATCAACAGTTCCGGGATCCGATCCGCGCGGAAAGGACAGCGACGCATTGAGCGTCGTACGACGACCATCACCGAAACCACTGCCCCACGAATACCGGGGCACTTTCTTGACAAATCCCCAGCCAATCACCGCGAGAATCGCAACGGTCGCCGTGAGCGTCAGCCAACGCCAACGCAAGCTGCGCTGCAAACACCAGCGATACACGTTGGTCGTTCGCCGCCACTCCACTTTGCGTCGCGAGGTGCCCAGGCCAATGGCCGGCACCACAAACAGCGCCGTGAACACGCTCCAGAAAGTGGCCATCACAAACGCCGCCGCAAACGGAACGAATGCAGATCGCGCGTCGCCCTGCAGGTAAAGAAACGGAAACAACACCACAGCGGTCGTCAATGTCGATCCCACCACCGCCGGCATAATACGTGACGTCGCGGCCGCACGATCTTCAGGAGTGTCGGGAACCGTGCTGAGTCGATTCACCACGATGATCGCGTTCTGCACCAGAATGCCAATTCCCATTCCCAAACCAGCCAGCGTCAACAAGTTGGCGGGAATGTCCAACAGATAAAGACTGAGTGCGGTACCCGCAATCGCGACCGCGGTGCTCCCCATGATCAGCGCAACCGCGCGCCACCGTTGCAGCAAAATCGACAACACGACCAACACGGCGAGAAAGGATATCGCACCGCGTCTGGCCAGGTCGCGCAAGTCGTCGGCGAGATCGGTACTCTGATCATTCTGAATTGTAATCGTGACCGCGCGCGGCATTTCCTTGCGCAATTCAATCACCGCTTCGCGCAATTTGGCGGCCGTCTTGATCGCGTCCGCTGTGGGTTGGCGACTGATGGACACGGTCACCGCCGGACGTCCGTTGATGCGACTGAACGAACCATGCGTATCTTCATCGCCGCGAGCGGCCGCTAATTCTCCCAACGGGAACACGCGCAGCCCCTGACCCCGAATGGGCAACCGCATCACGTCGTCAAGGTTGTCGGGTTGATCACGCAGAATAACCGGACGCGTATTCACTCCGTTGCTTTCAATACCCAACGACCGAACAATGCGTGCATCGGCCACCGCCGACGTCAGCGCGTTTGGCGACATCCCAATGCGTCGCATCAACGTCGCGTCGTAGGTAACGGACACACCCAACGTTGCCCCCGAACTCACACGGACACTGGCAACACCCGGCGCCGCACTTAAGCGCGGCACCACACGATCGTTCAGCAACTTCTGCAGCGTACCCGTGGTGTACGGGCCCGACACCGACAGCGTAAACAGCGCCTGCTCCTGCAACGCATCGGGTACGTAATTCTGCACCTGGATGCCGGTCACACCATTGGGAAATTCGGTGCGCAGCAGTTCGAGGCGCTCAAGAATGGCCAGACGGGTAATCTGCACGTCGGCGTCCGGTTCGAGATTTACCGTCAACGACGAAAAACCGTCCTGCGAATTACTGTCGACGCGACGCACGCCGCGCACGCCCTGCACCGCCGCTTCCAATGGTGCCGTGACGTACGCTTCCATCACCTCGGCCGACGACCCCGACCACGAACCGCTGACCTGAAGCCGTGGCAACACCACCTGCGTGCGGGTCGCCAGCGGTAGCCTGGTAAACGACACCGCGCCCGCCAGCAACAACATGATCGACAGGGCCCACACGACTGAGGGGCGCCGAGTGGCGAAGGCAATCATGCGACGGAATCCGTTTGTGCGTTTGCACCTGGACGATTCCCGTGGCGAGCCGCCATCGCTTTTC
>Ga0105047_10003085_pt1 | contig 29530 bp, 22 predicted proteins | sample MAT04_FD_78384 | JGI IMG/M metagenome (GOLD analysis project Ga0105047, IMG submission 78384) | Freshwater microbial communities from Lake Fryxell liftoff mats and glacier meltwater in Antarctica - MAT-04 (megahit assembly) | ecosystem: Environmental > Aquatic > Freshwater > Ice > Liftoff... | reverse complement strand
TTCTGGTCCTACCCAACGGAAAGCACGCCTATGTGACTTCTGAGGTTGCCAACGTGGTACACCTTGTTGACTTGGCGCAGCAAAAGGTAATCAAGAACATCCGCGTCGGCAAGCGTCCGCGGCGCTTTGTACTTGCGGCAGGTGGCAAGGAGTTGTGGGTTACCAATGAGTTGGGGGCCAGCGTCAGTGTCGTCAGCACGGAAGACCAAAGCGTCAAGCACACACTGGAGTTCAAAATCAAAGGCATGCGGGCTTCTGACATCACTCCCGTTGGCATGACTCTCAGCCCGGACGGAAAAACCGTATGGGTGGGTTTGGGCCGCGCCAACCATGTGGCTGAAGTCGATGTGGCAAGCCGCCAGGTGCAGCGCCAGATACTGGTTGGCAAGCGCGCATGGGGGCTCACCATGCACCCCAACGGCCAGACTTTGTATGTCGCCAATGGCTTGTCGGATGATATGACGCTGATTGACACGGCCACCGGCAAAGCCTTGCGCACCGTACCCGCAGGCCGTGTGCCTCACAGCATTCTGGTGCAACCCTGATGGCGTGCCAGCCAATGAATGGGCGCCTCCTGAGCGCAGCACTTCGGTGGAGTCGGGTGTGGGCTCTGGCCTGGCTGGGAGCCAGCACGGTAGGGGCACACGCAGCAGCCAGCAAAAATGTTACTGTGGCGGTCATCTCATTGGCCAACGATCCACGCTACGCCCCGCGCCGTCTTGAACGGGCCTACCCGGGGCATCCCCAAGGGCGGGCTCTGGACGCCGTGAAACTGGCCGCTGAAGATTCTGCAATGGAGTTGCAGACGACGGGTCTGGAATTGACCATTCGTGACATTGTGCTTCCCGACATGCAGGCATTGCCAAAAATACTGGCTGACCTAAAGGCCCTGCACGTGCAACACCTGGTTGCCGACCTGCCGGCAACCGAGTTGCGCCAACTGGTGCTCGCAGGGCCCGCGGCCTTGGGCGGAGCCATCGTGTTCAACACAGGTCTGGATGACGATGCCCTGCGTGCCGAGCAATGTGCCGCGCACTTGCTGCACACCTACCCGAGTCGTCAAATGTTTTCAGATGCGTTGGCTCAGTATCTGGCTGCGCGATCCTGGCGCAAAGTGCTGATGCTGCAGGGACCTTTGATGGGCGACCAGTTGCAAGGCGATGCGATGAACCGATCAGCGCGCCGCTATGGGCTCACCATCACGCAGACGCGCCCCTTCAAGCTCTCCACCGATCCACGCGACCGCGATCTCGCCAACACCCGTCTGTTAACCGGTGATCGGGACCACGAAGTCGTGGCCGTCATGGACAGCCAGGGCGAGTTCGCCCGGACCCTGCCCTACGCCACCCAGTGGCCGCGCCCGGTCGTTGGCGCCAATGGACTGGTCGCAACGGCCTGGCATCCCCAATGGGACCGCAGCGGTGGACCCCAGATTTCACGCAGCTTTCAACGCCTGGCCAAGCGCCCGATGCAGAGCGCCGACTGGGCTGCGTGGGCAGCGGTCAAAGCAGTGGCAGCGGTGCTGGTGGAAGACCCTCGTGCGGGCATCGCCCAACAGCTCAAAGCCCTGCGCGGTGGAGCAGTCTATTTTGATGGATTCAAGGGCCCACGTTTGTCATTTCGACACTGGGACGGACAGTTGCGCCAACCCCTGTTCCTGAGCCACGTTGACGGTGTGGTGGGCATCGCGCCGCTTGACGGTGTGCTTCACCCCACCGAGGTAATGGACACGCTGGGCGTGGACGAGAAGGAAAGCAAATGCAAGCAACACCCTTGAGCCTGCACATTGCCCGCGCCATGCGGGCAGTGGTTGGGCGCGAAATACGCAAGTTTTTGCGACAACCCTCGCGGCTGGGTTCCGCCCTGGTGCGCCCACTGCTGTGGTTCGTCGTTTTTTCGGCCGGCTTTAACAATGTTTTTGGCGTTTCAATTGTTCCCCCCTACGAGACCTATGTGGAGTACCAGGTGTACATGGTGCCGGGGCTCTTGGGCATGGTGGCCTTGTTCAACGGCATGCAAAGTTCACTGTCAATGGTGTATGACCGGGAAATGGGCGTGATGCGGCTGCTGCTAACCGCCCCCCTTCCCCGCGGCTGGTTGCTGGCCTTCAAGCTGATGGGAGGAACCAGCCTGTCGGTACTGCAAATGGTCGTCTTTTTGGTGATTGCATGGGCTTTTGGCGTGCGCTTCGAGTGGCTGAACCTGCCGTTGCTAGCGCTTGCCATGCTGAGCGGAGCCACGATGCTGGCTGCGTTGGGACTGGTGTTGTCGGTGTACATCAAGCAGCTGGAGAATTTTGCAGGCACCATGAACTTTGTGATTTTCCCGATGTTCTTCATCAGTCCGGCGCTGTATCCCTTGTGGAAACTCGAAGAGTCTGGCGCGTGGTGGCTGCTGACCTTGGCGCAGTGGAACCCTTTCACGCATGCAGTGGAAGCGATTCGCTTCGCCATGTACGGCCAGTTCAATGTGGTGTCATGGACGGTCGTCATCGCAGGGACGTGCCTATTTTTTGGACTTGCATGGTGGGGCTATGACCCGCAGCGCGGGTGGATCAAACAACGCGGGGCGGCCTGAAATCACATCGAGTGTTCTTCCAGTCAGGAGGCTGCTGCGGCACCTGCGCAGGTACTGCAGGGTGCACAGGTGGTAATCTTCGTCCCCCAAGGCAATGGTTGACCCTGATTCCGTTGACCTGAACCTCTACTACTATTTTTTGCCGATGCAAACATTTGACACGGCAACCGGAACAAGCATGAAAAAGAACAATGAACCCAAGGTGTGGGTCACCGTCGTAAAACTGGTGTTGGGTGCGGTCGTTCTCATTGGCGGAGTGGGCCTTGCGCTCTGGTTTGCCGCGCGCGGCGAAATGCAGGGCACCGCAACCGGGGGTTCCTCTTCAGACTCCTGGGGTATCAGCCATGACTCTCCCACGCGCATGAAGCGCTAAGCCCATTCGATTTTCCGGGTGTTGGGAATAACCGACACCACACCGTTTTGAGCAGTGTTACCTTTGCGGCCAGCCAAGAAAAGGACCGCCATGATCACCCTGCAAAACTGCCAACAACGCGATGCGGCTGACCCGCTGCGCTCCCTGCGCGACCTGTTCTCCATTCCCGTCGGTGTCATTTATCTCGATGGCAATTCACTGGGCGTCATGCCCAAAACAGCCGCCGTACGCGCTGCCGAGGTGGTGACCCAAGAGTGGGGCCAGGGCCTGATCCGGTCCTGGAACACCGCCGGCTGGTTCAACCTGCCGCAGCGGCTGGGCAACCGCATTGCGCCCCTGATAGGTGCGGGTCAGGACGAAGTGGTGGTCACCGACACGACCTCCATCAACCTCTACAAAGTACTGTCCGCAGCGCTCTCCATTGCCGCGCAGGATGCGCCCCAGCGCCGCGTGATGGTGAGCGAGCGGAGCAACTTCCCGACCGATCTGTACATTGCTGAAGGCCTGTGCAAGGAACGGGGCTACACGCTGAAACTGGTGGAACCCGACGAGATTGCCGCCGCCCTGACACCCGACGTGGCCATCTTGATGCTCACCCATGTGAACTACCGCACCGGCGCCATGCACGACATGACCGCGGTGACCGCTGCTGCCCATGCTGCCGGCGCTTTGACAGTGTGGGACCTGGCGCACAGTGCAGGGGCCGTGCCCATGAACCTGACCGGCGCTGGCGCCGACTTTTCCGTTGGCTGCAGCTACAAATATCTCAATGGGGGGCCTGGCGCTCCGGCCTTCGTTTGGGTGAACCCCCGGCATGCCGACCGGTTCTGGCAGCCCCTGACCGGCTGGTGGGGTCACGCAGCGCCCTTTGCATTCACCCCTGATTACCAGCCCGCACCCGGCATCACCCGCTACCTTTGCGGCACCCAACCGATTGTGAGCCTGTCCCTGCTGGAATGCGGGCTGGACGGATTCCAAGCCGCCGAAGCCCTGGGCGGCATGGCCGCGTTGCGCGCCAAATCGCTCGCCTTGACGGATCTTTTCATTGCGCTGGTGGAGGAACGTTGCCCAGGCTTTGGCCTGGGTCTGGCCACACCGCGCGAACACGCCCAACGCGGCTCACAAGTCTGCCTGACGCGTGAACACGCAGTGGGTGGATCGGGCGCCTTTGCCATCGTGCAGGCGCTGATAGCACGCGGTGTGATTGGCGACTACCGTGCGGGCGACGGCGGTGTGTACAAGGACATTCTGCGCTTTGGCCTGACACCGCTGTACATCGGCTATGAAGACGTGTGGAACGCGGTGGAGCACCTGCGCTTGGTACTGGAAACCGAAGAATGGAAGCAGCCCCGGTTCAACCAGAAACACGCGGTGACCTGAAAGGCAATGCCATCTATGACCACACCCGAAAACATCGTTGCCGGAGAAAAGGCTCAGCTCGACTTCAGCAAGAGCATGAGCTATGGCGACTACTTGCAGATCGACACCATTTTGTCGGCCCAAAAGCCCCTCTCGCCTGCGCATGACGAGATGCTGTTCATCATCCAGCACCAGACCAGCGAGCTGTGGATGAAACTGATGCTGCATGAGTTGGGGGCCGCTATCGCGTGCATTCGCAACGACGAACTCGGCTCCGCGTTCAAAATGCTGGCGCGCGTCAGCAAAATCATGGAACAGCTCGTCCACGCCTGGGACGTGCTGGCCACCATGACCCCACCGGAGTACAGCGCCATGCGGCCGTATCTGGGCCAGTCCAGCGGCTTCCAGAGCTTTCAGTACCGCTGTATCGAGTTTTCACTGGGCAACAAAAACGCCACCATGCTCAAGCCCCACGCCCATGCGCCTGAGCGGCTGGCGCTGGTGCAGGCAGCCTTTGAAGCACCCTCCCTCTACGACGAAGCCTTGCGTCTGCTGCAGCGCCGTGGCCTGAGCATGCCCGCCAGCCAGACCCAGCGCGACTGGACCCAACCCTATGCCGCGAGTACCGAGGTCGAGCAAGCCTGGCTGCAGGTCTACCGCAACCCCCAGGAGCACTGGGACTTGTACCAACTGGGCGAAGAACTCACCGACCTCGAAGATGCCTTTCGCCTGTGGCGCTTTCGCCATGTGACGACGGTCGAGCGGGTGATTGGCTTCAAGCGCGGCACCGGCGGCACCGGCGGGGTAAGTTACCTGCGCAAGATGCTCGATGTGGTGCTGTTCCCCGAGATCTGGAGCCTGCGCACCGAGTTATGAGGGAGTCAGGCCACCAGCGCTGATCGTACTTTCTCCAGGCGAGCGCGAACCTCGGTAGCGACTTTTGCCACTTCCGGGTCGTCGGTCATCTGCATCACGGCAACCGGATCCATGAAGCCGACGGTCTGGCTGCCGTTGGCTTCTGCCCGCACAATCACGTTGCAAGGCAAAAGGAGTCCGATATCCGGTTGGGCCGTCAGTGCGCGATGCGCCAATGGCGGATTGCACGCACCCAGAATACGATAGGCGGGCACATCGATGTTGAGCTTGGTTTTCATCGTGGCCTGGACGTCAATATCCGTCAGCACGCCGAAGCCTTCGGTCTTCAGTGCGTCGGTAACCCGGGCGACCGCATCGGCAAAAGCCATACCCTTCAGGGTGCAGTAAAAACCGTATCCGGAACCTTGTGGTGCACCGGCAGGGGATTCATTGGTAGCGTTCATGTTTCTTCCTTCTTGGTTTGCGCGTTTTTTGTTGCGCGTTTACAGCACGTTCAACTTCCTGTCGACGGAAGCTCTTCAGCATCCGGGCCTCGATACAGCCACGGCACGTCGAGCAAGCGCTCGCCCAGCAAGCGCATGGACAGATCGCGCCCCCAGCGCACCGGCCCCCTGGCATGAAAAATTTTGCCGTTGCGGTTGGACCGCGCCTGAACCCGCGCATTGCGCTGCCAGCGCTGCTGCGCATAGCGTTGCAGGCGCTGTGCCATGGGCACATCGGATGGTGTCAGCACCTGCTGCAGACACGCTGCATCTTCAATCGCCATGCCAGCGCCCTGCGCCATATAAGGCCGCATAGGATGGGCCGAATCACCCAGCAGCGCCACTCGGCCCTGGGCTTGCTCATTCGCACCGCGCATGGGCGGGCGGTCGCACAGCGGCCACAGGCGCCAGTGCTCAATGGCACCGATCAGGTCCCGCAACGGACTGCAGGTGGTCGCCAGTGCGGCGTAAATATCCAGGGCATTGGCATCGTGGTCCCAGTCTTCCATGCGACCAGCCACGCGACCATGCACGATAGCCACCACATTGAGCCACTGCCCGCGGCGCACCGGGTACTGCACCACATGCATTCGGGGGCCCAGCCAGACCGTGATGTGCTGGCTGCGCAGCCGCTCCGGCAAGTCCACCTGCGCCACCATGGCCCGATAGGCCAGATGACCCGTCACACGCGGTCTGGCGTCCTGCAGCAGCAGCTGGCGTACCCGGCTCCACAGCCCGTCTGCACCCACCAAAGCATCCCCTTGCAGCATCCTTCCACCCAGCGCCTGCACCTGCACGGCGTCATCGGTCTGAACAAAAGACTCCAACCCCTGATTCAGGTGCAGCTGCACCTCGGGTTGCTGCTGCACCGCCTTCAGCAACAGCTGGTGCATATCGGCCCGGTGAATGGTGGCATAGGGTGCGCCATAGAGCGTGCGGGTGCGCTCACCCAGACGCAGCCGCCCCAGCTCGGCACCCGTGGCCGCACTGCGCACCTGCAGCAGCTCGGGATAAGCCGCTACCCGACTTAAAGCCAGCCCCAGCCCCCAATCGTGCAGCACCCGCACCACGTTCGGACCCAGCTGGATGCCGGCACCCACCTCGGCGAATGCGCTCGCTTGCTCCAACAGCTGGACCGGCCAGCCGGCCCGTGAACAGGCCAGCGCAGTCGCCAGGCCGCCGATGCCGCCACCCGCAATTAGAATTTGTCGAGACATGGGGCCCATTGTCCGGGAAATAAATCTTCGAACGTTGACTTGCGTCAGATTTTGGCGACTGCCCAGACCGGCGAAACGCCTGCGCTGCGGGACAATCCTGCCCATGAGCCTCAAGAAACCTGAACTGCTGCTGCCCGCCGGGTCGCTGGACAAAATGCGCGCCGCCTTCGACTTTGGCGCCGACGCCATCTACGCCGGCCAGCCCCGCTACAGCTTGCGCGCACGCAACAACGAATTCCGGCTGGAGCAGATCGAAACAGGCATCCAGGAGGCCCACGCGCGGGGTAAAAAGTTCTTTGTAACCAGCAACCTGCTGCCGCACAACGACAAGGTGCGCACTTACCTGCGCGACATCGAACCGGTGATTGCCATGCGTCCCGACGCTCTCATCATGGCCGACCCTGGCTTGATCATGATGGTGCGTGAAGGCATGGACCAAGGCAACTTGGCCGACGTGCCAATTCACCTGTCAGTACAGGCCAACACGGTCAACTACGCAGCGGTCAAATTCTGGCAAAAGGTGGGCGTGACCCGCATCATTTTGTCGCGGGAACTGAGCCTGGACGAGATCGAGAAAATCCGCCAGGAATGCCCCGACGTGGAGCTCGAAGTGTTTGTGCACGGCGCGCTGTGCATTGCCTACTCGGGCCGCTGCCTGCTCTCGGGCTACTTCAACCGGCGCGACTCCAACCAGGGCACCTGCACCAACGCCTGCCGCTGGAACTACAGCACCCAGCCAAGCGCGACGGACCCCAACACCGGTGAGGCGATTGCGCTCCAGATGGACACGGGCTTCAACTTCAATGAAGCCCAGCAAGCGGCGGAGTCCGCGTTTGCAGCCTGTGGCGGCAGCGCGCGCCACCCCGAGGCCGACCAGGTGTACCTGCTGGAGGAAGCCGGCCGCCCGGGGCAACTCCTGCCCATCATGGAAGACGAGCACGGCACCTACATCATGAACAGCAAGGACCTGCGCGCCGTCGAGCATGTGGAGCGGCTGGTCAAGATTGGCGTGGACTCGCTCAAGATCGAAGGCCGCACCAAAAGCCTGTACTACGTAGCCCGCACTGCGCAAACCTACCGCCGCGCCATTGACGATGCGGTAGCTGGCAAGGCGTTTAACCCGGAGCTGATCACCGAACTGGAAGGTCTGGCCAACCGCGGTTTTACCAGTGGTTTTCTGGAGCGCCGCCCATCACAGGACTACCAAAATTACGAGACCGGTCACTCTGACATCGGCCACAGCCATTTTGTGGGTGAGGTGCGTGGCGTGAGCGAGGGCTGGGCCGAGGTGGAAGTGAAAAACAAGTTTCTGGTAGGCGACCAGATTGAGGTCATTCACCCCAGCGGCAACCACATCGTCACCCTCGAAGCCATGCGCAATCTGGAGGGCGAGGCCATCACCGTTGCGCCCGGCAGCCCGCTGCAGGTGCGCATTCCACTGGAAGCGCGCTACGCTGGCGCGCTGCTGGCGAGGCGGATGCCCGCCTGATTCAATAGGTGATGCTCAACGCATCGGCATCCACATTCACCACGGGCTTGCCTAACGCGGCACTGGCGGCCTGGGCAAACGCCAGAGCCCACTCGGCATCCGAAAACTTGGCAGGACCTGCGGCCTGCGCCACCACCACAACCCGGTCTGCCATCAGCAATTTGCCGGTAGCCCGTAGGGGCTCGCATTCCATGTCGAGGAACTGCTCATCCAGCCATTTGCTCGCAAGCTCGCGAGGCATGGGCTGATCGGGATCAAGGTCGATCCGCACGGGTGGTTGATTCTTGAAAGTAACGCTGACTTGACTACGCATGATTTTCTCCGGTTGACCGGATCATAGAACCAAACCCCGCGTGCACCTCAATCCTGCAAAAGCTGCCGCAACACAAAGGGCAAAATGCCGCCCGCGCGATAGTAATCTACCTCAATCGGGGTATCAATGCGCAATCGCAGCGTCGTGGTGGTGTGGCTGCCATCCGCGCGGGTCACCACCAGTTGGGCATCACTTTGGGGACGCAAATCGGGGTCCGGCACGATCGTGATCTGCTCGTTCCCGGTCAGGCGCAGGGTCTGCCAGCTCTCGCCACCCTTGAATTGCAGCGGCAACACACCCATACCGACAAGGTTGCTGCGGTGAATGCGCTCAAAACTTTGTGCCACCACGGCCTTGATACCCAGCAGCTGCGTGCCCTTGGCCGCCCAGTCGCGGCTCGACCCGGTGCCATATTCCTCGCCGGCAAACACGACGGTTGGGGTGCCCTGCGCCATGTAGCGCATGGCGGCATCATAGATGGACAGCTTCTCCGCCGGCGCGCCGTCTTGTCCGGTCTGGAACAACGTTACGCCGCCCTCCTCGCGCGAACCGCCCGCGTCCGGTGGAATCATCAGGTTCTTGATGCGCACATTGGCAAAGGTGCCGCGCACCATCACATCATGGTTACCACGGCGCGCGCCATAGGAATTGAAGTCGGCTTTCTGCACGCCGTTGCGCACCAGCCACTGACCGGCAGGCGAGCTTTCCTTGATCGAACCGGCCGGCGAGATGTGGTCCGTAGTGATGGAATCACCAAACAGGGCCATGATCCGGGCTCCCCTAACAATTTCAGTGCCAATTTGGCTTGTAGCCCCCGTATCCATTGCGTTAGCAGCTCCTGATTTCATAGCAAAATCACGGAAGAACGGTGGCTCGGCAATGTAGGTGCTGTGCGGCCAGGTGTAGGTTCGTCCGGCTACGCCCTTAATGTCTTCCCAGAGCTTGCCGGGCTCGGTCTTGACCTTGCCGTAATTGGCACGAAACGCCTCGCCGTTCATGGCGAACTTCAACAAGGCATAGATCTCGTCACTGGTGGGCCAGATGTCGCCCAGGTAGACATCGCGCGGCTTGCCATCCTGGTCCTTGCCCTGGCCCACAGGTTCAGTCATGAGGTCGCGCATCACATTGCCCGCAATGGCGTAAGCCACCACCAGCGGCGGGCTGGCCAGAAAGTTGGCTTTGAGGTTGGGGTGAATGCGCGCCTCGAAGTTGCGGTTGCCCGATAGCACGGCGGCACAGATCAGGTCGTTTTGTGTGATGGCGGCGTTGAGCTCGGGCGTCAGGTCACCGGCATTCCCGATGCAGGTGGTGCAGCCGTAACCTGCCAGCGCAAAACCGAGCTTTTCCAGATACGGCAAAAGCCCGGTGGCGGTCAGGTATTCGGTGACGATGCGCGAGCCCGGCGCCAGCGAGGTCTTGATGTGCGGCGCCACGGTAAGCCCGGCCTCCACCGCTTTTTTGGCCAGCAGGCCCGCCGCGAGCAGCACGCTGGGATTGGAGGTGTTGGTGCAGCTGGTGATGGCGGCGATCAGCACATCGCCATGACCCACCGTCAACGGCATTTGGACGGGGCCGTGCATGTCACACACCTCGGATGGGCCGCCGGCAACCACCAGCGCGGGCCGGTTGTTGACCATTTCAACGACGTCACGCGCAGCGCCAGGATGGAGCGGCGGCGCCTCGGGTGGCAGCGCTGCCGAGCCACAGTCCACCGCAACCCGCAGCCCCAGGCGCTGGGCGGGCTGATTGAAACCGTTTTCTGCGCTGGACTTGCTGAACAGCGATTCAAACTGACTGGCCACCTGGCCCAGTTCAATGCGGTCCTGCGGGCGCTTGGGACCGGCCAGGCTGGGTGTTACCGCGCCCAGGTCGAGCGTGACCACCTCCGAGTAGTCAATGTCGCCGGACTGGGGCACACCAAACAGCCCCTGTGCCTTGAAGTAGGCCTCAAACGCTTCGATCTCTTCGGGGGTGCGGCCCGTGCCTTTGAAGTACGCAAGGGTCTTCTCGTCCACCGGGAAGAAGCCCATGGTGGCGCCGTATTCGGGCGCCATGTTGGCAATGGTGGCGCGGTCCGGAAGGGCCAGGGTGCGCGTGCCTTCGCCGAAGAATTCCACAAACTTGCCCACCACCTTGTGCTGGCGCAGTATCTCGGTCACGGTGAGCACCAGGTCGGTGGCGGTGACACCTTCCCGCATGCGGCCGGTGAGCTCGAAACCTACCACGTCAGGGGTCAGCATGTAGACGGCTGGCCCAGCATGGCCGCTTCGGCTTCAATGCCGCCCACACCCCAGCCCACCACGCCAATGCCGTTGATCATGGTGGTGTGGCTGTCGGTGCCCACCAGGGTGTCGGGGTAATACAGCTGGTCTTTGGTTTTGTGCACGCCGCGCGCCAGGTACTCCAGATTCACCTGGTGCACGATGCCAAAGCCCGGCGGCACCACGCCAAAGGTGTCAAAGGCCTGCATGCCCCATTTCATGAACTCGTAACGCTCGCGGTTGCGCTGGAACTCGAGCTTCATGTTGATGTCCAGCGAGTCCTTCTGGCCGTAGGAATCGACCATCACCGAGTGGTCCACCACCAGGTCTACCGGAACCAGGGGCTCAATGCGCTTGGGGTCCTTGCCCAGCTTGACCGCCACACTGCGCATGGCCGCCAGATCCGCCAGCAGCGGCACACCGGTAAAGTCCTGCAGCACCACGCGGGAGACGACAAACGGAATTTCTTCGGTACGGTCGGCATTGGGCCACCAGTTGGCGAGCTGCGCCACATGCTCAGGGGTGACCTTCTTCCCATCACAGTTGCGCAGCACGGATTCGAGCACGATGCGAATCGACACTGGCAGCCGCGCCACTTTGGGAAATTGCCGGGTCAGCGCAGGCAGGGAATACAGCCGCCCGGTCTGGCCGGATGCGGTTGTGAACGGCTTGACGGTGGAGGCAAAGGCGTGGCGCATGGCGAACTCCCGTGTAGATGCTGTCTTAAGGATACATGTAGCGCCGGGTCAACGGCATGGAACCATTTCTGCCGCCGCGCCGGGTCGCCAATATCTGGTAGACGCCCAACTCACCGGTTTCAAACTCCATCGCGCACGCTGCCATGTAGAGCCGCCAGACGCGAAACGTGGCCTCATTGACGTACTCCAGCGCCTGCGTGTGCTGCTGCTCCAGACGCTGGACCCAATGGCGCAGGGTTCTGGCGTAGTGTGGCCGCAGGCCCTCCACATCGACGATCTCGAATTTTGCGTGTTCCATCACGCGCTGGATGTTGCTGACGGTATCGAGCTCGCCATCCGGGAAAACATAGCGATTGATGAAGCGCGACGAAATGGTTTCGCCCCACCCTTCATCCTCATGGGTGATGCCGTGGTTCAGAAAAAGCCCGTGGGGCTTCAACAACCGTTGTACGGTGTCGAAGTACACGGGCAGGTTTTTCAGGCCCACGTGCTCGAACATGCCAACGCTGGCAATCTTGTCAAAGCGGGCATCACCCGCCATGTCACGGTAGTCCCGCAACTCGACGGTGACCCGCTCGCTCAGACCCGCCGCCTGGATGCGCCCGCGGGCCAGATCAAACTGGCGTTCACTCAGGGTAATGCCATGCGCCTGCACGCCGTAGCGCTGTGCCGCATGCATGACCAGCGCGCCCCAACCACACCCGACATCCAGAAACATCTCACCGGAAGCCAGGCGTAACTTTCGGCAAATGTGGTCCAGCTTGGCGAACTGGGCTTGTTCCAGCGTGTTGTCGACCGCCTCGAAATAGGCGCAGGAATAGACCATGCTTTCACCCAGCCATAGCCGGTAGAAGTCGTTGGAGAGATCGTAATGAAACGAAATCGCTTCCCGGTTTTCTTCGCGGGTGTGGTGCTTGACCTCGCTGGCGTGCGTCGGTGCGGGGATGACTCCAGAGGGTGGCGACTGCGGCATCGCCTGGGTCGCCAGCAGGCGCAGGAGCAAGGCCAGTCGCCTGCCCAGCGGCAACTGCAGGGTGTGCAGATAGTCTTTCAAGGACAGCGCGGCAAAGAGGTCGCCGTCGACGTCCATATCGCCACGAAAATAGGCCTCGGCAAACCGCAAAGGGTCTTTCCCCAACAGCAAAGTCCGCACGGCAGCCGCATTGCGAACGCAGAGCGTAAACGCGGGTTCTGCCACTGTGTGCGCGCCACGCCCAAAGACACCGGAACTGCCGTCCGGCAGTTGCACGGCCACGGTGCCATCAAACACGGCCAGCAATGCGTCCAGCGCTTTTGCCCAGCGATCGATTTGTCGCGCGCGGCCTTGCCAATTGCCGCCGGCAATTTCCATCCCCTGTGCTATTTCATTTTCTTTCAAAAACAAGCCCATACCTTCCCCTTCGAAATTACCCGTAACGCCGACCAGGAAACAGGCTGATTTGAAAGATGTTCGGCCCCCTGCACTTGCGAAAAATCAATGGGGGCTATGGCAACCGGCCCGATCACACCATGGAACTTGATTATTCGCAATACCTGGGAAATCAGCTTGTGCAGAATGGCGCAAGCGGCCGTGATCGGAGGAACCCCGTGAGCGTTCAGGCACCGGATTTTTCACGGCGGTATTTATCGCAACCGGAGAAGCGCGGCATGAGACGTCAAGACCCTATGGTGTGGATGCTGGCCGATGCAGTGGAGTTGCTCAGTCGTGCTGATCGCCTGGGGCGCCAACTTCACCGGGCAGACCAGGCCGTTGCCGTTGCCTGCTGGGAGCCTCCAGTGGATGTGTATGAGAACGCGCGGGGCCTCATTGTGCTCATCGCCCTGCCAGGCGTTGTGCCCGAGCGCGTTCAGGTCTCACTGGAAGACGATTTCATTCGCGTGCGTGGTGACCGGCCCGTGGGTGCTGGGTTTGCAACGGGCGAGATTCTGCGGCTGGAAATACCCTACGGCCGGTTCGAGCGGCACATCAGAATGCCCGCGGGCCGCTACCAGCTTGCCGACATGCAACTCAACAACGGCTGTTTGAAGCTAACTATCGACAGACTCGCATGAACCAACCCCATGAATTGCTGGACGGCGATGCCCATAACCCGGAGGCGAGCCAGTCCGCCGAGTCTGGGCCGTCTGCAGCTGCAGCTGCAGATGATGCGAAGCCGATTCCGGCTGACGCCATGATCATCGTGCCCGTGCGCAACATGGTTTTGTTTCCTGGCATGGTGACTCCGATTGCCATTGGTCGTAAAAGCTCGATCGCGGCAGCACAGCAGGCAGTGAAGAGCGAACGGCCCATAGGCATTTTGTTGCAAAGCGATCCGCATGTTGACACGCCCACGCCAGCAGACTTGACAACCATGGGCACGATGGCCGCCATCCTGCGCTATGTGACCACCCCCGACGGCGAACACCACATCATTTGCCAGGGCCAGCAGCGTTTTCGCGTCTTGGGCTACCTGGACGGTTTTCCGTTCACCGTCGCCACGGTTGAGCGGATTGATGAGCCTTCAGTGGCTGGCAACACGGAGATCGAAGCACGCTTCCTCCAACTGAAGGAACGCGCGGTCGAGGTTTTGCAACTGCTGCCCCAGGTGCCGCAGGAAATGGTGCACGCGGTGCAAAATATTGACGCACCCGGCACGCTGGCCGATCTGGTGGCCGGCTATGTGGACATCAAGCCGGCAGAGAAGCAGACCCTTCTGGAAGAGGTGGACCTGCAACGGCGGATGGACCGATTGCTGGACGTGCTGGCGCACCGCATCGAGGTGATGCAGATCTCGCGTGACATTGACAAGCGTACCAAGGCCAGTGTGGGGCGCAGGGAGCGTGAGTTCCTGCTGCGCGAGCAATTGAAAGCCATTCAAAGCGAGTTGGGAGAAGGTGCGGGTGACAACGCCGCCGAGATCGAAGAACTGCGCCAGCAAATCGCCGATGCAGGCATGCCTGACGAGGTAGCCACGCAGGCGACCAAGGAGCTCAAACGGCTGGAGCGCATGTCAGACGCTTCAGCCGAATATTCGATGGTGCGGACCTACCTCGACTGGCTGGTTGAAATACCCTGGAAAGCACCTGAGCCCGACACCATTGATGTGACGCAGGCGCGCCGGGTGCTGGACGCCGATCACTTCGGCCTGGACAAAGTCAAGCAGCGCATTCTCGAATTTCTGGCGGTGCGCAAACTCAAAGCCGGTGGGCATGGCCCGATTCTCTGCCTGGTGGGCCCCCCCGGAGTCGGCAAGACCTCGTTGGGGCAGTCAATCGCCCGCGCGCTGGGCCGCAAGTTTGTCCGTGTCTCGCTGGGAGGCGTGCATGACGAGGCCGAAATCCGCGGGCATCGACGTACTTATGTGGGAGCCATGCCCGGCAACATCATTCAAGCGCTCAAGAAGGCCGGTACCCGGGGCTGCGTGATGATGCTCGACGAGATCGACAAGCTCGGAGCGGGTGCACACGGTGACCCGTCTGCCGCCTTGCTGGAAGTTTTGGACCCGGAGCAAAACAACACTTTCCGGGATAACTACCTGGCCGTGCCTTACGACCTCTCGCAGGTGCTTTTCATCGCTACCGCCAATGTGCTGGACCCGGTACCAGGACCTTTGCGTGATCGCATGGAGGTGCTGCAACTGTCGGGCTACACGCGCGAAGAAAAACTGGCGATTGCCCGCAAATACCTGGTGGCGCGCCAGCTCGATGCGTGCGGCCTCACGACGGAGCAACTGGAATTTACCGACGCTGCCCTGGCCGGCGTCATCCGCGATTACACCCGCGAGGCCGGCGTACGGGGGCTGGAGCGCCAGATTGGCGCTGCGTGCCGCCGGGCTGCCATGCGCATTGCAGAGGGCGAAGCACACACCGTGCACGTGGATGCGCCCGATTTGGCGGCGATGCTGGGCCCCCCCAAATTTGAAGATGAAGTGGCCTTGCGTGCCGGGATGCCGGGAGTGGCCACCGGGCTGGCCTGGACACCGGTGGGTGGCGACATCCTGTTCATTGAAGCCAGCCGTACGGCAGGCACCGGTCGGCTCATCTTGACGGGCCAGTTGGGCGATGTGATGAAGGAGTCTGCCCAAGCGGCACTGACTTTGGTGAAATCGCGGTCGCAGGCGCTCGGACTGAACACGGTCGTATTCGAGAAAACCGATGTGCACGTGCATGTACCCGCGGGCGCCATTCCCAAGGATGGACCCAGCGCGGGAGTGGCCATGTTCATCGCGCTGGCCTCTCTCTTCATGGACCGGCCTGTTCGCGTCGACGCCGCCATGACCGGCGAAATCAGTTTGCGCGGTCTGGTGCTGCCGGTTGGAGGTATCAAGGAAAAGGTTCTTGCTGCCGCTGCAGCCGGAATCAAACGCATTCTTCTGCCCGCGCGCAATCGCAAAGACCTGGACGAGTTGCCGCCATCGGCGCGGCAGCAGCTTGATTTCATCTTTCTGGATAACGTGGATCAGGCGGTGTCTGAGGCCATCGGCCAACGCGTATCTACCTTCGCGCTCGATCTTTGAAAAAACCCTAACAGGAGAAACACCGTGCCAAAAACATGGATTCTGGTATCCAATAACCGGCAAGCCCGCTTCCTTCAGCGCAGTGCAGAAAGCTCCGTATTGGATGAGTTGGCTGATTTCATCTCTCCCCACTCCAGCATGGCCAGCGAAACTCCTGCAGGTGATATCAGTGGGGATGCCGGAAAAGGCCACGGTCGCACCGCGCACAGCGGCACGCAGTTCGAGCCAAAAACCAGCGAACTTGAAAAGGAGCGCCACAGCTTCGCGCGGCAACTGGCGGACTACGTGAACAAGGGCGTGTCCGATCAGCACTGCCACCGGTTGGTGCTGATTGCCAGCAGCCAGATGCTGGGGGAGCTCCGCCCCTTGCTGACACAGGCTGCACACAAAATGTTGTATCGCACTGTTGCGGCTGACTTGACCAAATACCAGGGAGAAGAACTGCGGCAACGGGTTAAAGAGGCCATGGCGCCGCCTGGTTGACATTGCGCCGTCCTGTTCGGTTCTGTTGGGGTTCCCGGTTGTTAGCATTGAGCGGGTGCGGCATGGCCACCGCTCGCCGGGGTTGTCACCTGCGTTCTCGACAGCCTGTGGGCTGGCGTGTCAAATCCCGCATTGCGTTCAACTACCCTGCGAGGATTCCATGACTGAGACAACCCACCACCGCATTTGTCCCCTGTGTGAAGCCTGCTGTGGTTTGGAGATCAAGGTCTCCAGCGGCAAAGTCATCAGCATCCGCGGGCATGACGCCGATGTGTTCAGCGCGGGCTATATCTGCCCCAAGGGCGTGGCCCTGAAGGACCTGCACGAAGACCCGGACCGTCTGCGCACGCCTCTGATCAAGCGCAACGGGGTGTTTGAACAAGCAACCTGGGATGAAGCGTTTGCCGAGATCGAACGCCGCCTGCCGCCGCTGATGGCCGCGCATGGGCGCAACGCCACAGCCGTAGTGGTGGGCAACCCTTCGGCCCACAAGATCGGCCTGCTGACCTACTTCGGCAAGCTGGCGCGCGCGCTGGGTACGAAAAATGTGTTCTCTGCCTCCACACTGGACCAGATGCCCAAACAGCTCGCCAGCGGCTTGATGTTTGGCCACTGGATATCGGTGGCACTGCCCGACATTGCCCGCACTGACCTGCTGCTGGTGCTGGGCGCCAACCCGCTGGCCAGCAACGGCAGCATGTGGACCGTGCCCGACTTCAAGGGCAAGGCCAAAGCCCTGCAGGCACGCGGCGGCAAACTGATCGTGATTGACCCCCGGCGCACTGAGACGGCTGCTATGGCCGACGCGCACCACTTCATCCGCCCGGGTGCCGATGTGTTTTTGCTGGCTGCCATGGTCCACACCCTGTTTGCCGAGGGGCTTGCCACACTGGGTACGGTAGCCCCGTGGGTCAACGGCGTGGGCGAGGTCCAGCAGGCCGTTTTATCTTTCACGCCCGAGGCGGTAGCGCAGCGCTGCGGCATGACGGCCGACACCATTCGCAGCCTGGCCCGCACGCTGGCAAGCACGCCGCGCGCTGCCGTGTATGCCCGTATCGGCACGTGCACGCAAGAGTACGGCACACTGGCCAGCTGGCTGGTGGATGTGCTCAATGTGCTCACCGGCCATCTGGATGCTCCGGGCGGTGCCATGTTTGCCAAGTCGGCTGCATTTGCTTCCAACACTGCGGGCAAGCCGGGTATTGGCAAAGGCGTAACCACCGGTCGACACCACGCACGGGTGAGCGGCGCGCCCGAGGTGTACGGCGAATTGCCCATGACCTGCCTGGCCGAAGAAATCGAGACGCCAGGCGAAGGCCAGATCCGTGCCCTATTCACCGTCGCAACGAACCCGGTGCTCTCAAGCCCCAACGGCCCCCGGCTGGCAAAGGCACTGGACACGCTGGACTTCATGGTCAGCATGGACATCTACCTGAACGAGACCACGCGCCATGCCGACGTGATCCTGCCGGGTGTCTCCCCGCTGGAAGACATGCACTACGACGTCGCCTTCCCGCAGCTTTCGTGGCGCAACCACGCCCGCTACAGCCCACCCGTGCTGCCGCGCGTGGCTGGCGAGCCCGAGGAATGGCAAACCCTGCTCAAGCTGGCGGCCATTGCGCAAGGTAAGGGCGCGCAGGCGGACGCCAACGCGCTGGATGACGCGCAGTTCGCCGAAGATGCCCAACGCCTGTTTGGCGTGCATGCTGATGCGGTCATAGCCGCCACCGCTGCCTACAAAGGCCCACAGCGCGGACTGGAGGTCGCTTTGCGCACCGGCCCCTATGGCGACGGCTTTGGTACCCGGCCCGACGGCCTGACGCTGGCCAAAGTCATGGCGTCCAACGCCACAGGCGGCATCGACCTGGGCGAGTTGCAACCCCGCATCCCCGAGATGCTGCGCACTCCCAGCGGCAAAATTGAGCTGGCTCCGCCCAGCCTGCTGGCCGACCTGGCGCGGCCCGCAGCCGACCTGTCACGCGCTGCTCCGGATCTGGTCATCATCGGGCGGCGCGATGTGCGCACCAACAACAGCTGGATGCACAACCTGCCCATATTGGCCAAAGGCCCCTTCCGCTGCACGGCACTGGTCCACCCCGCTGACGCGACGCGCCTGGGCCTGCAGGACGGCGCACAAGCCCGCATTGCCAATGGCGCACTCAGCGTGCAGGCCCAAGTGCAAGTGAGCAGCGAGATGATGCCCGGCGTGGTCAGCCTGCCGCACGGCTGGGGCCACAACCTGCCCGGTGCACAACTGCATCTGGCAGCCGAGCGCCCAGGTACCAACCTCAATGCATTGCTGGATGACCAGCTGCGCGATCCGCTGTCAGGCAATGCGGTTCTGGGGGGCGTGGCAATAACGATGTACGCGGTGGCCTGACTGCAGGATTGCGATTAAAAAAGGCCTCTAGCCCCCCGCCGATATTGCGTAGGCAGCTATTTATTTAATAGCATACAAGAGGCATCGTCTGCCGCTGGCAGCGGCTGACTCGCAATGCTGGGCTTCAGCCCTACTGTCGTTGTCAAGAGGGTGGGCAGATGCCATTGCTGGCGCTCGGTGCCCCTCCGTCCTGTCACGAAACCTAAATACTTCCCCCGGATAATCGGCTCTGACATACGGTGAATCAAACCGATGCATAAATGAATAAATCGTTGGTGGAATGCGCATGCGGAACAGCTTTTGGGCCTTCATTGGACGCGATATATCGAGAACGCCCGATGTGATCATCAGGGCGATCCGCAGTGCCATGCTGCTCGCGCTGGATGAACACTGTGGCGCAGACCATTTTGAGCTTCATATCAAGATTAAATTAGCCAAGGATATTTCCGCGCTGTGGTACCTTCGCATCGACCTGATGCAGGCAATCTGCGCTTGCCGCGAAGAGTCGTTTGCGCGTGGGGTCTTGGCCGGAGTCACCGCCATGTTTCAAGGCCATCACTCCGGCGCGACGCCTTCCCGGTTTGTGTCTCTCTAGCATTCAACACTTGATCACGGCTAGCCCGGCAAGATAGACATCCAGCGCCTGGGCACCCACCACCTCCAGATCAAAGGCCTGCGGGTCCAACAACCAGTTGTGCATCAGTCCGTCAATCAGTGCATGCAGCCCGACCGACGCGACGCCCGCCGAGAGCCTGTGGCTCAGTTGGCCCCGCTTGGCAGCCAGCGCCAGCAGCCGTTCCAGATCGGACAGACAACCGGCACGCTCAGAGATATGCCGATCTCGCCCGGCCAGCAGGTCATCCACATACTCGACCTTGTGCGAGGCAATTTCGAACACGCGACGCACCCGGGGGTCATGCACGGTCTGGCGAAACGCGATCGCCACGTTCTGACGCAGCTGGTCCAGCGGGTTCCCGGACTCGGCTTCAGGCTGCTGGTTGAGGCTGGCCACAAGGGGGAGCGTGACGCGCTGCATCATGGCGTCAAACACATCCGCCTTGTTCTCAAAGTGCCAGTAGATGGCGCCCCGCGTCAACCCGGCCTCTTGCGCGATCTCTTGCAGCGACGTGCGGGAAACACCCCTGCGCTGAAACACGAGCTCGGCTGTGTCCAGAATCAGATCACGGGTGGCGAGGGCTTCTTCTTTCGTCCGTCGGGCCATAGGGTGTTTTGCAATACGTCTGACAAGGTTAAGACGACATTGTCACACATACATTCGTTCTTGTATGTATACTAAATCACGTATTTCGTAAGCACCTGTGTCGGTCTGGTGTTTGCTGACCCTGCCTCCCTTTTTTCTTTCAAGGATCATTCATGTCCTCATCCAGTCGCACCTCGGGCCCATCCCACAGCAGCCATTTATTGATTCGGTGCGCCGCCATGGCTCTCCCCCTGGCGCTGCTGGTCGCTTGCGGTGCAAAAGACGGTACGCCCGGGGCCGCGGCGGGACCCGCCAGTGGACCACCACCGGCAACGGTGGGAGTGGTGACCGTTGCCAACGAGGTCGTGGCATTGCAAACCGAATTGCCGGGCCGGGTCAGTCCGGTTCGCGTGGCGCAGGTGCGGGCCAGGGTGAACGGCGTCGTGTTGCAACGGCTGTTTCGCGAAGGCAGCGAGGTCAAGGCGGGTCAGGTGCTCTACCAGATTGATGCCGCCCCCTACCGGGCCACCTTCGAGAGCGCGCAGGCCAGCGTCGCCAAGAGCCAGGCAAATCTGGCCCAGGCCACGGCCCAGCTGGAACGCAACAAGCCGCTGGTGGAAGCCAATGCCATCAGCAAGCAGGAATACACCACGCTGCTTACCGCACAAAAGCAGGCCGAGGCCGATCTGGCAACAGCAAAAGCGGCGGTACAGACTGCACAGATCAACCTGAACTACGCCACGGTGACCGCCCCGATTTCCGGGCGTATTGGTCAGTCGCTGGTGACCGAAGGCGCGCTGGTGAGCCAGACTGAGGCGACCCAGCTCGCCGTCATCCAGCAAACGGGTACGGTCTACGTCAACTTCACCCAGTCCACCACGGATGTGCTGCGACTGCGAAAGGCCATTGCATCCAAACAACTGCGCGCGTCAGGCGACGGTTCGGTCCCCGTGCGGGTGGTGCTGGAAGACGGCAGTGAATTGCCACGCGCCGGCAAACTGCTGTTTACCGATTTGACGGTGGATGCCACCTCGGGCCAGATCACGCTACGAGCCGAAGTGCCCAACTCCGACGGCTTGCTGCTGCCGGGCCAGTACGTGCGGGTACGCTTGTCGCAAGCCGAGCTGCCCTCCGCCGTGTTGTTGCCGCAGCAGGCGGTAACCCGCACCAACCAGGGCGACTCCGTGCTGGTGGTGGGTGCCGATGGCAAACCTGCGCCGCGCCCGGTCAAGGTGGGCAACGCACAGAACAACCAGTGGGTGATTCTGGATGGACTCAAACCCGGTGACCAGGTCATTGCGGATGGTTTCCAGAAAATGATGGTGCCCGGTGCGCCGGTCAAGACGGTGCCGTGGACGGGCGTTACACCGCCAACTGCCGCTGCGTCCGCCAGCAAATAAGAGGCACGTTCCATGGCCCAATTTTTTATCAATCGCCCCATCTTTGCGTGGGTGATCTCACTATTCATTCTGGTCATGGGCGGCGTTGCCATCACGCAACTGCCCATCTCGCAATACCCGCCAGTGGCGCCGCCGTCCATCGTGATCACCGCGGCCTACCCCGGTGCCTCGGCCCAAATTCTCGAAGACAGCGTCATCAGCATCATTGAGCGAGAGCTCAATGGCTCGCCCGGCCTGATCTACATGGAATCAGTGGCGCAGGCCAATGGCACCGGCACCATCACCGTCAGCTTTGAGCCCGGCACCAACCCCGATCTGGCCCAGGTGGACGTACAAAACCGCTTGTCGCGCGCCGCACCGCGCCTGCCCGCTGCGGTCACGCAGCAGGGTGTACGGGTCGACAAATCGCGCTCCAACTTCTTGCTGTTCACCATGCTGTCGTCGGACAACCCCGACATCGACCCGATTGCACTGGGCGACTACGCCTCGCGCAACGTGGTGCCAGAACTGCAGCGTTTGCCAGGCATTGGGCAGGTGCAACTGTTTGGTACCGAGCGTGCCATGCGCATCTGGATCGACCCGGCCAAGCTCACGGGCTACAACCTGTCGGCTGCCGATGTGAATAGCGCCATCAAGGCGCAAAACGCACAGGTTTCATCGGGCGCGATCGGCGACCTGCCAAATATCACCGGTCAGTCGATTGCGGCCACCGTGGTGGTCAACGGCCAGCTCACCAATGTGGCGCAGTTTGGCAACATTGTGCTGCGTGCCAATGCCGATGGCTCTGCCGTGCGTCTCAAAGACGTGGCACGCATTGAACTCGGTGCGCAGGCCTATGCCACATCGGCCCGGCTGAACGGCAAACCGGCGGTGGGTATTGGCGTCCAGCTCTCGCCCAGCGGCAACGCCATGGCGGCAGCCAAAGCGGTGCGTGCGCGCATGGAGCAACTGCAGGCCTATTTCCCCAAAGGCGTGAGCTGGAACATTCCGTACGACAGCTCGCGCTTCGTCAAGATTTCCATCTCGCAGGTGGCAGAGACGCTGGTGGAGGCCATCGTGCTGGTGTTCCTGGTGATGTTCTTGTTCCTGCAAAACTTCCGCTACACCATCATTCCCACCATCGTGGTGCCGGTGGCACTGATGGGTACCTTTGCCACGCTGCTGGCGCTGGGCTTCTCGATCAACGTGCTGACCATGTTCGGCATGGTGCTGGTGATCGGCATTGTGGTGGACGACGCCATTGTGGTGGTCGAAAATGTGGAACGCATCATGAGCGAAGAAGGCCTGCCACCGCTGCAGGCCACGCAAAAGGCCATGGGCCAGATCTCGGGGGCCATCATTGGTATCACCGTGGTGCTGATTGCGGTGTTTGTGCCGCTGGCCTTTTTCAGCGGCTCGGTGGGCAATATTTACCGCCAGTTTTCTGCGGTGATGGTGAGCTCGATCGCGTTCTCGGCGTTTCTGGCACTGTCGCTCACACCGGCGCTGTGCGCCACCTTGTTGAAGCCCGTGGAGGCCGGGCACCACCATGCCAAAACCGGTTTTTTTGGCTGGTTCAACCGCAGCTTTGCGCGCACCGCCAAGGGCTATGAAAGCACTGTGGCACGCCTGCTCAAGCGCGCGGGCCGTTACCTGATCATCTACGCGGCCATCATCGGCGCCGTCGTCGTGGTCTATATGCGCCTGCCCACCTCGTTCCTGCCCGCCGAAGACCAGGGCAACATCATCGTCAACGTGCAATTGCCGCCAGGTGCGACCCAGGAGCGCACGCTGGCAGTCATGCAGCAGGTGGAAGGCTTCATCCTGAAGCAACCCGAAGTGCAAAGCATGGTCGGTGTGCTGGGCTTCAGCTTCTCTGGCCAGGGCCAGAACGCGGCGCTCGGGTTTGTAACGCTCAAGGACTGGGCGGACCGCAGTGGCCCCGAACACTCGGCGCAGGCCCTGGCGGGCCGTGCGTTTGGGGCGCTGATGGGCATTCGCGATGCGTTCATCTTCCCGCTGAGCCCACCGCCCATTCCCGAACTGGGCAATGCGTCGGGCTTTACCTTCCGCTTGCAAGACCGCGGTGGCAATGGCCACGACGCACTGGTAGCCGCACGCAATCAGCTGCTGGGTATGGCAGGCAAAAGCAAGGTACTGACGCAGGTCCGTCCGGACGGTCTGGAAGACGCACCGCAGCTGCAGATTGACATTGATCGCGACAAGGCCAGCGCACTGGGTGTGAGCTTTGATTCCATCAACAGCACCCTCTCCACCGCGCTGGGTTCGGCTTACATCAACGACTTTCCGAACCAGGGTCGTTTGCAGCGCGTGGTGGTGCAAGCCGATGCCACTGCGCGCATGCAGCCTGACAACCTGCTGCAACTCAATGCGAGCAACGCGCAGGGCAAGCCGGTGCCACTCTCGGCCTTTGCAAGCACCCGCTGGGTCAAGGGCGCCATGCAAACCGTGCGCTACAACGGCTACCCCGCCATCCGCATTGGCGGCTCGGCAGCGCCGGGCTACAGCACCGGTGCGGCCATGGACGAGATGGAAAAGCTGGCAGCCCAGCTACCACCGGGCTTTGCATTTGAATGGACGGGCCAGTCGCGCGAAGAAAAACTGGCGGGGTCGCAAGCCGTGGTCTTGTATGGCTTTGCCATCCTGGCCGTGTTTTTGTGCCTGGCGGCGCTGTACGAGAGCTGGTCCATCCCGCTGTCTGTTGTACTGGTCGTACCCCTGGGCGTGCTGGGCGTGCTGCTGGCCACACTGCTGCGCGGCTACGCCAATGACGTGTACTTCCAGGTGGGTCTGATCACCATCATTGGTCTGTCTGCCAAGAATGCCATTTTGATAATCGAATTTGCCAAGGATCTGCAAGCGCAGGGCAAGAGCGTGATCGAGTCGGCGCTGGCCGCCGCGCACCTGCGCTTCCGCCCCATCGTGATGACGTCCATGGCGTTCATGCTGGGTGTGCTGCCGCTGGCTATTTCTACCGGTGCGGGCTCGGCCAGCCAGCGCGCCATTGGCACCGGGGTGATTGGTGGCATGGTGGTGGGCACGGTGCTTGCCGTGTTCTTCGTGCCGATTTTCTTTGTGGTGGTGCGCAGTCTGTTCAAGGGCAGCGAACGCCAGCACCAGTTTGATGCACAACACGGTCACCAGATCGGAGTCGATAACCATGAATAAACGCACTACCCTGACCGCTCTAGCCGCCGCCTTGTGGCTGGCTGGTTGCAGCTTCATTCCGACCTACGAGCGCCCTGTGGCGCCGGTAGCGGCCAACTTTGTTGCAACGCCAGCCGCCCAACCCACAGCTGACAAGTCGCTGCGAATGGCCGCCGACATCGATTGGCAAGACTTCTTCCAGGACGCGCGCCTCAAGCGCCTGATCGCGCTATCCCTGCAACACAACCGCGACCTGCGTGTGGCCGTGCTCAATATCGAGCAGACCCGCGCCCAGTTGCAGGTGCGCCGGGCCGACGAGTTACCCACCGTGGGCGCCGGCATTGCCGGAACACGCGGACCCATTGCCTCCGGCGCCATCAGCAGCACCTACACCGCAGGCCTGAGCGTCACGTCCTACGAGCTGGACTTCTTTGGCCGCGTGCGTGCCCTGAGCCAGGCAGCACAAGCCCAGTTGCTCGGCACCGAAGAGGCCCGCAAAACCGTGCAAATCGCGCTGATTGCCTCGGTGGCGACCACCTACCTGAACTTGCTGGCGGATGACGAACTGTTGCGCGTGACCCGGGACACACTGGGCACGCGCCAGGAGTCCCTGAAACTCACGCAGCTCAAGTTCGACAACGAATCCGCATCCAGACTGGACCTCAGCCAGTCGCAGTCCCAGCTGGAAGGCTCCAAGGTCACGCTGGCCCAACTCACCCGCCAGCGCGCACAAGACGAAAACGCCCTGGTGCTCCTGCTGGGCCAGGCGCTGCCGAACGATCTGCCCGCCGGATTACCGGTAACAGGCCAGGGGCTGTTACCCGACTTGCCAGCCGGTGTGCCGTCCGAGCTGCTGACACGCCGGCCCGACGTGCGCCAAGCCGAGCAACAACTGCTGGCTAACAACGCCAACATTGGCGCCGCGCGCGCCGCCTTCTTTCCGCGCATCACGCTGACCGGCAGTGCGGGCGTCGCCAGCAGTGACCTGGACACGCTATTCAGCAACGGCGCGTCGGCCTGGACCTTCGTGCCCCAGCTGTTGCTGCCCCTCTTTGATGCCGGACGCAACCAGGCCAACCTGGCAGCGGCCAAGGTCAACAAAGACATCGCGGTGGCGCAGTACGAAAAAGCCATCCAGACCGGGTTCAGGGAAGTGTCCGATGCGCTGGCAGGGCGCGCGACGCTGGACGAGCAATTGCGTGCGCAAACCGCCCAGCTGGATGCGGAGCAAACCCGCATGAATCTGACGGATCTGCGTTTCAAGAACGGCGCTGCCAATTCGTTTGATGTGCTGGATGCGCAACGCTCTCTGTTTGCGGCGCAACAGGCGGTGGTGCAAGTGCAGGTGCAGCAGGTGCAGAACCGGGTGACGCTGTACAAGGTGCTGGGCGGCGGCTGGAAGTAATGAGGAAATCAGGCTTTAGCCCTCGTCTTTATTGCGCTTGCAGCTCCTGATTTGATAGCATTCCGGTAAGCTGCCCACATGAACCCCGCACACTGCCATCAATGACCTCTTATCAAGCCCGCGTCTTTCCGTTTCTTTTTGTATTGCTCTGGTCCACCGGCTTCATCGGCGCGCGACTCGGTTTGCCGCATATCGAACCGCTGGTCTTTCTGCTGATTCGCTATATCGCAGTCATTGGCTGCATGACCCTGATTTCACTGGCCACACGCGCGCCCTGGCCCCAATCTGCCCGGCAGTGGCTGCACATTGGCATTGCGGGCTTGCTGGTGCACGGCGTGTATCTGGGCGGTGTGTTTATCGCCATCTCCAAGGGCTTGCCCGCTGGCGTTACCAGCCTGGTCGTGGGCGTGCAACCCCTGCTGACGGCCGTTGGCGCGGGCTGGCTACTGGGCGCGAAAGTGTCGAAGAGCCAATGGTTGGGACTGTTGCTCGGCTTCTTCGGTGTCGGGCTGGTGGTGTTCGGCAAGCTGGGGGCGGAATTCGGAGCCCTTGCCGTTGTGCCCGCCATCATCGCCCTGCTGGGCATCACCGCCGGGACGCTCTACCAAAAGCGGTTCTGTCCGGCTTTCGACTGGCGCACCGGCTCGGTCGCGCAATTCCTGCCGACCGCTATAGCTACTGGAGCGCTCGCATGGCTGACCGAGAGTTTTCGCGTTGAATGGACAGGTGAACTGTTTTTTGCACTGGGCTGGCTGGTACTGGTTCTGTCCATAGGTGCCATCAGCCTGTTGAACTGGCTGATCCGCCACAGCAACGCGGTCAATGTGGCCAGCCTGTTTTATCTGGTTCCGCCCTGCACGGCCCTGTTCGCCTGGATGTTATTCGGCGACACCTTCTCAGGCGTCGCGCTTTTCGGAATGGCGCTCACGGTCGGTGGCGTCTACCTGGCGCGCAAGTAAACGCCAGGTTTGGCTACAAAAACGGCTATTCAACGCGCGTAATGCGCGCCGGCTTGAAGCCCAGGTCCGCCGCCTTGCCCTTGCGACCGCGTGCCGCACGGGCGTTGTTCAGGCTGCGGATTTCAAGCGTTTCTTCACGCTCTTTTCCACCACGACCTATGCCCTCGATACGGATACTCCGGGTGTAAGCCGCCGCACCGGCCAGTGTGTCTTTGGCTTCCAGGTCAATCAGCATCAAACCGCGGCCACCATTGGCCATGGACTTGAGCTCGCTGATCTCGAACGTCAGAATGCGACCGCCGGTGGAGGCACACGCGACGTGGGTCGCAGGTACCACGGGAACAGCGGGTGTGCCCGCAACCGTAACCCTGCCATGCGCGCCCGACACGAGCGAGGGCTGGCACAGCGCTTCGCCCGCATTACAGCCGACAAAGGCCTTGCCCGCCTTTTGGCGCGACACCATGTTGTCCACGGTGGCCATGAAGCCATAGCCTCCCGTGCTGCTGAGCAAGAGAGCGGCGGCTGCAGGCCCGGCAAAGTAATACAGCAACTGGGTGCCGGCTTCCAGCTCCAGCAGCGTGGTCACCGGCTGACCATCGCCGCGCCCGCCGGGCAGCAGCGACAAGGCCACGGAGTAAATACGCCCGTTGGATCCAAATGCCAGCAGCGTGTCCACACTGCGGCATTCAAACGTCCCATACAGTCCATCGCCCGCTTTGAAGGCGAAGCTGCTGGCCTCATGACCATGGCCGGTGCGGGTGCGCACCCAGCCTTTTTGACTGACCACCACGGTGACCGGCTCGTCCACCACCTTGATCTCCAGTACCGCTTTTTTCTCGGTCTGAATCAGCGTGCGGCGGGCGTCGGCAAAGGTTTTGGCATCGGCCTCAATTTCCTTGATCATCAGGCGCCGCAGGATGGCGGGGCTGCCCAGAATCTCGTCCAGCCGGGCCTGCTCGGTGCGCAGCTCGGACAACTCCTGCTCGATCTTGATGGCTTCCAGCCGCGCCAATTGGCGCAGGCGAATCTCCAGAATGTCTTCGGCCTGGCGATCCGACAATTGGAAGCGCTCCATCAGCGCCGCTTTGGGCTCATCGGCCTGGCGGATGATGGCAATCACCTCGTCGATATTGAGCAGAACGAGCTGGCGACCTTCGAGTATGTGGATGCGGTCAAGCACCTTGCCCAGGCGGTGGCGCGAACGCTTCTCGATAGTGATCTGGCGAAACGCAATCCACTCCGTCAACATCTGGCGCAGCGACTTTTGCGTGGGCCGGCCGTCCAGCCCGATCATGGTCAGATTGATGGGCGACGAGGTTTCCAGGCTGGTGTGGGCCAGGAGCGCGGTGATGAGTTCCTGCTGTTCTATCCGGCTGGTTTTGGGCTCGAACACCAGTCGCACGGCCGCGTCTTTGTTGGACTCGTCACGCACCACGTCCAGCACCGACAGGATGCTGGCCTTGAGCTGGTTCTGGTCTTGTGAGAGCGCCTTTTTACCGGCCTTGATCTTGGGGTTGGTCAACTCTTCAATTTCTTCCAGCACCCGCTGACTGCTGACGCCGGGTGGTAATTCGGTCACCACCAGCTGCCACTGGCCACGGGCCAGGTCTTCAATCTTCCAGCGGGCGCGCACTTTGAGCGAGCCGCGCCCGGTGCGGTAGGCGTCGGCAATGTCAGTTGCGCTGCTGATGATCTGCGCGCCACCGGGATAATCCGGGCCGGGAATGATCTCCCATAATGCGGCCTCGGCCAGTGCCGGGGTTTTGATCAGCGCCACGCAGGCGTCGGCAATCTCACGCAGGTTGTGGCTAGGGATCTCGGTAGCCAAGCCCACGGCAATGCCGCTGGCACCATTGAGCAGTGCAAACGGCAGTCGCGCGGGGAGTTGGCGCGGCTCCTCCGTGGAGCCGTCGTAATTGGGCTGAAAGTCCACCGTGCCCATGTCAATTTCGTCGAGCAGCAGGCTGGTGATTTTGGCCAGACGCGCTTCGGTGTAGCGCATCGCGGCAGCGCCATCGCCATCACGGCTACCAAAGTTGCCCTGCCCGTCAATCAGCGGGTAACGCTGCGAAAAGTCTTGCGCCATGCGCACCAGCGCGTCATAGGCGGCCTGGTCACCATGCGGGTGAAAGCGGCCCAGCACATCACCCACCACGCGGGCGCATTTGACGGGGCGTGCGCCGGTATTGCCATTCGCGCCGCCAAAGCCCAGACCCATGCGCGACATGGAATACAAAATACGCCGCTGCACCGGTTTTTGGCCGTCGCACACATCCGGCAAAGCGCGGCCCTTGACCACGCTGAGGGCATATTCCAGGTAGGCACGCTGGGCGTAAGTCGCCAGGTTCAATTGGTCATCGCCGCCGTCATGAGGCGGTTCGGGAGCGAGGTCAAGAATGGGTTGGTCGGTCATG
>Ga0105047_10003084_pt1 | contig 29532 bp, 26 predicted proteins | sample MAT04_FD_78384 | JGI IMG/M metagenome (GOLD analysis project Ga0105047, IMG submission 78384) | Freshwater microbial communities from Lake Fryxell liftoff mats and glacier meltwater in Antarctica - MAT-04 (megahit assembly) | ecosystem: Environmental > Aquatic > Freshwater > Ice > Liftoff... | reverse complement strand
GAGGACGTGTAGGGTGCGCCATGTACCACCTTGCCGCCGGCGTCCTGGTGTTGGCCCTTGCCGGCAAAGGCAATCGACAGAATCTCACCGTGCGCCTTGGGGCCGAGCATGTAGACGGCCGGGTACTTCATCGTCACCTTGGAACCCAGGTTGCCGTCGATCCACTCCATCGTGGCGCTTTCGTAGGCAACCGAGCGCTTGGTCACCAGGTTATAGACGTCGGTGCTCCAGTTCTGGATCGTGGTGTACCGGCAGCGCGCACCCTTCTTGACGATGATCTCGACGACCGCGCTGTGGAGGCTATTGCTTGAATAGATGGGGGCGGTGCAGCCTTCCACATAGTGCATGCTGGCGCCTTCTTCGACGATGATCAGCGTGCGCTCAAACTGGCCCATGTTTTCGGCGTTGATGCGGAAGTAGGCCTGCAGAGGGATATCCACATGCACACCCTTGGGCACATAGACGAAGCTGCCACCGCTCCAAACGGCACTGTTGAGCGCCGCAAACTTGTTGTCGGCGGCTGGGATGATGGTGGCGAAGTATTCGCGCACCAGATCCTCGTGTTCCCGCAGACCGCTGTCCATGTCCAGGAAGATGACGCCGAGTTTCTCCCACTCCTTGCGCAAGCTGTGATAAACCACTTCCGAGTCGTACTGTGCGCCGACGCCGGCCAGGAACTTACGCTCGGCCGCTGGAATGCCCAAGCGATCAAAGGTGCGCTTGATATCCTCAGGCACGTCGTCCCAGTTCTTTTGGGCGCCGCTTGAGGGGCGCAGGTAGTAGTAGATCTCCTCAAAGTCGATACCGCTCAGGTCGGCGCCCCAGTTCGGCATGGGCTTGGAGAAGAAGATGTCCAACGCCTCATGGCGGAACGTGCGCATCCACTCCGGCTCATTCTTGTGCTCGGAGATCTGGTCGATCGTGGTATGGGTCAGGCCGCGCTCGGCCTTGAACACCGGCTTCTCGACATCGTGAAAGCCGTATTCATACTCTTCTTTGACGCCCGACAGGGCTTGGAGGTCAGCATGTGTTGCCATTTGATTCTCCCTTGAAACTACGGTAGGTTCCCCAGGTCAGCCAGGTCTTTCAGCCGTCCACTGGACTCTTTGTTGATCTTCAAGTGCCGCAAACTGATGATATTGACCGGTATGCCGTCAAGCCGGTCAACGATGCGTTCTGCATAACATTCCGCAAACTCTACGCCTGAGATGTGCGTATTCACCTCAATCCGCATGGGCGGATGGCCCATACGAATGATGGATTCCGGCTTCAAGAACAAGTCAGGCGACATGTTTCCCCCTACGCCGGCACAACCTCTGCGCCAAACTCGCGTTCCACCCAGCCGTAGCCGCGTTCCTCCAGCATGTGCGCGACCTCTGGGCCGCCAGTCATCACCACGCGACCGTCGAAGAAAATGCTCACATAGTTCGGCTTGACGTAGTTGAGCAAGCGCTGGTAGTGCGTGATCAACAGAAAGCCGCGGTCGGCCGTGGCCAGCTTGTTGATGCCGTCCGAGACCACGCGCAGGGCGTCGATGTCCAGGCCGGAATCCGATTCGTCCATGATCGCAAACTTGGGCTCGAGCATGGCCATCTGCAGCACCTCGGTGCGCTTCTTTTCGCCGCCCGAGAAGCCGTCGTTCAGATAGCGCCGGGCAAAAGAGGCGTCGACGTTGTATTCTTTCATTTTGTCATTGAGTTCCTTGCGAAACTCGCGCATGGGCATCAAATTGCTGCCCACAACGCCGGCGCGGCCTTCGACCGTCGAAGCCTGCGCCGTGTAGCCACGCACGTTACTGACTGCCGTGCGCAAGAAGTTGGCGACGCTCACGCCCGGCACGGCCACCGGGTATTGGAAAGCCAGGAAGACACCGGCCTTGCAGCGCTCGTCCGGCTCCATATCCATGATGCTTTCGCCGTCGACCAGGATGTCGCCGCCGGTAACCGTGTAGTGCGGATGACCGGCAATGACATAGGCCAGCGTGGACTTACCCGACCCATTCGGACCCATCAGCGCATGAATCTCACCGCTGTTAAGCGTCAAATTGACGCCCTTGAGAATCTCCTTGTCTTCGACCGTTGCGCGGAGGTTGCGAATTTCCAGAACACTCATCTTCGTGACTCCTGTAACAAAATAGGCATAAGCCTGGCAAATCTGTAAATGCTTAAGAATTATGACCCGTAAGTATACGTGATTGACGCTTGCCAATGTAGCGTTGAATCATCCAATTGCCGTTCCCAACCTACCGATGCCCGTTATAGCCGTTAACAACCTGGTCGGTCGCGACCCCGTTTGGCCGTGTAACCACAAACGTGCAACCGGCATGGCCGTCCAACATGCACGCACTCAGGTTGACGTCGGATCCGAGCACCTTGCTGATCATGTTGGTGTCCATTTCGCAGATCTCGCGGTGCTCTTGAGCCAACTCATGGAAGGGACAGTTGTAGGTGCGTAGCTCAAACGTATTGTCGTCCTTCATCCGTGCGTCGCTCAGCACGCCGTTGCCATTGAGCGTGCCCGCCAGTTCACCCACACGTTCCTGCAGCAGCGAAGAACGCACGGTGGAAGCATATTTGCCCGCCAGCCGCGTGCCGACACGGTCGAGTAACACAAGGGCACGCTCTTGGCCTTCCAGTTGGAAGACCTCCTGCAGCAACGTCAGCGCCAGGTCGTCGCACTGACAGGCGAAGAGTTCCTGAACCTTGGGAGTAGTGAAATAGGCATGATGAGGACGGCCGACACCGGCATGCACCGCGCGCCGTTCGATAAACCCCTCGCCCTGCAAAGTGGTCAAATGCTGACGCACCGCGTTCGTGGTCACGCCGAGCAAGTCTTCCAACTCCTTGATCGTGGCCGAACCCTGGCGTTGCAGGTATTCGACGATCTGCCAGAGCGGCGATTCACGTTTGGTCAGCGGTCCCAGCGTCATGGATTGTCTCAGGTCACGGAAATCTGCTCATGGCACCCTGATGAGCAGTGCGCATTTTTCAACCGTACCTGAACAATACCACGATAAAACATTTTTGTCAAATTAAAATGTTTTTATTATTTGCTCTGATCTAAGCACCATCGCAGGCATCACAACTCCGCCAGCACCTGCCCCATTTGCTCTGTATTGTAGCCGCCCAGGGCCTCCACCGCCGCCGCAAACCCTGATTTCCGATCGCGTACTAGTGCCAGAAGCGGCGCCAGCAGAGCCGATTCGAAATACTGCACGGGGATCACCAGGTCATAGCGTTCGTCGAGAAGCGGGATAAAGTCTAGTTCCAGGGCACGCGCGGCGGCGAGAATCCCCAGGCCACAATCGGCGGCGCCGCTCTTGATGGCGGCGGCCACCGCCAGGTGTGTATACTCCTGGCGCTCATAGCCCTGGATCTGGCGTGGGTTCATGCCGCGCTTCTTTAGCTCGAAATCGAGCAGCACGCGTGTGCCGGCGCCGCGCTGGCGGTTGATAAAAACCACATCCTCACGCGGTAAGTCTTCCAGGGAGTGGATGCGTTTCGGGTTGCCGCGCGGCACGATCAGTCCCTGGCTGCGCTTGACGAAGCCCATGAGCATGACATGCACCCCTTGCTCCACCAACATGTGACGGAGATAGCTCACGTTATATTCGCCGGTCTCCGCATCGAGCAGATGCGACCCTGCCAGATGCGCTTCGTTACGCTGGAGCGCCAACAACCCGCTCATGCTGCCCACATGCGCCGACGACAGACGCAGCGCGGGGTCTTTGCGCTGGAGCAGGTCGGCCAATAGGTCGAGCGTCATGTCATGGCTGCCGATGGCGACAATCGTGTTTTTGATCAAACGCGGTGAGCGCAGCAGTTCGACCTCCACGCTTTCGCCAGCATGATGGCCTTCGGAAAAGCGCGGGATGGTGACAATGCCATCCGCTTTGACCAGCGACATGATCACGCCGGCGCCGCTGGACAACGGGGTGGCCACGATGCGGTCACCCACCTGGCCCAGCGCAACGCGTAGAAACTCGTCTTCGCCCATTGGCGACAGCACCTTGCGCGTCAGCACCGCCTGCATCGTGGGGCGCTCGGGAGGCAACTGGCCCTGCCAGCGATAGAGTAGCGGGCGCACGATCCGATCAAAGGTGATGACTGCCGACACCGGATAGCCTGGGATGCCGGCAATCGCCTTGCCTTGGGCCACCCCCAGGATGACGGGATGGCCGGGCCGGATGGCGATGCCATGCACGCAAAGCTTGCCCAGTTCTGCCACAATGGATGCCGTAAAATCTTCCGACCCCGCCGAGGAGCCGGCGTTCACGAGAACCAGGTCGTGTTCGGCCAGCGCGCGCACGACTGTGGCCATGATCGTCGCGCGGACATCGCGTTCGATGGGCAGACGCGTGACGATGCAGCCGGCTTCTTCGGCCATGGCGCCAAGCACGAGCGAGTTATACTCGATGATATCGCCCGGTTTGAGATCGGCGCCCGGCGCCACGAGTTCGCTGCCGGTCGGCAGGATGGCCACGCGTGGGCGACGGTAGACGCTGACGTCCGTATGCCCGCAGCCGGCAATCGCGCCCAGGTCTTGCGGGCGAACCTTGTGGTTGGCCGGCAGCACCAGTTCCGTGGCCACCATGTCCTCGCCCATCGCACGCACATAGCGCCAGGGGGCAGCGGTCGCCATGATCTCGATATATGCGCCGCCGTTCTGTTGGATGATCTGAGTGTCTTCGATCTTGATGACGGCGTTGGTGTTGGGCGGCAGTGGGTCGCCGGTGTCGAGCGGAAAGGCTTGACGACCAATCGCCAACAGCAGCGGGCTGGTTTCCGTGGCCCCGCGCGTCTCCTCAGCGCGCACCGCAAACCCATCCATGGCCGAGGCATGGTAATGCGGCGAAGATATTTTGGCCCACACCGGCGCCGCCGTCACGCGGCCACACGCGGCGACCAACGGAATCGTTTCCGCTCCCAACGGGGCAAGACAGCCAACCGCGTCCAGGGCGCCATGCCAACTGGCCAATGCCTCGCTCAAGGCAACGTCGTGCAGGTAAATCGTGCGCTCGTCAAAATTCATGCTGGGTCACCAGATTGTCTTGCAATAGAAGCTGCGAATTTCCGCATCCGACGCCGCAAGCGGGCAATCGTGCCTTTTGGCAGTAGCAACGATGACGCGATCGGCAGGATCGCGATGACTCCAGTCAAGTTCCACACTTTCAAGCCAAACGAGTTCCGTGACCGGTAGAATTTGAGTCGCATCGATTCCGTGAAAGCGATCCAAGAATTCCCGCGGCGTAAGCGGCAACAGCAGCTTGCCTGTTTTTACCTTAAGCGCAATTTCCCAAAACGAGATTGAAGAAACACATATCTGATTTGCTTGGTGAATTGCCCTGAGTGCAGGCTGGGACAACTGGGCGCGGTTCAATGTCCAATGGAGAACTGTGGATGTATCGAGGAGGATCACGGTATCAATTCTCCCCATTCTTCCGTCGTTGGGGAGTCGGGATCTTCCAAGAAAACAACTTGCCCATAGACATCGGCAAAGGCATCCTCTACGCTGAGTCCTTGCTTGATCGCCTGGATCCGCAGCACAGGACGGTTATGATCGGTTACAACCACCTCTTCGCCCGATTCTTCAATCTGCCGAAATATCTGTAGCATCTGAGCCTTCAACTTGCTTTTGGAAATTGTGAGCATGTGGCCTACACATATCCCTTTCTGACTAGGGTCATGACCCTAGTCATATTTTAGATCAATTGCAGCGTCTTATCAAATCCATCAGTACATCACCACCATCACCCACTCCCCCGCGCGCACGCCATTGGAATCCAGCGCCACCTTGATCGTGCCTTCGGCGTTGACCAACGTGTAGATGAGATTGGACTTGCCAAAGACGGGCACGGCCCATGGTTCGCCTTCGCGTTCTTCCAGCCGCACGGGGACATAGTCCTCACGCCCCGTGTCGGAGGCAATGTTGCGCGCCAGACGTGCCCGCACGCGTTGCTGCGGCGGCGCCCCGGCGCCAAGCATGGCGAGGATCGTGGGCGTGATAAAGAGGTCAAAAATCACCATGGCCGATACTGGGTTGCCGGGCAGGCCAAAGATGGGCTTGCCGTCGCACACAGCCAGAATGGTGGGCTTGCCGGGTTTGACGCTGACGCCATGCACCAGCACGCCCGGCTGGCCCAGGCCGCTGATGACGTCGGCCGTCATATCGCGATAGCTGACCGAGCTGCCCGCGGAAAAGACGACCAGGTCACACTCTCGCCAGGCGCGGGCTGCCACCTCCTCCAATGCAGGCCGATCGTCGGGGACAATGCCATAGATCACCGGCAAACCGCCGACACGCGTAGCCAGGGCGGCGAGTGTATAGGAATTGATGTCGCGCACCTGGCCCGGCCCCACGGGTTGGCCGGGGGCAACGACCTCGTCGCCGGTGGACACAATGCCGATACGCGGGCGCTGGGCCACCGTGATCTCAGTGATGCCCAGCGCCAGCAACCCGCCTAGATCCTGCGGGCGCAGCCGCCGGCCCGCAGCGAGCACCGGCGCCCCCTGGCGAATATCTTCCCCGACGTTGATCACGCTTTGCCCTTCCGACACGGGCTGCATCACCTCGATGCTGGACGCATCGACGCGCTGGGTATTCTCGACCATGACGACGGCATTGGCGCCCGGTGGAATCATGCCGCCGGTGTGCACCAGGGCCGTCTCGCCTACGCCCACGTGAACCGCAGCGGCCTGCCCCATCGGCACCTCGCCCACCACCGCCAGAAATGCCGGCAGCCCAGGCGAAGCGCCATAGGTGTCGGCCGCATTCACGGCATAGCCGTCCACCGTCGAGCGCGCAAACTCTGGCAGATCCTGTGGCGATTGGATTGCTTCGCCCAGAACACGGTCCAGCGCATCGGCGGTAGGAATGCGTTCGGTCTTGACGATCGGCCCGAAATGACGATTGAATAGGTTCCAAGCATCAGGTGGCGTATGAACCTTGAATAGTTCAGGCATAGTGGTCCCGCAGAGTGACATTGGCCTATGACGACACGCGAACAATCGCGCCGGATTGACGGCAGTATAGCGGCTTCAAAACCATATCGGCAATCAGAAGACCCAACAACATCATTCCTGTTTTGTGAATGGCGTCGTCAGCGTGGGCACGCCTTTTGACCGCGTGTGCAAATGCCGGTATGATCAGCGGCGCCGTGCATTCCCTGCACGCACGATGCGCTACCAACCGTCAAAATCGAACCCTTTCATCCTTCGCAGGAGACAACAACCCATGATTCGCAGACTATCTGCCCTTTTCACCCTGCTGGCTATCGGCGTGCTGCTGCTGGCGGCCTGCGCGGCGCCGGCGACACCCGCTGCCGGCACACCAGCGGCGGGCCAAAGCAGCCCTGCTGGCGCCACAACTGCCACAGAAAAGCCGCTCAAGGTGATCTTGTTTATCAACGGCACGTTAGGCGACAAGTCGTTCTTTGATTCGGCCCAACGCGGCGTGGATCACGCGGTCGCCGAATTGGGCGTCGAGGCCAAGACCATCGAGGCATCCTACGACGCCACGCAATGGGAGCCGGCGCTGATCGACGCCGCGGCTAATGAGGAATTCGACGTGATGGTGCTCGGCACCTCCAACATGATCGAGTACGTGCAGAAGATCACCCCGCAATATCCAGACAAGCGCTTCATCTTCTTTGACGACACGATGGATTATGCCACCTGTGAAAACAAGTTCGCCAATGTCTATTCGATGATCTATAAGCAAAACGAAGGTTCGTACCTGGCCGGTGTCTATGCCGCAGCGATGACGACACAGACCATGGATGGGATCAATGCGGATGCCATCATCGGTTCGGTCGGTGGCCAAGAAATCCCGATCATTCTGGACTTCATGGTCGGTTATGAGCAAGGCGCCAAGGACACCAACCCCGACATCCAGGTAATCCGCCAGTTTGCGGACGGTTGGAACGACCCTGCCAAGGGCAAGGAACTTGCCAAAGCCCAATACAGCCAGGGCGCCGATATTGTCTTCCAGATTGCCGGCGGCACCGGCCAGGGCGTTTTTGAAGCGGCAACCGAAGATGGCAAGTATGCCATCGGCGTCGACTCCGACCAGGCCATGGCCGTCAAGGATGCCGACCCGGCTCAGGCCGACCGCATCCTCACGTCGATGCTGAAAAACGTGGACAACTCGATTTTCCGTGCGCTGCAACTTCACCGCGATGGCAAGGCGCCCTACGGCCAGGTGGAAAGCCTGGGCATCGCCGAAGGTGGCGTCGGTCTCGCCCGCAACGAGATCTACGACAAACACACGCCGGATGACGTCAAGCAACTGGTGGACGCCGCCGAGCAAAAGGTCATCAGCGGCGCAATCAAGGTCGAGACTGCCTTCAAATAGATCAGAACAAACCGGGGTCTTGTGATGGGTGACCTGGTCGAGATGCGCGACATCGTCAAGCTCTATCCGAATGGCGTGGTGGCCAATCGCCACGTCAATTTCGGCGTGCGCAAAGGCGAAATCCACGCGCTCGTGGGCGAGAACGGCGCCGGCAAGAGCACCTTGATGAAGATCCTCTACGGCTTGGAGCAACCCACCAGCGGCGAGATCCGGTTTAACGGCGTGCCCGTCACCATTGCGAGCACCCACAAAGCCATTGACCTCGGCATCGGCATGGTTCACCAAAACCTGATGCTTGTGCCTTCTTTCACCGTTGCCCAGAATATTGTTCTGGGCAACGAGCCGCTGCGCAAGCGTTTGGTGGACGACAAGGCGGCCATTGCAATTACCGCGCAGTTGGCCAGCGCGTACGGACTCGATGTGGATCCCACGGCGCCTGTCGAGTCGACGCCGGTCGGGATGCGCCAACGCGTCGAAATCTTGAAGGCACTCTACCGCGGCGCCGATCTCTTGATCTTGGACGAGCCGACCGCCGTGCTCACGCCGCAAGAGACGGACGATCTCTTCGGCGCCGTGCAGCATCTGGTCGATCAAGGCAAAACGGTCATCTTTATCACCCATAAACTGGTCGAGGTGAAGGAAATCGCCAACCGTGTGACGGTCATGCGCCGCGGGGAGGTCACCGGCTGTGTCGACACGTCTAGCGTCAGCGAGGCTGACATCGCGCGCATGATGGTCGGCCGTGAGGTCTTTCTGCAGATCGACCGGCCGCTGCAGTTGCGCGGCGCACGCCAGGTGGAAATCCATGATCTCGGCTGTGTCTCAGAAGCCGGCCGGCCACTGCTGACCAACGTCACGTTGAACCTGTATGCCGGCGAGATCCTCGGCATCGCTGGCGTCGAAGGGAACGGCCAGACGGAGTTGGCCGAAGTGCTCAGCGGGCTGCGGCCGGCCACCACTGGCACCATCGTGGTCAATGGGGAAGTGGTGAGCGGTCGGGGCGCCCGTGCCGCACGGCTGGCCGGCATCGCCCATATTCCCGAAGACCGCTTGACCAACGGTGTGGCGCTCGACGCCACCATTGCCGAAAACTTGGTGGTCGATCGCTTCGACCGGCCGCCATTCACGCGCAACGGCGTGTTGGCGCCGGGACGCATGCGCCGCAATGCCAGCCAGTTGATGCAGGAGTATGATATCCGTGCCGCCGGCCCTGATGCACCGATGAACTCGCTATCGGGTGGCAACATGCAGAAGGTGATCGTGGCGCGCGAGTTCTCGGCTGAGCCGGTGCTGCTCATCGCCGCCCAACCGACACGCGGCATCGACATCGGCGCCAGCGAATTTATGCGCACACAGTTGGTTGCCAAGCGCAACGAAGGCAAGGCCATTCTGCTCATTTCTGCCGACCTCGACGAGGTCATGAACCTGTCCGACCGCATTGCCGTCATGCACAAAGGACGCATCGTCGCCATCTTCCCGAACCGGCCCGATCTGAGCGAGCACGAGTTGGGGCTGTACATGCTCGGCATCCAGACGCAGCCGGCTGACGCCATGGCGGTGTGGCAGTGAGCGGCGCCCGGCGACGCGGGCAAGCAATCCTGCGCGTGGTCGCTGTGGTCGCCGTCGCGCTGGCGCTCGGGTTCGTCATCACCTTGCTGGTGAGCAAAGATCCGGTCGCTGCCTATTGGGCGCTGTTGACGGGGCCGCTGCCACGCATTTCGTGGGAGAACGGCTTCCACATCGCAAACCTGAATCGCTTTGGCAACTGGTTGGAAGAGAGCATCACCCTGGTGTTACTGGGCCTTTCGGTGGCGCTGGTTTTCAAGGCGCGCCAATTCAGCCTCGGTGCGGAAGGGCAATTGATTCTGGGTGCGTTAGCCGCGGGTGTGGTTGCGCTCTATGTGCCGGCGCCGCCGGGCATCCATCTGGTGTTGGCCCTGTTGGCCGCCGCCGCCGCGGGCTTTTTCTGGGGTCTCATCCCCGGCGTGCTCAAGGCGTATCTCAACGTGGACGAGGTCGTCAGCACACTGATGCTCAACGTGATTGCCGCGCAGGTCTACAGTCTGGCGCTGATCCAGTGGTTGCGCGATCCCACCGCCAGTTATCTCGGCACCGTTGCCTTCCCGGAATCCGCCACCTTGCCCTTGCTGATTCCTGGCACACGCGTCACCCTTGCCTTGTTTGTGGCATTGTTTGCCGTCGCTGCGGTCTGGTTTCTCATGAATCGCACACCTTTTGGCTACAAACTGAAGATGCTGGGTAGCAACCGCAAATTTGCCGAATACGGCGGTATCGACACCAAGCGTGTGATTGCCCTGAGCATGGCCTTGAGCGGCATCCTGGCGGGCATTGCCGGCGCCCACCTGTCCAACGGGCTACTCAAGCGGCTGACGGTGGGGTTGTCGCCCGGAATCGGCTTCGAAGGCATCGTCGTCGCGCTGCTGGCGCGCAACGACCCGATCGGCGTCCTGTTCACAGGTCTTTTTTACGGCTATCTGCGCACCGGCGCTCAGATCATGGAGCGTTCGTCAGACGTCACGCGCGAGGTCGTATTCATCATCCAGGCGATCATCATCCTGATGGTCACCGCCGAGCGGCTGCTGCCGGCATTTTTGACATGGCAGCGCGGGAGTGAGCGGATGAGCCCGCACCACTCAGAGCCGCGAGCGTAAGCGAGTACGGTGAGCGAATATGTCTTTTGAGGTAGTGCTTGGCAGTATTTTTTCGGCGGCGTTTATCGCCACCATTATCCGGATCTCCACGCCGATTTTGTTGCCGGCGTTGGGCGGGTTGATCGCGGACCTGGGTGGTGTGGTCAACATCGCGCTGGAGGGGCAAATGCTGATCGCAGCGTTCGCCGGCGTCGTGGTCAGTGCGCTGGCACCCCAATGGCTGCCGGGTCTGCCCGGCTGGGGCTATGCATTCTTGGGCGGCGCCGCCGGCATGCTGGCCGCGCTGGCCTTGGCGTGGATCATCGCCTTTTTTCACCTGGAACTGCACACCGACATCATTCTGACCGGGCTGGCCGTCAACATCCTGGCGGCCGGGATCACGGTCTTCCTGATGTTTGTACTCACGGGCGACAAGGGCAGCACATCCACGCTGGCCAGCCCGGCCATGCCGAATGTGCTCCTGCCCTGGGTGAACAGGATTCCGCTGATTGGCACGCTCCTCAACGGCGCCAATGGCACGGGCTACAACGTGCTCTCCTATATTGGGCTTTTGTTGGTGCCGGTCGTTAGTCTCTTTCTTTACCGGACACGACAGGGCGTCCATCTGCGTGCCGCCGGTGAGAACGCGGCGGCGGCCGGCTCGGTCGGCATCAACGTCAAACGTACCCAATACAACGCGCTCTTGCTCAGTGGGGCCATCGCCGCGCTAGGTGGCCTCTATCTGAGCATGGGCTATCTCACGATTTTTCAGGCCAACATGACGGCCGGGCGTGGCTTCATCGCATTGGCGGTCATCAATCTGGGCAATCGACGGCCGGCCGGCGTGCTGATCGCGGCGCTGATCTTTGGCACTGCCACATCGCTGGGCGCACAATTGGGCACATTGGATGTGCCCACGCAAGCCATCGAGATGATTCCCCCGGTGATCACCATCGTCGCGTTGGTGATCTACCAAGTCCGTCGCCGCGTGCAAGTCGCGGCCAACGCACGCAAGTTTCAGGCTCGCGCCGAGATGGCAGAAACACGATAGACCGCAAAGTCAGGGATACTTGGAGGATCTATGCCAAAGAAAATCATTATTGACACCGACCCCGGGATTGACGACGCCATGGCGATCCTCTTTGCCCTAAACTCACCGGAACTGGAGGTCGTGGGGCTGACGACCATCTTCGGCAATGTACACACCGCATTGGCAACCCGCAACGCGCTGCGGTTGGTGGAATTTGCCGGGCGCGGACGGATTCCCGTGGTGCACGGCGCCCACCGGCCGTTGCATATCGAGTTGGAGGGGGTGGCCGATTATGTGCATGGCACCAATGGACTGGGCGACGTGCCGCACGACGACCCTTTGGGCCAGGCTGAGGAATGCTCGGCCGCCCAATTTATTGTCAATACCGTCATGCGCCAGCCAGGGGAAATCACGTTGATTCCGATCGGCCCGCTGACGAACCTGGCCTTGGCGCTGCTGCTGGAACCGCGCATCGTCGATCAAGTCAGCGAAGTCATCGTCATGGGCGGCGCCGCGATGGTCAACGGCAACGTCAACCCCGCCGCCGAAGCCAATATTTGGAATGACCCGCATGCCGCCGACCGCGTTTTCACCGCCGGTTGGCCGGTGACGATGGTCGGGCTGGACGTAACCGAGAAGATCGTGATGGACGAGGAATACTTTGCCTCGCTGCGCGGCTCGCGCACCGGCGCCTATATCGACGCCATCAGCCAGTATTACCTCGACTTCCACTACCAATGGCATGCTGTGCGCTCTTGTCACACACACGACCCCTCCGCCATTGCCTACGCCATCGACCCTTCGCTCTTTACGGCGCGCGTCGGGCCAATCCGGGTGGTCACGGAGGGCATCGCTCGCGGCCAAACGATCTGGGACCGGCGCCAGGAATGGGCCAGGCCCACGGCATGGTCGGGCCAGCCGATGGTCAACGTGTGTGTTGGCGTAGATGACCGGCGCTTTCTCGAACTCTACCGCCAGCGGATTCTTGCCGCCTAACCCAGAAAAATTGGTCGTCATGGTGCACGTATGATCGCCTATTTCACCGCTTCTCTCATCCTTGACGACATCGTGCTGCCCGACGGGCGGACCGCGATGGGGCAGCTTGGCGGCGGTGGGCCACAAACCGCTTTCGGCATGAAGCTGTGGGCAAATGATGGCGTGGGTATCTGTGGCGCCGTGGGAACGGACTTCCCGCCGGCCGCACAGGTCTGGCTTGATGCGATGGCGATCGACACGGCTGGCGTCCGGTGCGACGCCGAACATGCCACGCTGCGCGCCTGGCAACTGCTTGAGCAAGATGGCCGGCGCACGCAGGTATGGCGCACGCAGGGTGAAGCGATTCGCCGGCACCTCTCCTTGCAGATCGAACAGATACCCGTTTCCTATTTGCACGCACGCGGCTTTCATTTTGGCGTGCATCCCGAGCAGCCAAACCTGGCCCTCGTGCGCGCACTGCGGGCGCACGGCCTGGTTGTCGGCGTCGAGCCATTCCGAGACGCCGATCATCCCCTGGCGGATGCGCAGGTACGTGCGCTGGTCTCCGCCGGCGACCTCTTTTCCCCCACCATCGGCGAAGTCGCATCGTTGGTAGGAACGGGCGAACCTTTCCAGTTGGTTCAGCGCATGGCTGACGCCGGCGCCGGCATCGTGGCGCTACGCATGGGGGCGGATGGGTCGCTCGTGCACCGCGCCGGCGCCAAAGAGACCTGGCACATTCCTGCCGTGGCAACGACGGTCGTCGACCCGGTGGGCGCCGGCAACGCCTATTGTGGTGCACTGTTGGTGGGTTGGGTGGAGACCGGCGATCTGCGGATGGCGGGGATGTACGCTGCCGTGGCGGCCAGTTTTCTGGTCGAGCAAGTCGGCTTGCCAGCGCCGCGGCATGAATTGCGCGACGCGGCACAGCGACGGCTTGCCGCTCTCCAACACGGGTGAAACACGGCTCACTCTGCCTGCAAGAGGGCCAGCGCCTGCGCCCATTCTGCCGGGGTATTGGTGTTCAAAAAGGAAGATAGTGCCGGATCGATCGCGCGCAGTTCGGCCTCTTGGACATAGTGCGTGCGCACGTCAGGCATGAAGCTGATCACACGTCGCTCGCCTGCCGCCAACCGTGCTTCCAGCGCGGGAAGGCAACGGCGGTGGTAGAGCGCGTGCAGTGGTTCGGCATAGCCATCGATCACGGGCACGATGGCGTCCCAGCGATCATGGGTGACCCACTTACTGACGTGCGTGGCTCTGTCCTGCTCAGTTGCCAGCGCGCATAGCCAGGCAAAGAGCGCGGCATTCACCAGTGGCAAATCACAGGCGACGACGATGGCCCAGTTGCTTGCCCGCTGCAAGCCGGTGGCAATGCCGCCCAGCGTGCCGGTGTCCGGGTAGGCGTCACCCACGAAGTCGGTGTTGGCAGGCAGAGTCGCCTGCGCCGGCAAGGCGGGGTCATTGGTCACGACAACCCACCGCATGGGCGCTAGCGTGTGCAGACGGCGCGCGATGTGCGTGATCAGTGGCTCGTCGCGCGGTGGCACGCGTAACAGTGCCTTGGGCTGGCCCATGCGCCGGCTTTGTCCGCCCGCATTGATGACAATGGTGAGATCATTCAGTTCGGTCATTGTTCGGTCTCGTGCATGGCAACCGGCATCGCGCCGGCAAAGCGCGGCCGGCGACGATCGGCATGTAGAATGCGGGCGAGTCGCTATGGGATGGACTGGGTGATGCGTAGAATTTCGGTCACATATTGGCGGCGTTGTTCGGGCAGCGTTTCCCAGCTTCCATTGGCTGCCAGGAAATCGGCTAGCCGGTCGGGCCCCCAGTTGTACGCCACCAACATCCACTCCTTACCAGTGAAGTTTTTGTCGGCAAGCGCGCTGCGCACGTGGTCAAGGTAGATCGCCGCCACCAATACGTTGCTGTAACTATCAAACGGATCGCTGACCGCCGCTGCCGGCGCCCATTCCCGCCAGGTGTCAGGCAAAATCTGCATCAGCCCCATCGCGCCGGCGTCGCTCAGGGCGAGTGAGTCAAAGCCACTCTCCACATACGCCAGCGCCGCCAGCATCTTCCAGTCTATGTCATAGCGTTGGCCAATCTCCTTGAACATTTCCGCATAGGTAAGCGTGCCTGCGCCGGCCTGTTCTTCAGCGCCGCGCACGTCAGTCAGTGCTCCATCAGCGCCACGCACGTCAGTAAGTGGGTTTGCGCGAAAGGCGCCACCGCTGCCCGGAGTCGTCACCTGGTCGGGCAACACCAGCGGCAACGCGGGGTTCGGCGCAGCGCTAGCGGCAGATGACGATGCACCTGCGCTTTGGCCGGCGTTGCTGCTGGATGGCGATGGACCAGCCGGTTGGTTCAAGTTCACAATAATCACCGGTGGCGCCGCCGCCGGCGCCGCTGGCACTGTCACCGCCGGGGTCGGGTAGCCACGTTGCATCAGCAAGACAGCTACCACCACGAGTAGCGACAAGCCCAATACGCCAGCCAACAACATGCCGGCAGCAGTAACCATATGCCAAGGACCGACCATCGGCTGCGCCATCAGGCGGGTGCGCGCGCGGCGGATCAGCGGTGCATCGGCCAAGCGCGCCGTGACTTGCAGCGGCAGGGAACGCCCGTGCAGGCCGATCAACGGCAGCCGGTGGGCAATGATCCGCACGGGTGTTGTGATTCCTCGGTTGGGACGCAAGAACAGCGCAGCTTCGCCGGTCGGCGCGGCGGGCAGACCAAAATCAAACGTACACGCGCGCAAGGGGTCAGCGCCCTGCAAATGTATCGTCACGGGCCGGTTGCCGCGATTGGACACGGTCAACGGCAGCACGGCCGTACGGCGCAGCCAGGAGACGGTGGCTTCCGGTGCGTCGGCAAAGGCAAGTTCGAGGGCGTCAAACGGCAGCACCGTTAACACGGCGCCCAGACGCGCCACCCGATCGGGATACGCAGCGGTGCGAACGGCAAAGCCCAGGTGATAGTCGCCGGCCTCCGTCTCTGGCTGGCGTGGCGGCACAAATTCCAGGCGGATTGTGGCGCGTGCGCCCGGCTCGATCTGCGCGGTCGGAAGGCTATCGCCGGCCCAGCGTGCATCGATCCAACCTTCGACCTGCACAGAGAAGGTGGCAAGCTTGGCGCCGTTATTCAGAATTGTGACAGCGAAGGCGGCCGGCGCCCCCGCTTCTACTAGCCGATGGCGTACGTCGACGGCAACGACAATGATGTCATCTTGCCGATCGGCGACCTGGCATTCAGTCATCGCGCGGTCGCCGTCCGCTTCACGCGCGGGCACCGGCGTGGCCTGGCCGTCGATGTCCAGAACCTGCCAGTTGCGCAGCGCGTCGGGTAACGGGCGCGTGTTATCGGGCGTTTGGTCCGGCAGACAGGCGGGCCGCGATCCGGTGGGTAGATCGGGGGCCGCTTCCAGTTCATCCTGCATGGCGGTAGTATGGTGGTTTGGCTCATGGCTGTCAAATCAACACGGCATGAGGCGCCGGAACCAAACGTCCTTTCCGTGGCGTTACAACTGTCGGCAAGGTGACAGATCGGATCGCAATCTCGGTGGTTAAGTCAATTCCATGCATAGAATTGGGCGTCGTTGGCATATAGGGTTGGTCGCCATCCTCCTCGGCATTGGTGCGTTGGTGTTCCCGCTGCTTTGGCAGGAATGGGTGCAGGCGCGCTATGTACCCGCGATTTACACCGTAGACAGCGTGCCGGCGCAGCGCGTCGCCATCGTGCTGGGTGCACGCGTCTACCCCGATGGACGGCTCAGCGGCATGTTGCGCGATCGGGTCGAAACGGCGGTGGCGCTCTACAAAGCCGGCAAGGTGCAAAAACTCCTCATGACGGGTGACAACAGCGTTCAGGACTACAACGAACCGGACGCCATGAAGGCGCACGCTGTCGCCATGGGGGTTTCACCGGCCGACATCCAGCCCGACTATGGCGGCCGGCGCACCTATGACTCCTGCTACCGGGCACGCTCGATCTTCCAGGTGGAGTCAGCCGTTCTCGTGACGCAGGCTTTCCACCTCCCGCGCGCGCTCTTTCTTTGCGACCAGCTTGGCATCACTGCGGTTGGCGTCGTGGCCGATCAACGGGTCTATGATCCGCGCTCGCTCGCGTGGTCGGAGACCCGTGAAGTGCCGGCAACGCTGACGGCGCTACTCGACGTAATCCGCCGTGCCCCGCCCCCGATTCTCGGCAACCCCATTCCGCTGGAGTAGAACGATTCTCCAAAATCTCTTTCCCTATTTTGACGTGCGGGGGCAAACAACTTAAGATTCACGCGTTGCGATACTGTCAAATTCGCATGTTAATTTTAGGAGGAAAATAGAATGCGACTGATTCCGCGCAAGCTCTTTTTGACGCGTGGTGTGGGAATTCACAAGGAAAAACTGACCAGCTTTGAGTTGGCATTGCGCGACGCCGGGATCGCCCAGTTTAATCTGGTGCGCGTGTCGTCGATCTTCCCGCCTCATTGCCAGATTGTCGAACGCGAAGATGGCTTGCAATTGCTGCAAGCGGGCGAGATCATCTTTTCTGTGCTGGCTGAAATGGCCAGCAACGAACCCGGCCGGCGCATTGCTTCGTCCATCGGTGTGGCGCGCCCTTCCGACCGTGACAAATATGGCTATCTGTCCGAACACCACAGCTATGGCCAAACCGAGCAGGAATCGGGTGATTATGCGGAAGATTTGGCCGCCACCATGCTGGCAACGACGCTAGGCATTCCCTTCGACGCCGAAAAGGATTACAACTCCCGCAAGGAGCAATACGCGATGGGCGGTGAGATCGTCGACACCACCAGCATTACGATGGCAGTGACCGCCGAACCTGGCGGCGTATGGACCACGGTGATCTGCGCCGCGGTGCTGATCTAGAAGAGCATGGCACCCAACAACTTCCTTGGCCTCCCGCCTGAGCACAGTAGTTTCATGAGCGCCGGTGTACTCGTGCTGCCGTTGCCTTTTGAGGCAACGGTCAGCTATGGGAGCGGCGCTCGTCATGGACCGGTGGCCATCATCGAGGCGTCCCAACAGGTCGAACTCTATGATCGCGAGTTCAACCGCGAACCGGTTCTAGAGTATGGCATCCACACAATGGCGGCGCTTGACCTGTCGAAAGACCCGGCGACGGCGGTCGACGCAATTACTGCAGCGACCCGGGAGGCGGCGACTACCGGCAAACTGGTCGTCGGTCTGGGCGGTGAGCATACCGTCAGCGTTGGCTTTGGGCGCGGCCTGCTGGATGCGTTAGGCGGACCCTTGACCGTCGTCCAACTTGACGCCCACAGCGACCTACGCGACACGTACGAAGAGACGCCCTACAGCCATGCCTGTATCGCGCGCCGGTTGCTGGAGATGCCAGGGATTGAGCAGGTGTTGCAACTCGGCATCCGCTCGGTGTGCAGCGAAGAAGTCGAATTCGTGCGCAGCCATCCCCAACAAACGCGCGTCTGGTATGCAGAACAAGTCCACGCCGGCGACTGGCGTAGCGAGTTTGTGCAGCGCGTGCAGGGCCGCCGCGTCTATCTGACCATCGACGTGGATGGTCTGGACCCGTCGATCGTGCCCTCGACCGGCACGCCGGAACCGGATGGGTTGACCTGGGCCGAAGCACTCGACATCCTGCGCACCCTCACGCAGCATGCCACGGTCGTCGGCCTCGATTGCGTAGAACTGGCGCCCGTAGATAATCTGCATGCGGCGGATTTTGCCGTGGCGAAACTCCTGTATAAGACAATCAGCTACGTGAAATGTGCAACGTTGCCGCAATGAGGAAAGGAAAGTGACCATGAAGGATGTCAACAACATCAAAGCCTTTATTAAGCACAACTATCGCCACTTCAATGCGGCGGCGCTGGTGGATGCGGCGGAAGGCTATGTGACGTTCTTGAACGGCGGGGGCAAGATGTTCCTGGCCATGGGTGGCGCCATGAGTACGGCGGAATTGGGTCTGTCGTTGGCTGAGATGATCCGCCAGGGCAAGATCCATGGCATCTCATGCACCGGCGCCAACCTGGAAGAGGATATCTACAACCTGGTCGCCCACGACCACTATGTGCGCATCCCAAATTACCGAGATCTCACGCCGGAAGACGAGCACGAACTGCTCTCGCGCCACTTGAATCGGGTGACCGACACCTGCATCCCCGAGGAAGAAGCGATCCGTCGCATCGAGGATGCCATCCTGGATGAATGGATGGAAGCCGATCGACGCGGCGAGCGCTATTTCCCGCATGAGTTTCTATACCGCGTGCTGCGCAGCGGTAAACTCGAAAAATACTACCAGATCGATCCCCAAGATAGCTGGATGTTGGCCGCGTGCGAGAAAAACCTGCCGATTTTCGTGCCGGGCTGGGAAGATTCGACGTCGGGCAACATCTTCGCGTCCCACTGTTTGCGCGGCGACATCAAGAACGTGCACACGGTGCGCTCGGGCATCGAATACATGATGGAACTGGCCACCTGGTACGCGGCGACCACGACCCTCGCGCCGCTAGGCTTCTTCCAGATTGGCGGCGGCATTGCCGGCGATTTCCCGATTTGCGTCGTCCCGATGTTGCGCCAGGACCTGGAGCGCACAGAGACACCGCTGTGGGCCTATTTCTGCCAGATCAGCGACTCTACGACCAGCTACGGTTCGTATTCGGGCGCCGTACCCAACGAAAAGATCACGTGGGAGAAACTCGACATCACGACGCCGAAGTTTCTGATCGAGTCCGACGCCACGATCGTGGCGCCGCTGATCTTTGCGTACGTGTTAGCGGAGTAGCTTCCAGACCGCGTGCGTGGCACTCGCCAGACCGTCACGTGAACGGATGCGGTGTTGGGCGGGCGCCACGCACGCTGAACCGTTATTCAAAAATCCACGGATCGTTGGCGCGCGGCCAATCGACCACACTGTCGCCAAACCACAAGGCGATCTCGCTGGCGGCCGTCTCCGGCCCGTCGCTGGCATGCACGAGATTGCGGCCAATTTCCAGCGCAAAGTCGGCGCGGATGGTGCCAGGCGCAGCCTCGTTGGGGCGGGTGGCGCCCACAGTCTGGCGCACAGCCAGCACCGCGTTTGTGCCTTCGGCGACCATCGCCACGACCGGGGCGCTGGTGATATACTTGACCAGGCCGGCAAAGAATGGCTTGCCTTCATGCACGGCGTAATGCTGGCGCGCAAACTCGTCGCTGACCTGCATCATCTTCAACGCCACGATCTTGAGGCCACGCCGTTCAAAGCGCGCAATGATTTCACCTACCAGCCCGCGTTGCACGCCGTCTGGTTTCACCATAATAAATGTGCGTTCCACTGGCGAAGCTCCTTTGTTTTTTGTGTTTACGACCCAATTGGCAAGATGCAAGATGCATAGTTGCCACACGGCAATCCGTAATCGCTGCCCACCACATGCTATCTTATCATGCAGCCAGCAACTCAGCTTCTTTTGCGGTGATTTGCAGCGTGGTTTTGGCGCCGGCAAAGGGCACGGCCAGCCAGGTGCGTACAAAGTCACCGTCGGGATCCATCGAGGCGATGGGGTTGCGCGCCAGGGCGCGGTCATCGACATCGCCCAAAGCGTTGAGAACGACCCACGCCATGAGCAAATAGGGATGGCGGCGGGTCAGGTGGCGCGCCAGGTGATAGGCATCCTGGCGTGCATTTTGCTGCCAAAGCGCCGCCATGCAATTGACCTGGAAGTCGATGCGTCGCGCATCGGCTTGCATCAGCGCCCGGTAGGCGGCGGCCGCATGTGGCCACCGGCCACTGCGCAGATAGATCGTGGCGAGACCGGCGGCATTGAGCACCAGGGCGGGTGCGTGCGTCACGCTCGTACGCGTCAGACCACTGCGGATGTCTGGATCGTAGGGGTCCGCCTCAAACGCACGCCGCCACATCGCATGAGCCGCCGTGCGCATCCCCTTTTGTTCGACGGCATACGCCAGCGAGCGCCACGCCAAGGCATTACTCGGGTCCGCCTGTAGCAGGCGGCGCGCCCAATCTTCCCCTTCCTGCCAGTGCTTGAGCTGCCAGGCCGCACGCAACAGACGCTGATAGGTGGCTAAATGGCGCGGCAGCCGGACGAGTACGATGCGCGCTAAACCGCCGGCGATTGCCGGCCGGTTGGCCCGCAACTGGATCTCGATGGCCTGGCTCAAATTCGCCAGTTCGACGGTCATTTCATCCACGGCCATGCACCTCTCTGCTCTGGCAAGCTGGGCTTCTAGCCGAACCCCGGTTTATGCGCACTCAAATCCCAAACTCATCGCCCCAGTCCATATAGCGCTGCGGCAAAGAATAGTAGGTATTGTCGCGAATGCCGTGCAGCATCTTGACCCGGCTGAGCAGGCTGGACGCATCGCGTTGCTCCCCTGGCGCCGCGCCAAATGGGTCGCTCTGCTCTTGCGCGTCGCCGCGCAGCAAACGGAACGTGCTCAGCACCGAGTGCGAGAGCACCTGAAGGTTATACCCCCCCTCCAGCACACACACCAGGCGACCACCGCACAATTCGTCGGCCAACGCCATGAGTTCTTGCACCAAAGCCATGTAGCCGGTGATGCTCAGCCCCATACTGGCCAACGGATCCATCCAGTGTGCGTCAAAGCCCGCTGAGAGTAAAATTAATTCCGGCTTGAAGCGCCGCGCCAGCGGCGCGAGCACCTTTTGAAAGGCATCGAGATACCCTTGATCGCCCACATGGGGGGGGAAGGGCACATTGACCGTCGTGCCGTAGCCGGCTTCCGTGCCCAACTCGGTCGCAGCGCCGGTGCCGGGATAATAGGGAAACTGGTGGGTGCTAAAAAAGAGCACACTCGGATCGTGGTAGAAGACATCCTGGGTACCATTGCCATGATGCACATCAAAATCCACAATGAGCACGCGCTGCACGCCGTGTTGGCGCTGCGCCCACCGCGCCGCAATGGCGACGTTGGCAAAAATACAGAAGCCCATGCCATTTTGCACCAGCGCGTGATGACCCGGCGGGCGCACCAAGGCGAACCCGTTGCTGGCCTGTTGCCACATCACGGCATCGACTACGTTGAGCAACCCACCGACGGCGCGCAACGCAGCTTCATAGGTGTCGGGATTGACGTAGGTGTCGGCGTCCAGATGACCACCGCCGCGCTGGGAGATCACAGCAAGCCGCTCCAAATAGGCCGCAGTGTGCACGTGCAGGATGGCGTCGACCGGGGCCGGCGTGCTTGCCACGGTGACCAGCCGCTCCTGTATTCCATCTTCCTGGAGCAGGTCCATGGTGGATTTGAGCCGGCGGTAGTTCTCCGGGTGCCCGTCCAAGGTATGGCGCAAATTGAACGGATCGTAAACAAGTGCAGTCCGTCGCATGATATGGGGAGCCTTTTCGAATAGGATTAGCTCAATCCAGACGAAACACCGGCTTGAACCGATGCGTGGCGGAAGTATCGCCTGGATCCGAATCGCTCGTCAACTCAAAGTACGGGTCGAAATCAAACTCGCCGGCGTGCTTCAGTTGGATCCGTTTGTGTGTTTGCACGGGCAACTGGCTGCGCAGGGGTTGCGTGGCGTGCAACGTGTGACCATCCCACAGCAGACTGAGAAACCTATCCCCGATCAGCGGCAGACTTAGCAGCGCCCACCACGGCCAAACCACCGGCCAGGCCGGTTCAACCCAGAGTTCGCCAGCACGCCAATGCACGCCACATCCCGCCCAAACGGCGTCACCGGCCAGGGCAATGCCGTCATCCGCCGGTGCAAATACCCATGGTTGCCGTGCCAATGCCTGGCGGTGCGCCGTCGTGAGCCGGTGGTGCCAGGGCGCCAGGGCGTCGTCCTCCTTGCGCTCCTGCGGCCGGCTTTCGCCCAGCGCACGGACTTCACCTTCCCAGCGTGCGGCGTTTACGTCATCGCCCACCGCGACCGCAATTTCGACAGCATGCTGCAGCAAGTCTACGATCAAGGCCTGGGTCGCCGCGCTGTGCGCGGCGGGCGCATCTTCCCAGCGCAGCCGCACGATCGTCTCCACACATAACTGAATTGCCGGCTGCTGCTCCTTGTGCCAGGCAATGTCCCCATAGGCAACGAGATGGTCGTGTGACGCAAGCAGGTAGCTGCGATTGTTCACGGCCAGAGCCGCTGCAGAAACGACTGCCGGGTCTTCTTTGGGGCGCGCCGGCAGCAGCGTGGGCAAGTGTCCTTGGCTTTCTTCGGCCACGCGGCGCACGTGCGCCAGCAGGTTGCGGCTGACAACCGGGTCGATGGCATCCCAGGCGCGCACAAGCGCCGCGATGGCCTCCACCCGGCGATCCGAAGGCGTCCAGCCCGTGCGCGTGTGCTGGACGTGATGGATAGCGGCGAGCTTGCCAAGGTGGGCGGCGCGATTGAACGCAGGGTCGGGCGTCCACAGCCGCCCGGCGCCCACCAGGCGCCCCCACGCTTCGGTGCTCATGGTGAAAACCTGCTCGGTATCGCGCTGGGAGAGAAAGGCACTCCACGCCACCTGCTCACCCACGTCGCTGATCGTGAGCATCAGGGGGACTTCGACGATGCCGTTGACCAGCACGTGATAGACGAGCCGGGCACGCTGTGGATCATCCAGGTGGGTTTCGTCAGGGCGGCCGTGGGGATTGCCAAAGACGCGCGTGCTCTCGGCATTGCTTTGCTGATAGATGCCGCGCGCTGGCCCTGGGTTGCGTTGCGCCACCAGCAGGCCGTCCACCATGCGCTGATCCAGCGCTTCGCCCCAGTCGATCTCGATTTCCAGCTTGAGCAGCCGGTCACCCTCGGCCTGGCATTCGAGCAACCAGAGCAAGACGCGGTCGTCGGGGCTTTTCCACGGCGTAATCAGCCGCTTGGTGACGATCATGCCCTCGGCGCCGGCGATTGTTTCTTGATGGCCAGGGAAGAAGCGTGTGACCAAAGGCGCCAACACGCCATCCTGCCAATCGCTCACAATCAGACGGATGGTGCGCGCATAGACCGCCCCTGACCATGGCCAGGTGACATCATACACATCGCTGGCGGCGTCGACCAGGCAGAATAGCTCTTGGTTGGCCAGCCGGTTGACTGGCCCCGCCGGCAACTGGTCATAGTCGATGCTGGGCGGTTGATCGAGGTTGGGGCTGGCATCGTTCATCCCAGCACGCTAGTGCTTCACGCCGGCCATCAACAAACCGAGGCCCTCGCGCGTGGCCTGCTCGCGCGACACGATGTCGATAATCTCCCCTTTGTACATAACCGCGATGCGGTCCGACAATGCCATGATCTCGTCTAATTCGGAGCTGACGACCAGCACGGCCACGCCTTCGTCACGTTTGGCGACGATCTGGTTGTGGATAAACTCGATCGAGCCGACGTCGATGCCACGCGTCGGCTGGGCCGCAATCAGCAACTGGATGGGCCGGCTGAACTCACGCGCCACGACCATCTTTTGCTGATTGCCGCCCGAGAGGTTATGGGCCGCCACTTGGACACTCGGTGTCCGTACGTCAAAGGTGGCCACCAGTTCCTCGGCGTGCGCGTTGATGGCTTTTTCGTTGATGGTGGCGTGCTGCGCAAAAGGCGCCAGGTAATAGGTGTTGAGCACCAGGTTGTGGGCCACCGAATAGCTGCCGACCATTCCATAGGCGTGACGGTCCTCGGGCACATGACAACTCTGGCCGTCGGCGGTGACGCGGCGCGGGCTTGCATTCGTCATGTCTGTGCCGGCGATGCGCACATGGCCGCCACCCGCACGGCGCAACCCAGTGATGACCTCCACCAGTTCGGTCTGCCCGTTGCCCTGAACGCCGGCCACACCGACGATTTCGCCGGCGCGCACTTGCAGTGACACCTGGCGCAGCGCCGGCACGCCCAGATCATCTTTGGCCGAAACGCCTTCAAGGTCAAGCACGATTGCATTGGGGTGAGCCGATGTTTTGTCGACGGTCAGGATCACCTCGCGGCCGACCATCAGGGCAGCCAGGCTGTTCTGGGTAGCCGTCTTGGGATCTGCTTCGCCGACGACCTTGCCGCCGCGTAGCACGACGATCCGGTCGGCCACGCGCAACACCTCTTTGAGCTTGTGGGTGATAAAGATGATCGATTTGCCCTGCCCGCGCAGCAGAGCCATGACCGCAAAGAGGCCTTCAATCTCCTGCGGCGTGAGAACAGCGCTCGGCTCATCCAGGATCAAAATATCGGCGTTGCGGTAGAGTGCCTTGATGATCTCCACGCGCTGGCGAATGCCGACGGGTAAGTCCTTGATGATGGCGTAGGGATCGACTTCCAGGTTGTAACGCTGCGATAACTCGATGATGCGGTTAGCCGCCAGGCGCCGGTCGAGCAGGCCGTGCTTGGTGCTTTCGTCGCCCAGCATAATATTATCGACCACGCTCAACACCGGCACAAGTTGGAAGTGCTGATGCACCATGCCGATGCCGCGTGCAATCGAATCCTTGGGGTTTTTCAGCGTTACCTGTTCGCCCTTGATCCAGATATCGCCCGACGTCGGGTGGTAGAGACCGTACACGATGTTCATCAGCGTCGATTTACCGGCGCCGTTTTCGCCTAGCATCGCCAAAATTTCGCCAGGCATCAGCTTGATGCTGACGTCCTGATTAGCGATGACACCGGGAAAAACCTTCGTAATGTTGCGAACTTCAAGGACGGGAGTCGTTTGGTCGTTCACGTCCACACTCCGTTCGTATCCAATCGTACAAGTTCACCGTTGATAGCCAACCTATTCAGAACCGCCTTCTGTCTCATACACCTTGCCCTCGGCAGCCGGCGGCCGTACGCGGCCGACAAAGCCGGAGACGGCAATGATCGTCACCACATACGGGATCATACTCACGAACTGGCGTGGCACCGTGGTGACGCCAGCCAACAGCAGGGCGTTCTGCAAGCCCTGCGTATACCCAAAGAGGATGGCCGCGCCCGCTGCACCAAAGGGCATCCAGTTGCCAAAGATCATGGCCGCCAGCGCGATAAACCCGCGGCCGGCCGTCATGCCTTCCTGGAACTGCCCCACGGCTTCCAACACAAGAAACCCACCCGCCAGGCCAGCCAGACTGCCGCCGAGCATGGTGTTCAGATAGCGATAGCGGTTGACATTGATGCCTACCGTGTCTGCCGCGCGCGGATGCTCGCCGCACGCGCGCGAGCGCAGACCCCAGCGGCTGTAGAACAATGCGATGTGGATGATGATCACCAAGAGCAGCGTAGCGTAGGTGAGCGGGGGGTTATCGAACAGGATCTTGCCGACCACCGGAATGTCCACAAGGCCGGGTATGGCGATGCTGGAGAACTTGCCCTCGGCCATCGCATTGCGGTCAAAGAGATAGGATGTAAAGCCGGCGGCCAGAATGATGATCACCGTGCCCGAAATAATCTGATCCATGCGATAGCGGATCGAAAACGTGGCGTGCAACAGTCCCATCAGTGCGCCCACGGCCAGGGCCACGGCCACGCCAAATGCCAGGCTGGCCATCAACGGCCAACTGTTGGTGGCGACTTTGGCCACAAAGGCCGCGTAGGCGCCCGCCAACATCATGCCTTCGATACCAATGTTGATGATGCCCGTACGCTCGCACAAGATGCCGCACAATGCGCCCAAGATCAAGGGCACGCTGGCGCGCAACGCAAAGTTGAGCGTGCTGACGTCGAAAAACACCCGCAACCAAACATTGTCGCTGAATGCCGGGGAGGTATTGACGAGCATCACCATCACCAGGGAAACGACGCCAAAGGCCATAAGCGCGATCGACATCGGGCTGAACTTGCGCCGACTTTTCATGCGTACCTCACTTTCCCCAGCCGCTACTAAAGACGGTGCCGTCCATCTGGCCGACTGGCTTGCGGATGCGATAGATCTGGCGAATGATCAGCGGTGCGGCCACAAAGGCCAGCACCAACCCCTGGATCACCTGGATGATATCTGCCGCCACGCCAGAGTCGAACTGCATCTTGGCTCCCCCAGCGTCGAGCCCGCCCAACAGAAAGGCCGACAAGACCACGCCCAGGGGGTGGGTCTGGCCGAGTAAAGCCACGGTGATGCCGTCAAAGCCCACCGATCCGGTAAACTCCGGCGCAAACTTGTGGTTGAGGCCGAGGGTTTCGATTCCTCCCGCCAACCCGGCCAGCCCACCGGCAATCATCATGGTCAGGATCACAATCCAGTTGACATTGATGCCGGCATACTTAGCAGCCTTGCTGTTTTGGCCAACCGTACGCGTTTCGAACCCAAGCGTGGTGCGGTAGATGAGCCACCAGATAAAGAGCGCCGCCAGCAGGGCGATCACAAACCCCCAATGCACTCGATACGGATCGCCAAAAATCATTGGGAGCCGCGCACTCTCAAACACGTCGCGCGTTTCTGAGATGGGACCCGCCGTCGGATCCCACAGGGGGCCTGGCGTCTGCCCCTGCGAACCGCCGGCGTACACGGTCCAACTGGCAAAGAGGCTGGCAATATAGTTGAGCATGATCGTGACGATGACTTCATGCGCCCCCGTATAGACCTTGAGAGCGCCGGGGATAAAGCCCCAGGCCATCCCCCCCGCAATGCCTGCGATCAGGGCAAGCGGCAGGTGGATAAAGGCCGGCAGCCCGCCGAAGTTGACGCCGACCGCCACCGAACAGACCGTGCCGATGATAAATTGCCCGGAAGCGCCGATGTTGAACAAACCGGCCTTGAAGGCAACGGCGACCGACAAACCGGTCAGAATCAACGGCGTCGTCTTGCGGATCGTGATGGCCCAGCCGCGCGCGCTGCCAAATGCGCCGGAAAAAAGGCCGCGGTAGGCTTCGAGCGGATTGTCGCCGAAGATCAGCATCACGATGGCGCCCACGACCAGCGCCGTAAACACGGCCAGTGCAGGGATCAATAATGCCTGAAAAATGCGCCGGGAAGATGTAGCGGTCATGGACACTCCCGAAAGGTGAAAAAACGGGAGGCAGAGCCGAGACACTGCCTCCCTTCGTGAACCAACCAGAGCCACGCACGTCAGTCAGTGGCGTGAACTATTCGATCAGGGTGCATACCCCGTGGTGATGCTGCCGTCTTTGAGGCCGGCGTCAATCTTGGCCACGGCATCCTTCACATCCTGCGGCAGCTTGTCTTCAAAGTCGTGATAGGGAGCCAGACCCGCACTGCCGAAGAAGTTGCCCGACGTCATCGTGCCGTCCTTGGCGTACGCCGCAACCAAGTCGGTCACGGCGGGCGTGATCAGCTTCATCGCGCTGGAGACCAGGCATGGATGGGCCGCCGGGAGGGTTTCCCATTGGTCGGAGTCCACGCCGATGCAGTACATTTCGGCGCCGCCGCTGACTGCCGCTGCGACTTCCTGCAGCGCGCCGTTGCCGGTCTGGCCGCCGGCGCCAAAGACCACGTCGGCCTTCTGATCCAGTGCCTGCTTGGCGGTCGCTGCGCCCCATTCAGGGTCGACAAACGCCTGCGAAATCTCGCCCGGATGGTAGGTGGCGATCACCTTGATGTCGGGCTTGACGTACTTGGCGCCCGCACCGTAGCCCTCATTGAAGGCCACTACCGGCGGTACAAGGTCGGTGCCCAACACGGCGGCGATCGTGCCCGTTTTGCTCAGATAGGCGGCCAGTGCACCGGCTAGGAAACCCGACTGATCTTCGTGGAAGACAAGACCGGTGAGGTTTGGCAGCGGCGCCCCCTGGAATTGGTCGACGCCGATGAAGTAGATGTCCGGGTTCTCGGTGGCAGCCTTGGTTGTCGCCTCACCTAGCGCAAAGCCGACCGTCACGATCACGTTGTAGCCGGCATCCACAAACTGCTGGATGTTGTCGGCATATTCCTTGGCATCCTGCGTCTCGATGTACTTGAACGAGTCGCCTTCAGCCAGGCCAAGGGCGGTGCCGACCTGCTTGACGCCTTCCCAGGCCGACTGGTTGAAACTGCGGTCATTGACGCGACCGACGTCAGTGACCAGGCCGATCTTGATGGCAGCCGGGACCGCCGCGGCGCCTTCGGCGGCGGGTGCCTCGGTGGCGGCGGGTGCTGCCGGAGCTGCTGCGGGCACCGCTGTGCACGCTGTGAACAGCATGGCAAAAGCCAGCAGTAAAGCCAGCATGCCGTACAATCGCTTGAGTTGCATGGATTTGGTTCCTCCTTAGACTTGTAAGTTCGGAAATTTGGTTAAGTGTTGCTCGAACAACCAGAGGGATCAAGTCAACTCTTGCGTTTGAATACAGAAACTCCGTGCAAGTTGCCTTGAATAAAGGTATTATACCCAATACCCACAAGGCAAGCAATAGCCAAAGCAGAAAAGTTCAGCGCAAGCGCGTGACAGCAATTGTATCGGCGTCAATAAGGAGCGTTCCCTATGCCTGATCCCGTCCTGGTCGGTATCGACGTCGGCGGTACCTTTACTGATTTTGTCGTTTGGCGTGACAATTGCCTCACCATCCATAAGGCGCCCACGACGCCCGACGATCAGAGCCGCTCCATTGTGCAGGGTCTGCACGAACTGGGGATCGAGCATGAGACGTCGCTAGCCATCGTGCACGGCATGACCGTGGCCACCAACGCGTTGCTCG
>Ga0105047_10003083_pt1 | contig 29536 bp, 29 predicted proteins | sample MAT04_FD_78384 | JGI IMG/M metagenome (GOLD analysis project Ga0105047, IMG submission 78384) | Freshwater microbial communities from Lake Fryxell liftoff mats and glacier meltwater in Antarctica - MAT-04 (megahit assembly) | ecosystem: Environmental > Aquatic > Freshwater > Ice > Liftoff... | reverse complement strand
CAGGCATGGGCTAAAAAAACCAATAAAGCACAGCGGGGAGTAAATTGGCAATTCAGTATTGAGAAAGCGCGACATAAACTAAAATCAATTTATCCTAAGATCGTGTGTTGATGGCGCACTAGCGGCCAATTAATAAAGGAATAATACTATTTCTTTAAATCCCGATAAAAATTTTCCATAACAATTATATCACCACGCGACATGAGTGAAATAAATCCAGATTTTCTTTATACACCTGGGTCTGAATATCCATTAGACCCAATATGGAATGGAAAAAATTATCATGAGACAAGGGTGTACCAAGCGCTTTTTTAGTAAGGCACTTATAATCAAGGGATTTGTTAGCAATAAACTCGGGTGAAAACCAGGTAATTAAAGGAATTGATGTTTGTTCTTTTGGCGCAAAGCTGTAAGGCGTACCATGCAAATAAAGCCCGCTTTCGCCGAAGGATTCACCATGATCAGAAATATAAACCAGTGACGTATTCCATTGTTTATCTACATTTTTGAGTCGTTCAATGAGTTGATTAACAATGTAATCAGTATAGCGGATGGTGTTATCGTAAGCGTTAATGAGCGAGTGTCTCGTGCAGTTTTGAATGTCGGTGCGCACGCAGTCGGGTGTAAAGTAGCGATGATTGGCTGGATAGCGATTGAAATAATTTGGCCCGTGGCTACCAATTAAATGTAAAATTACAATAGTATCTTTTTTATCTGCCGTTTTAATATAATTATCAAACTGCTCAAATAATGACTCGTCGTAACAGTTTCCCTGTGCATCGCAGTCTTTATTATTTTGTCGATCAATAGTAAATGTCTTGATGTGTTTGCATACACCTTTACACCCGTCATCATTATCAATCCAGGCAACATTATCACCAGCGCGTTGCACGATATCGAGCAAATTATCCTGATTATCGGCTTTCAAAACTGAAAATTTACGACGTCCCAGATTGGAAAACATACAGGGCAGAGAAACAGCGGTAGCTGTTCCACAGGATTTTACTTTTTGAAAAGAGATGACGGATTGTCCTTGTGTGAAAAAATTTGTCGGTCGAGGATAGGCGTTTAATTGAAAATTTTGACTGCGTGCCGTTTCACCTATTACCAAAACCAGAAGATTATCATTCGTTTGCTTAACGGAACTGGTATGTCTGGCATCAAGCCCGATTTGCTGATATTTAATTTTTTTTCTATATACTTTTCTTACATAATAATGGCCAGCACTATAAATTCCATGAACTGGCGTAATCATCTTTTCCAAATAATGATTGTTCCTTAATGTAAAGGCGTAATCTTTATAATAAGTAAATGCAATAATAGTTATAATTAATAACGAAATTAAACCCGAAGCAGTTTTTAGTAATACTTCTTTAAAAAACGTTGGTCTGGAAATATTGGTTTTATAGATCAGATAAGAAGGTATGAGGCCAAAAATCAATAACCATAATGCCAGGGACCAATTTACATAGGAAGTGCTTTCGTTTACGTTGGTTTGCATGATATTTTCTATCATGCCAAAATCAAAAATCACACCATAATTGTAAGTGGTATAGCTCATAATTGCCGACATTATCAATAAAATTATCAGTATTATTTTTTCGATGTACCGGATGGTTAACACAGAAATTATCCATGACAGGGAGCAGGCTAAGGCGACTGGAATAGAAATGATAAACAGGGTTTTATGAACATCAAGCACAGGAATAATTGATTTCAGCTTAAGAATTAGTGGAAAATTTATCACGAATGCAAAATAGAGAGATAAAAGCCAGATAAAAGAAAGAATGCTGATTGAACGTTGAGTTAAAACTTTACGCATATAAAACCTTGAAACGATAGGATGATTTATTGGTCGGAGTAACTGGAATCGAACCAGCGACCCCTGCCTCCCGAAGGCAGTGCTCTACCAGGCTGAGCTATACTCCGATTTTAGTGTGAACGTTTAACAGAAAATTCTGCAAGATCAACTAATGCCTGTTTATAAATACTATCAGGAAGTATGTGTAATGCAGATATTGCACGATCTATTTCCTGTGCGGCAAAAAGACGGGTATATTCAATAGCGTTCGTATCTTCAATTGCTTTAAGAATCTGCGGCAGATTTCCTAGATTACCTTCTTTAAGACTTTGCCTGATTAATTCCTGCTGTTGTGCATTGCCATGCTTTAACGCATGTAACAGAGGCATGGTTGCTTTTCCATCTGCCAAATCATCTCCAATATTTTTGCCTATGGTTTTTGCATCAGCACAATAATCCAGTGAATCATCAATTAATTGAAAGGCATTGCCTAGGTGAAGACCATAATCATAGAGTGCTTTTTCTATATTTTCACCAGCATTAGTCAGTAATGGGCCTATTGTTGCGGAAGCCGCGAATAATAATGCTGTTTTTCCACGAATAACATCAAGATAATCGTCCATTGATAACGATGCATTATGTCGATTAGCCAATTGTTTTACTTCACCGCAGCTAATTTGGTGTGATGTATCCGCTAACAGGCGGATAATTGGCCAATTGTTAATGCTTACCATGAGTTGAACAGATTGGGTAAATAAATAATCACCTACCAGGATGCTGGCTTTACTTCCCCAGATTTCATTGGCAGTTTCACGACCGCGCCGTAATGTGGATTCATCAACTACGTCATCATGTAACAACGTGGCTGTATGGAAAAATTCAATCATTGCTGCAAGTGTAATATGTTCGGTGCCTTGGTAATTACATGCTCGCGCACCAAGAAGTACCAAAAGTGGTCTTAATCGTTTGCCGCCACTTTGAACAATATGATGTGATAAATCATCAATTAATCCAATTTGAGATTGAATTTTATCTATAATTAAAGAGTTAACTGCTGCAAAATCATCTTGAACCAGTGCTCTTAAACGGTCTACCGTCATTTTATGTCCTCTTTTATTCAATTATTGCATGCTAAGGGGGGCGGTTAGTATTGTCAAGGGTAAATTCTTTCCTGTAAATTCTTTCCGTGCTGTGTCGCTCACCGTCATTGCGAACGATAGTGAAGCAATTGACGGACATTTTCGTTTAAATTGATTTCAAATGATTTTTACGTTCACTCATTAATGATATTTGACGCAAATCCAACCGGTGCATGACTGCTAATAAGGTAATATTGTTAATTTCACCGCGTCTTCGTAATGCACGGAGCTCTTTGCGAGCGCCCTCAAGCCCAGCCAAGCGCAATGTTTCTTCAAAATCCAGTGCCTTGCTGTTGGTTAATTTTTCATTTTCAGCACCTATGCTTGAAGCAATAAATTGATTTAATCCAGCAATTAACGAATTACTCACCTGTTGGCATAAAATCGCTTCTTCTTCATTTAATGTTTCGGTCAAAGCAGCGGATTTTTTTTGAATAGCATTAATTGCAGCCTGAGTAGCAGAAATCCGCGCTTCATTTTCTTCTTCAACAGGCGAGTGGGTAATGAGATTTTTTAAACCTGGCAAAATTAATGGTAAAACAATTGTACTAAGCAGCAATGAACATAATACAACGCCGACTACCAGTGTAATCAACAAATCTCTCACCGGAAAAAATGAGCCGTTCGGCATGAAAGTAGGTAAAGATAAAATAGCAGCTAAAGCAATTGCTCCGCGTATTCCGCCAAATGCAATTGCTGTAATTAATTTCAAATTTGGAAATTTCCAGGCTTTATGGTTACGACGGGCAATAAATATTTCAAAAGGTAATGTCAGATAAATCCAGAGAAAACGAAATCCAATCAGCATAAGTGTAATAATACAAACAATAACGATACATTCTGAAATACTGCTGCCTGTATCCGCAATCAGGCTAAATGAATTAGGGAGATATAACCCTAAAAGAATGAAAATTATTCCATTTAAAGTAATTTCTAACATGCCCCAGACAAAACGTCCTTCAATGCGCATATTAACCATGGTTTTGTCCAGAAACCCTGCTTTATCAACGGAAAATCCAGCGCCCACTGCGGCAAGTATGCCTGAAAAACCCAGATGCTCAGCAGTTAGATAAGCAGCATAGGGCAGCAGTAACAGTAAAAGATTATCAATGGATGTTTCATCATCTTCAGGATGAGTAAGTTTTCCCAAAACAGTCATGAATAAATAAGTAAGAATTATGCCGGTCACTATACCGCCGCAACCCATGATAATCAGGCTAAAAGTAGCGTCAGCAAAAGAGAAAAAGCCGGTTAGCATAGCCAAAACAGCAAATTTAAAAGAAACAAGACCTGAAGCATCGTTTAATAATGCTTCTCCTTGCAAAATATGTTTTACCCGATCGGGAATACCTGATTTGGCGGTCATGGATTTTAGGGCAACAGCATCAGTTGGTGATAAGGCGGCAGCAAGTGCAAAGGATGCTGCTAATGGGATAGAAGGTACAAGCCAATGTACGAAATAGCCCATGCCCGCAACCGTGAATAATACCAGGCCAATAGATAGCATAATTATCGGGCGCGAGTTTAATAAAAATTCGCGTTTAGGGAACCGCCAGCTATCGCTAAATAGTAATGGTGGGATGAAGAGAAGCATAAACACTTCTGGATTAAAGCCGACATGGAATTTGGGAAATATAAGCGCTGTTAAAGTGCCTAATCCAATTTGTACCAAAGGAGCGGGTAATGACGGGGTAATGCGTGAAATAATGCCCGTCACAACCAAAAGCAATAGAAGAATCAAACAAATTAAAACGTTTTCCATCTGTTTTCTCCTTCTTGCAAAGTAAAGTCAGTTCCTTGACTACTCGCTAGACATTAAAACGAAAATGCATTACATCACCATCAATGACGATATACTCTTTACCTTCAAGGCGCAATTTTCCGGCTTCTTTAGAACCTTGCTCACCACGATAGGTAATAAAATCATTGTACGCAATAACTTCTGCACGAATAAAACCTTTTTCAAAATCCGTATGAATAACACTCGCAGCCTGGGGAGCGGTAGCACCTTTATGGACAGTCCATGCCCGCACCTCTTTAACGCCTGCTGTAAAATAAGTCTGTAAATTTAATAAATTATAACCTGCTCTGATCACGCGGTTAAGACCCGGTTCGCTTAGACCCAGATCAGCCATGAAATCGTTTCTATCTGCTTCATCAAGCTCAGTTAACTCGGATTCCGTTGATGCGCACAATGCAACTACAGAAGAGTTTTCCTTAGCAGCGTATGCGGTTACTTTATCCAACAGGGGGTTATTCTCAAATCCATTGTCATCAACATTGGCTATATATAAAACAGGTTTTGCTGTCAGGAAAAATAATCGGCGAATAATTGCTTCTTCATCATTGGATAAATCAAGACTGCGGACAGGAGTGCCTTCATCAAGATGTGCCTTAACTTTTTCAATGGTCTGTTTTTCAAAAAGAGCTTCCTTGTTTCCACTTCTGCTGTTTTTGGCTACTTTCAGCAGCGCTTTTTCGGCGGTTTCCATATCTGCCAATGCTAGTTCTGTATTTATAACCTCAATATCACTCAGCGGATCAACACGTCCTTCGACATGGATAACATCCGAACTCTCAAAACAGCGTACAACGTGAGCGATGGCATCTGTTTCACGTATGTTTGCTAAAAACTGATTACCAAGTCCTTCACCTTTTGCAGCACCTTTGACGAGGCCGGCAATATCCACAAACTGCATGGTAGTTGGAACAACTCGTTGTGGCTTGACTATTTCGCTCAGGGCATCAAGACGTGGATCAGGCACTGTTACTATGCCTACATTGGGTTCGATGGTACAGAAAGGGTAGTTGGCTGCTTCAATGCCGGCTTTGGTTAATGCATTAAACAGTGTTGATTTACCAACGTTAGGTAAACCTACAATTCCACATTTAAATCCCATAATTACCTCGAAAAATTATATTAACAATTTAGTAAGTTCATTGCCGATGCTATATCGCCCTTTAAAACAAAAGGCATTACTGCAATGCCGCGATCGATAGCGTCATACATTTGTTGTCTGTCATGAACACTGGGTTTGCCTAATACGTAATTAAGTACCAAATCTTTATGGCCTGGATGGCCAATGCCAACACGCAAGCGATGAAAATCGCCCGTGCCTAGCTGGTTTGTAATATCACGCAAGCCATTATGCCCGCCGTGACCGCCGCCAGTTTTTAATTTAATCCGACCGGCTGGTAAATCCAGCTCGTCATGAACTACCAGAATTTCAGATGGCTCTATACGGTAAAATCGGCTTATTTCCCGTGTTGGCAAGCCACTCAGATTCATGAATGTTAACGGTAAAACTGTTTTACACGCCTGACCTGATATTTCAAAATCAGCGATTTCAGCATGCATTTTTTTTACAACACTAAAGCGGCCATTATGACGCAAAGTCAGTGCTTCAACAAACCAACCGCCAGCATTATGTCTGGTATGAGCATAGGCTGAACCGGGATTGCGCAAGCCAATAATAAGTTTAATAGCCATAATAGTTTTAATTAATAAATGTCACATAAAAAAAGAGGCGGAAAAATCCGCCTCTGATAGTCAAATACTCTTATTCAGCATCTGGAGCAGCAGCTTCTTCAGCATCTGCAGCTACATCAGCAACATTACCTCTGGGTACATGAATGCTCACTACTGGTAAATTATGAGTGCCGTCTTTTAAATCAGCAGTCAATGAAACACCTTTAGGCAGTTTTAAGTCTGACAAGTGAACAACATCATCCAATCCAATTTCGCTCATGTCTACTTCAATGAACTCAGGAAGATTTTTTGCCTGGCAACGAATTTCAACTTGCGGCATGGTGTGGTTAATTATACCGCCTGCTTTAATTCCTTTTGATATTTTTTCATTAGTAAAATGAATAGGTACCAGTTTAACCAGAATATCTTTGGCAGAAACGCGTTGTAAATCCATATGAAGAACAACAGGTTTATATGGGTGGCGTTGCAGTGCTTTCAAAATGACATGCTCAACTTTACCATCAATATGCAAATCAAAAATACTTGAATAAATACTTTCGCTTTCCAATGCTTTAATTACTTTATTATGAAGCAAATGAATAGATTGCGGTTTTTTATCGCCGCCGTATAATACTCCTGGTACTTTATTTTCAAGGCGACGTAGGCGGCGGCTCGCACCTTTCCCTATATCTGCCCTTGTTTCAGCTTCTAACATAATATTTGACATAAAAAATCTCCGAAAATAAAAGGTTGCCTCTGTACCACTTTTGCGACCAAAGTGAGCACCTAAAAACATAAAAAGGCGATGTAGTATACAATAGTTTAAAATCAACTTGAAGTCTTAGCCGTAATTTAATAGAATATGCAACTTTGTTGAACTTGTAAAAGCCATTCAGGCGAGTTGGAGATTAGCTTATGTATGCGGTAATTAAAACGGGCGGTAAACAGTACCGCGTTAAAGAAGGCGATGTAATCAAGCTGGAAATGCTTTCTGCTGATGTTGGTAACGAAATTAGCTTTGCTGATGTCCTCATGCTCGCTGATGGTGACAACATTACTTGTGGCTCACCTTTTATTGCTAATGCAGCTGTTACTGCAGAAGTAATTGCTCATGGTCGTCATAAAAAAATTAAAATTATTAAATTTCGTCGTCGTAAGCACCATATGAAACAAATGGGTCATCGACAGTATTTTACGCAGGTTAAAATTACTGCGGTTAGTAAGTAAGAGGGGAAAGAAATGGCTCATAAGAAAGCAGGTGGTAGTACGCGTAATGGACGCGACTCGAATCCTAAGTATCTTGGCGTCAAGCGTTTTGGCGGTCAATTAGTGAATGCTGGTGAAATTATTGTTCGTCAACGTGGCACACGTTTCCACCCGGGTGAAGGCGTTGGTTGTGGTCGTGACCATACATTATATGCATTGGTTGATGGTCATGTTGCTTTTGTTGTCAAAGGCGCAAAAAACCGTAAATTTGTTAAGATTGTTGCTGTCGAAAATTAATAATAATTTTCGTGACAGGCCCCGTACAACGGGGCTTTTTTTTAGGTACTGACATGAAATTCGTAGATGAAGCAATCATTAATGTTGAAGCAGGCAACGGCGGCAATGGTTGTTTAAGCTTCAGGCGTGAAAAATTTGTCCCGCGTGGTGGTCCCGATGGTGGTGATGGCGGTGATGGCGGCTGTATTTATCTTGAAGCCAGCAGTGATTTGAATACTTTGATCGATTTCCGTTTTCAACGGCATTATAAGGCTGAAAATGGTCAGTCGGGCATGGGTAGCAACTGTACTGGTAAACGGGGCGATGATTTAATTATTCAGGTTCCAGTAGGCACGATGGTTTTTGATTGTGAAACCGATGAGCTTATTGGTGATATCAACCATACTGGCGATCGATTGTTAATTGCACAAGGTGGTTTTCATGGCCTGGGCAACACCCGTTACAAAAGCAGTATTAATCGCGCCCCACGACAAACAAGTTCAGGTACACCTGGAGAAGCACGACGTCTGCGCCTGGAATTACGAGTATTGGCAGATGTAGGTCTTTTAGGCTTACCTAATGCCGGCAAGTCAACGTTGATTCGCGCGGTATCTAGCGCCAAGCCTAAAGTAGCTGATTATCCGTTTACTACGTTGCATCCTAATCTGGGTGTGGTCAGTGTGGCTGCACATAAAAGTTTTGTGATGGCAGATATTCCTGGTTTGATTGAGGGTGCTGCGGATGGTGCCGGTCTTGGTCATCGTTTTCTCAAACATTTATCGCGCACTTGTGTTTTGTTGCATGTAATTGATGTGATGCCGATTGATGGCAGCGATCCAGTCGATTCAGCGAAAATTATTCTTAATGAATTGGCTGAGTTTGATCCGGAGTTATTACAAAAACCACGTTGGCTGGTTTTAAATAAAATGGATGTTTTGCCTGATGACGAAGCCAGAAAAGCGATAGTCAAAGAAATAGTTGACGGTTTGCAATGGCAAGGTAAAGTATTTCCAGTGTCCGCTATCAGTGGTGAAGGGACGCAACAGCTTTGTTATTCACTCATGCAATTGATTGATGAGATGAAACAGCCTGAAGCATAGCCATTCAGCCGCATAATGCACAACCATGGCGCTACGATAGGGCAGGTTGTGCGATTCCTTTCCGCCACCGTTTGCATCACTGTAATGAATTACTAACGTAGTTGTACCGCTTTGTTTTTCTTGCCCCCAAAATTCTGTCAACCCTTCTATACGAAATTTAATTGTTGCATTGTCGCTGTCGCCAAATTTAATCCAGGGATAATTAGCGGGCCGTTGAATTAAAGTCTGTAAAATACCACCAGTGATGTTGTCGTCAATGACGATCTTTTTTTGCCATTCCGCTAAAGCAGTAGCCAGTTTTTCCGACGCTTTTTGTAGTGTAGACGCAATAATATGCGGTTGAATGATAGGCTCGACAATCGCTGTAATGGTATCAAGCAAATGTGGTTCAAAACGGACTTTGCATTCAACATAGGGTGTTTCCAGACGATAACCTGTAACACAATCAATGTTCTTTAATGCTTCATCAAGTTGTTGCGCGATTTGTGCTTCTGCCACACCAAACAGACGCCATTTAAGTAATTGAGTACTTTGATGTGGTAATGTTTGCATGATCGGCATGACATAATCATTAAACATGGGTAAACATTCACGCGGTGGTCCCGGTAACAGTACAAATAATTTATTATTTAGCCAACAATAACAACCCATGGCTGTTCCATTGGGATTTGGTAACAGGGTCGCATCGGCGGGAAACAGACTTTGTTGTTTATTGCCTTCACTTAAAGCCAGATGACTATGCAGAAGTCTTGTTTTAATATGTTCCAAAGCCGCGGGGAATTCAATTAAAGGTTCGTTAATAAATCGTCCCAAAGCAAAACGCGTGCGATCATCGGAGGTTGGACCAAGACCGCCGGTTATAATAATGACATCATGTTTAATAGCCAAAAATTGCAGGCCATCATAAATTTCCGTTTCTTCATCTGTACACGATAAATGTAAACCCAGTTTTAACCCTTCAGAGTTAAGAGCATGCGCTAATTGATGGCTGTTCGTATTTAAGGTATCGCCATAAACAATTTCATCACCAGTGGCAAGAAGAGCAATTTTCATGGTAAAAGTTCCAGTTTGATTAAGCCAACGCGATTTATATGAACCTTGGCAGGGTTAAAGCGAATACCCCATAAAGAAAAAAGAGCCGTTTTATCGCCATATAGAAAACGTCCATCTCCTAATATTAAAGGATTCCTGGATGCTAAAACCACATAGTTTTCGGTAAACCAATTAAAGAGATTATAATCACTGGTTAACGTTGGCGAGTCCGTTACATAAGCAGGCAATTGATCGGAAGTAAAGAGTGGTAAGTGAGCAAGTGGATAGACTGTACTGTGCTTATAAACTGGTGTGTGAGTGTCTGCTACAAATATATTATCAGTATCCTGGCCGACAAGCCGCCAGTGAACAGAACTCATCAACCAGGGTATTGCGCGTAAGCGAGTCCATTGCATCGCATGGTTTTTAGCATACTCATGGGCGCTTTTCAGCGCTCGATGATGTTGAAATATATTAAATAGCAGGAAGGCACAGGCAACTGATAAGCCTGTTACAACACCCTTGCGGTTATGAAAAATCAGTGTCCAGATTATACCCAGGATTAGAGGAACGGTAAAAAATGGATCAACAATGGCGATTATATCCCAACTGATGCGTCTATTGGAAAAAGGCCAAAGCAACATCGTTCCATAGGTAGTGCATGCGTCAAGAAGAGCGTGGGTTGAGTAGCCAATTAATGCCGCTAAAAGTGTATAAGTCCAATGTACTCGAAAACGTTTAAAAATCAGTAAACATAAGGCGGCGAATAAAGCGCCAACCGGTATAAACAAAAGTGAATGAGTAAAATTGCGATGATACAGGAAGGCTAACATGGGATCGTTTTGAGACTGTATAAGGACGTCCAGATCGGGAGCCATGGCGGCCAACGCACCAACCATCCAGGCATTGCGCGGGTCTTTCTTTTGTAAGATTGCCTGCGCACAAGCGCCTCCCAGCGCAGCATGCGTTATTGGGTCCATTGTTTATACCTGATGAATAGTCATTTGTGGGTGTGGCATTTCAATTCCCTCTTTATCCAGTTGCTGTTTAATTTCTTCCTGAATCTGGCTTTTAACAGCCGATGCTGCTGCTGTATTTACCCATACCATAAATTTTAATTCAACGGCAGAGTTGGCAAAATTATTAATAATTACATTCGGAGCCGGATCATCCAGAACGCCTTTGTTATGACTGGCAATATTGAGCACTAACGCTTTTACTTTACTTATATCTTCACTGTAAGCAATATCAACTCTTAAATCAATGCGACGAGTGGCAAAATAACTGAGATTGAAAATATCGGATTTAATCATCGTTTCATTAGGAATACGTACCAATCTATTATCAGAAGTGATAAGTTTGGTCGATAATAAATCGATTGACTCAACTATTCCGTTAATATTTTTTACTTCAATGTTATCTCCAACTTTAAAAGGCTGCTCAAAAAGCAGGAAAATACCGCTAATTAAATTAGATGCGGCAGTTTGAGAGGCAAAGCTGATAGCTACAGTAAATATACCGGCAGCACCTAGTAATACGCTCAGATTAAAGCCGAGATGCTGTAAACCTGCAAAGGAAAAAAGGATAAAGATACTGTAAAAAACAATACGCTTTAATAGCATAAGGTGGTGTGCAGAAAAATGAATTGCGGACATGCGTGCAATAAGGTTGCTCAAGCGCTGTGCAATAAAATAACCGATAAGAGTGAGGAAAATTGCAGATAATGAGTTAAGAAATTTGGCTGAATATAAAAATTCCATTCAATTTCTTCCTGTTCTTTAACATAAATTAACCTGCTATTTTCCTCTTTATAACTTGATATTGCAAGTTGTCTGTATTTTATTTGTTCACTTTTAGGAAAACCTTGATTACGTTGCACTGCATCAAGGCTACGCCTACGCTTCATTATCCTTACTTCGATTTTGCAGCAGGGTTGTTAACATTAACAAATCTTCAGCTGCATCACCAAAAATACTTAACGCTTTTTTTGCCAGCAGGTAGTGTTCTTCAATGAGTGAAGACAATGTTACTTGATCATATAGATTAGCGTAGGTTGTTTTTTGATTAATACTATCCGAGGAACGGCCCTTGCCCAGTATGTGAGGTTGACCATACTGATCAAAATAGTCATCTTGCATCTGAAATACGAGACCCAGATGACTTGCATAGGATTGTAATGCCTGTTGCTGAATTAAATTTGCATTACTGGCAGCTATCGTCATATTAATACAGGCTATGATGAGTTTGCCGGTTTTTAATGAATGTATCAGTCGTAGCTGTTTTTCATCAATTGCTTTTTGGCTTAATTCCGTTAAATCCAGGCTTTGGCCACTGACCATGCCACTAATACCACTGGCTTTTGATAGTTCAAGAGCTATTGCAACAACGTTGTCGGCTGAAAGATGAACTGGTAATCGGGTTAATAAAATCTCCATAGCCAAAGCCTGCATACCATCACCGGCAAGAATAGCGGTTGCTTCATCAAAAGCGCGATGACAACTTGGTTTGCCTCGTCTGAAATCATCATTATCCATAGCGGGCAAATCATCATGCACCAAGGAATAGCAATGAGTTAATTCAATTGATGCGGCAATCAAGTCGAGGCAATCCACTGATGCATCTAATAATTCGCCAGTCAGATAAACCAGTAATGGTCGTATTCGTTTTCCACCAGGAAACAGTGAATAGAGAATGGCTTCTTTAATTTTTGCAGCAGGAATTTCCGTGCTGTTCATCAATTCCAGTAATATTTTTTCAAGTCGATCGAGGTGGTTATTGAATTTATTATTCATCAATGGACTCGTCATTTTCGCCTGTCGTAACACGCAGCATTTCGATTTTTTGTTCAGCCTGAACGAGGATATCCTGACATTTGCGCGCCAGATTTATACCTTTTTCATAATGTTTAAGAGAATCTTCCAGAGATAACTCGCCTTTTTCCAATTGCCTGACTATTTCGTCAAGTTCCATCATTGATTTTTCAAAGTTTATTGCTTTAGACATGGTTGTTAGCCCGAGACTAAAAAAGTAGCCAAGTATACTCATAACAGTGGTTATTGGGAAAGTATGCATTGTTAAGCATGATACCTAAGCCAGATTGGCAATACTTTATTTAAATAAACCATAAACTTCCATAAACCAACCTGTTTTTCAACACTACCCAAATTATCAGGTTTAATTTCAGGATAAGCTATTCCCAAACCAAATAAGCCTGGTCCAATAATACCTACATGCGGATTATAGTTCGCATGCTCATAATCCCCGATAATCAAATTCTTGCGTTGTTCAAATCCCACAGCATAAATAACCTGATCACATTCTGGTAAGTAATTGGTAATGGAATGATCATTGATAGTGTATCGAACAAGATTAAGCGGCAAAGTACCATCAATATTTTCCCGCGCCCACTGGGCTGTCTGGCCTTTTAAACCTGTATTATCAAATAAAATCCACTCACCCATATCAAGGGCATACCGGCAAGGTGAACGGTAAAAATTGATTATTTTTTTAACACCGAGTTCGACAAGATGGCGCACAATAATTATGGCCGAATGCGATGAGCCAAATACCCCATACGTTTTTTCAACATCAATCGTTGCTGCCAGACGTTCTTTATCTATGGCTTTATCAAAGGAAATAACATCAACACCAGGGTAGTTTAATGCAGACGGTAAAGAACCGGTGGCCAGAATAACATTTTCTGCTTTAAATAATTCTGAGCCAGAGGATAGGTGCCAGATTCGCTCTTTAAGTGTCAGGCCATGCACAAGCCCATGTTTACTATTAACCTGTTGGTATAAATGATCCGATACCCACTGCAATGGTTCAACAATATCGCTTAAAACACACGTATCTTCAGGGTTATGATGATTAAGGAGAAAGTCAACAGATGACTGAGAATAACGAAAAGCTGGTGAGGCCTGTAAAAAAGCCAGAAATTTTTCAACTGAGGTATTACTGGAAACATTACGCCAGAACAACCCCAAATCACCTACCTTGAAGTGCGGGTCAAGCCAAAGAATGTTATCAGGTGCTATACCTGAATCAATTAATCGGCCTAGTGCTGCAATGCCAGCTGGTCCGGCACCAACTATTGCCCATTGAAATGGTTTTTTGTTCATTGAGTTAATCTGCTATAGTATTTGCTTTGTTTCGTAAGATACATGCCCTTACTGCGAGTGTAAATGATGAAGGTAAAAACCCGTTTTGTCTGCAGCCAATGCGCAGCCAGCTTTTCACAATGGTCTGGCCAGTGCACTCATTGCAATGCCTGGAATTCAATCATCGAAGAAGGGGTGATCTCGCCCAATCGCAGTGCACGCATGGGCAGCTATGCTAATCAACGTTCATTAATTACATCTGTAGAAGATGTTGTTATCAATAGCGAATCGCGTATGGACTGTGGTTTATCCGAATTAAACCGCGTGCTGGGCGGCGGCTTGGTGGATGGTTCCGTTGTTTTGATAGGCGGTGATCCGGGCATTGGCAAATCAACGCTTTTATTACAAACTTTAGCTAATTTGTCATTATCACATAAAGTCCTTTATGTAACAGGTGAAGAGTCATTACAACAGGTTGCCATGCGCGCCAAACGCTTGCAATTACCGCTAACGGGATTGCGTTTACTGGCTGAAACACAGGTCGAAACCATTATCGCTCATGCGCAAAAAGAACTTCCCCGTATTATCGTGATTGATTCGGTGCAAACTATTTTTACTGAAACAATATCGTCCGCACCGGGCGGTGTTAGTCAAGTGCGTGAATCTGCCGCGCAACTGGTTCGTTTTGCCAAAATGACACAAACCGCAGTCTTTCTGGTTGGCCATGTGACTAAAGAGGGTGCGTTGGCAGGGCCACGCGTTTTGGAGCATATGGTTGATAGTGTTTTGTATTTTGAAGGTCAAAGTGACAGCCGTTTTCGCGTTATTCGCGCGATTAAAAATCGTTTTGGCGCGGTAAATGAGTTGGGTATTTTTGCGATGACTGATCGCGGCTTAAAAGAGGTTGCCAATCCATCTGCCATATTTTTATCAAAACAACCCGAGCCTACACCGGGCAGCGCTATCATGGTTACCTGGGAAGGTTCACGATCGATGTTGGTGGAAGTACAGGCATTGGTTGATGAGTCCTATGGTCAGCAACCAAGGCGCGTGACAGTAGGTTTGGAACATAACCGCTTGGCTATTTTACTCGCTGTCTTGCATCGTCATGGTGGCATTGCGACCTTTGATCAGGATGTATTTATCAATGTAGTGGGTGGTGTGAAAGTCACTGAAACAGGCAGTGATCTGGCGCTTTTGGCAGCAGTTGTCTCAAGTTTACGTAATAGAGTCTTTGATAATGAAACAGTAATCTTTGGTGAAGTAGGTCTGGCTGGTGAAATAAGACCGGTACAAAGTGGCCAAGAGCGTTTACGAGAGGCTGCCAAGCATGGTTTTAAACGGGCAATAGTGCCTTTTGCTAATGCACCCAAACAATCAGTCGGTATTGAAGTCGAGGCGGTAAAGCATTTGCAGGAAGTTTTACAGAAATTTTAATGATCAAAGTAAATTCACATTGCTTTAAATTTGTTTTTAACTATAGGTTAATCAGGCAGAAAGGATTAAACTGATTATATGATTTAAAGCAGGTACCTGATTATGAAATCTTTAAAGGTAAATTGCGCATTGATTACTACGTTATTATTCTGGGCTTCCGCTTTTGTCGGTATACGAATTGGTTTGGAAAGTTATTCCCCTGGTTCTTTGGCGTTGCTTCGTTTTTTGGTTGCTTCAGTTTGTATGGGGATTATTTATTATTGTCTACCTGGCAAAAAGAGGCTAACTGGCACAGACCGAATCCTGCTTTTGTTCATCGGTGTGGTGGGTATTGGCATTTATAATATTTGTCTGAATATTGGTGAAACAGTAGTCTCGGCAGGCATTGCAAGTTTTATCATAGGCTTAATGCCGGTATTTACTATTATTTTATCGATCCTGTTTCTCGGTGAACGTCCCGGCAGACGAGTAGGGCTGGGAATTTTAATTAGCTTTGTCGGTTTATTTTTATTAGTGCTCTCAGAAAAAAACTCTACCGTTGGAATTGGCGTGTTACTTATTTTAGTTTCTGCATTTTGCGGTTCATTTTATAGCATCACTCAAAAAAGATTTTTACGCAATTATCACCCTGTTGCGATAACTGCCTGGGTAATCTGGGGTGGTACATTGTTTTTATTATGGTTTATACTTGATTTATGGCATGAATTGCCGAGAGCCAGTTTCAAGGCAACAGGGGCTGCTGTTTATATGGGAATCTTTCCAGCGGCTTTAGCCTATGTAGCATGGTGTTATGTCCTTAATCATTTACCCGCTTCAAGTGCTTCAATTTATTTATATGCATTGCCAGTATTATCAACGGTGATGGGGTGTCTGATATTGAAAGAGTATCCATCCTGGTTATCGTTAATGGGAGGAAGCATTGCTTTGATCGGCGCATTTATAGCCAACCGTAAAAAAAAACCTGTATATCTTTGTGTACAGAGTTCCCGTATTACGCTTCGCTAATACGGGCTAATTCGATGCTCCCAAAAACGTTTTTGCCAAAGGTTATATTCACCTCGCTGATTTTTATTCAAAGGAATTTTTTTCTGAATTAAAGATTGAGTGAATCGAGTTTTAATATGTTTCGGGGGCAGTCAGGATACGTGCGTAAATAGGACTTTTTAAATTTTAAATTGTCTACAACCCTTTCTACGTATGGGATATAGACTTTATTTATAAAAATAATTTTTGATCAAGATCACTGGCTCAAAAATAAATATGAGAAAAGTGTTAGAGGGTGTTAGTGATAAAGTAGCACTAGGTTAGAACAACCAATCAACCCTCTTATAGGCCTTCGGACTGTTATTGATACTTACATATTGCAAGATAGTGTGCATTCTGCACGTAATTAACCGTCGTGCTTTAGAAAGCTGTGTATTTGAGTATGTATCCAAAGGCCTTAATTCAGGTGATTTGTATGTTAAAGGCGCTAGGAACTATGCCGATTACCGTGCTGAATTGCTATCTTGGGAAGACTGCCAAGAGCACTTGGAGCCATTTTGCGAGGAAGTTGGCATTGATAATAATGCAACAGATATGGTAAAAAATCTTAAAACTTTACTGACTGATAAAGCCAAAGAGGTCGATCAAAATTATTTCAATATCCCTGATTTCGTTATTAATGAAGAGGGGCGACCGGTTCTTAAAAAATACGAACCAAAACCAAAAAGCGAGCATGCTGAAAAAATTGAAAATTTAATTAGGTCACGTCTGCCAGAAAGAAGCTTGCTGGATATATTGACGAACGGCCACCACCACACGGGTTGGGCTAGTGAATTTGGCCCCATTTCAGGTACAGAGGGAAAATTAGATAATGCTATTGAAAAATATATTTTAACCAATTTTTGCTATGGAACAAGTTTAGGCCCGACCCAAACAGCCAAACACGTAAGATTTGAAATAGAACCTCGCACCCTATCAAGAATCAATAAGAAGCATTTCACATTGAAATCATTAACAAAAGCAATCTTGAGAATTATTAATTGCTTGAATGCGTTCCCTTTATTACAAGCATGGGGTAACGGGCAGCGTGTAGCCGTTGATGGAACGCTTGAAGATATTTATGATGACAACCTGATCGCGGAGCAACATATCCGTTATGGCAGAAAGGGTGGCATCGCCTATCGGCATATTGCCGACAATTACATTGCTTTATTTTCAACATTTATTCAATGCGGAGTATGGGAGGCCATACATATTATTGACGGCTTACTAAAAAATGCATCCGAAGTTCAACCTAATATTGTGCACTCGGATACACAAGGTCAGTCCTTACCTGTCTTTGCCTTTGCTTATTTACTAGGAATTCAATTAATGCCAAGGATTCGCAATTGGAAGGATTTGAATTTGTATCGAGTAGATAAAAAAACAAAGTATACCAATATTGATTCAATGTTTTGTGAGGCTGAAATTGACTGGGAGCTTAATGGAGAAAGCTGTTAAACATAATGATTTGATTGCTAATTGCATCATGCTGCAGAACGTAATTGATATCACTGATGCATGTCACGAGTTAATTCAGGAGGGATATACGATTACAGCGGAGGATCTTAGTCATATGAGTCCTTATATGACAGAGCAGATCAAGCGTTTTGGTGAGTATGTGTTGGATTTAGCGCGTCAACCTATCAAATTACATGTAACAAGAGACAAATTCTTGTTTAAAGTGCCGGATGACCTGATGAAACAAGTCGCTTAACCTTAAACTCTCACTTCCGCATACAATAAATTATGGACTTTTTTTATTGATAAATGGTACACTGTGTAATATAGTTAGTTATAAATGAGATTCTCATAAAATAGAGGATGGCAGTTTAATAAGCGCTATTCATGAACTTTGCCAGGGCAGTACTGATGGTGATCTTGGAGGTTTTCTACACAAGAAAAGAGTCGCACGGCAAGGACAAGGTAAAAGCAAAGGCTATAGAACAATCATTGCCTTTAAAATTGATGATAAAGCTTTTTTTGTTTATGGTTTTGCAAAAAATGATTTAGAAAACATTGATACAAAGACATTAAACGCTTTTAAACAATTATCGAAAGATTTTATGGGCATGAATACTACGCGGATTGAGTTGGCATTATCTAATAACGAATTATTTGAGGTAGATAATCATGGGGAAAAATGATTTCAAAGAACTGTCACCTATTGATGCAATCCATCACACCGCCAGTGGGCTATATGATGCGGGTGTTATTGATGGGAAGACAATGAGGCATTATGACGAATTGTGCTTGCCACCCATAGCAGAGTTGAGTGCCGAGGCTATTAAACAAGTCAGGATTAAAAATAAGGTTAGCCAATCATTATTTGCAAAACTTTTAAATGTGAGCATATCAACGGTGAAACAATGGGAGCTTGGAAAGAGGCATCCTCACGGTGCATCACTTAAATTACTGAATATAGTATTATCACAAGGTATTGAGCCTCTGCGACATTAGAAATTTATAAAAAACATCCATAGGCATTGACAGATAAGGGTTATAGACGATTTTAAAAGTGAAAAGTCCTATTTAGACACGTATCTTGACTGGCCCCGTTGAGCAGTTATGTTTTTGTATGGAACCTGTCGAGACGACCTTTCCAGATACCTTAAGACAGGAATATGCAGGCAGAACATTAGCTGATAGCTGGAAACAACTGGAGGAATTTAATCAGAGTCGTTGTACCACTTCTTTCTGCAATCATAATTTACAAGACACCCCGGCTCGAAGCATTCCTGGTTTCTGGTAGATCATTAAGATTGTAATCCATTAGGTGATCGCCCCTTATTAATTAGAAAATCTTTGCCCAATGATCATTAAATATCTTCCGCACGACCCCTTATGGGGAAGCTTCCCATAACTATTCCATTGCTCCCCAAACTTCCCACACCAACTCTTTAAAATAAGGATTCATATTAAATCTACAGCTGCCGATAATTATCAGCATACAGAATAATAAGGTGGCTAAATGGATACCTTATGTCCGACTCATTTGATAACCACAATGATAGGAGCGATTAATATGAGATATTTACTTGCATTATTATTTATGAATTGTTGTGCATTTGCCGCCGAAATAAATCCAGAAAATTGCATGGAAGTTGCAAATACACAATTAAAGATGAATCAATGTGCTCAAAGTCTACTAAAAAATTCAGATATTGAATTAACCAAAGTATATCTTGCGATCAAAGAAAAATATAAACATGATAATGTTTTTATTAAGAAATTAGTCATCGCGCAACGGACATGGATTACTTATAGAGACGCGCAAATTGACATGATATATCAACATATGGAACATCTTTATTATGGTTCCGTTTTTCCTATGTGTGTAAGCCTGAAATTGGCAGAACTTACAACAGAAAGAACAAGGGTTCTAAAGCAGTGGCTTACAGGAACGGTAAATGGAGATGTATGTAGTGGCTCCATTGAATAAGTTGCGTATTCTGACGAAAATGAACACCGATTCTGGACGAACGTGAACACCTGTTATTTTAACGCATTGTCCGATTGACCTTTTACACCAAGTGTTCACTTTCAGTCAATTTTCCAAGTATTTTTCGCATGGATTCCCCTTTTAAATTTACTCGATGAGCATTATGAACCAACCGATCCAAAATGGCATCAGCCAGTGTGTTATCACCGATACAGGCATACCATTGATCGACAGGAAGCTGACTAATGATTAATGTGGATGCGTGTTCATGTCTGTCGTCCATAATTTCCATTAAATCACTTCGTTGAGCCTGATTTATTGGCTCCATTCCCCAATCATCAATGATTAATAATCGTGTTTGTGACAGCGCTGCCAACTCTTTGTGATAAGTACCATCGGCTTTCGCTTTTGCCAATGAGGCCTAGTGTGTACGTAGGGGAGGTTTTGTGGAAGAACCCCCAAAAGTGTTCGTTCTGAGTGAAGCCAACTATAAAAATGGTTAAATATAGCTATAGCTCCAGAACCATCAAATTCGTCATAATATTGATCCGCAATGTTTAAAGATCTTGGTTCAGTACCATAAATTTTAAATCCATTTTTGGGTTTTCCCGCATATCCAGCCCATACATGGCAATGAGAATAGCTAAGCGACTTTAAGTGCTAATATTAATCTAATCTCTTTGGGGTTTTTGCATCACAGCGCAAGTTCCGGAGCGTAAGGCCATATTCGGACTTCATACTAACTTTATAAAAGCCCATTTATACCGTGTCTTTCTACTATATTAAGTAGCTTAAGAATTGCACCATGGGCGTGTCTTTTTCCTTGTTCTAAACCACGAATCATTGCGGGACTTACATTCATATATTTTGCAAATACAGATTGACTTAAACTTTGTTTTTTTCGTAACTGTTGAATTTCTTCCCCAGTAAACTCATGTAACACAGGTAGCTCATCTTCAGTTAAATTTCTTAATGTTTTTTTATCAATAATTTCAGCATTATAAAGACCTTGTGCAAGATCATTAATGGTTTCTTGTATATTAGACATTTTTGTTCACCTCACAAAGTTCACCTAGGTTAATCAATTTATTAGTCTGTTCATCGGTCAGAGAGAACATAATATCAGCTAAATGTTTAAGCTTTTTAAGTTCAGAAGTTGTTACATTTCCTTTATCATTTTTAAAAGCTAGGATACTTCTTGACCCTCCACTTTTTCCTCGCCCTTCTTTTGTTGCAATTCTTAATTTATAAAGCCCCGCGCCTAAAGAGTACTTTAGCTGCTCTTCCCTATTTATCTTAAAAAAACCATCTAAAGTTTCAACTAAAATATCATCTGTTAAATCAACTTTTTTTGCTTCATTGTTAAATTTTTTTATTTTGAAATGTTTCATTTAAGGGCAATTCAAGTGTAATACATGGTATTATACTACATGGTAGTATATATTTCCAGATTTTAATTAACTTTTATAATTGGATAGATATAAATTAATTGGGTAAATCTTTATTGAATAACCAGATAACAAAACGGGGGTTTTCTTACCGCGCTAATGTCTTATAAAATTTAATACAGAATTAAGGTAATACCAGTAAAGAAATCTAGTTAATATTTCAAGGTTAATTTTTAACTTCATTTGGCGAGTAAATTATTTATTTAAAATGAGGTGCTGATGTCAACCAATTGAGAATTAATCAATATTTAAAACTAATAATGGCCTGTTGTAAAAGGTAGATTAAAATATTGAAAGGCTTAAAATTTAACCAAATAAAATCATTTGGTTAAAAAGGGTCGTGCGTTTGTATAAAGTGGATATACACCTAAACATATAGGAAAAACAAACCGTAAATTTTGACACGAATGGGGTCAATACCCTTAAATGCCTTATTCCCAAGGGCCAAACAAGCCACTCTTGTAACGAGGCAGCGCTGCCAGGGTGTGTTAAGAGGCTCAGATTTGTAATTGGGTTTCCTTAGCAAGATGACTGGGCTTGCTTCCGGGTTGTGGTTGAAAAAATCCCTCCGAGTAACTTGCACTTGGTTTTACTTCGGCTTGCAATGATCGGCTGAGGGCTTTATAGTCCTCGTGCTCTTTAAAGTTTAAGTACGGCAAAGCCACTTGAAAATCGTGCAAGCAGGTAGGCAATACATTAGCTGCACATAAGCCACTAAACTCATCCTCAACCGCTTTGGCAATTTCAGCTTGGTCAAAAATACGGCTCAAGATGTCGCCAACTGTTTCATCATTGTTTAACTGGGTAATGACGGTTTCAAAATTTTCTCGTTCCTCATTGCCGCCTTGCATTGCTTGGGCGCGCAAGGTACGGATATGTGTAAGAAGCGCTTGCACGGTTGATTCTCTCAGTTTTTTGTTAATAGATTTTTTATTAGCATAGATAAACAGAATTAAGGTTGACAAGCTGCTGAGCGTTTCACAAAATTTATTAGCGGTACCGCCATAACAAATGTGTTTATCCTTGTTATCCCCGTCATCGATACCTTGTTTATTGATATTATAGCCCCGTTGGATTTCATACAATGCCAGGGTAAAGGGCACAATATAGTCGGGTTTATCTCTGACCTCAATAAATAACCAACTCATAAAGTCTGTTAAGGGAAGGGTGATGAATTGGTCTTTGTCAGCTTGTAAGGTCTCCCATAACGGGATAATAGCGGCATCGTTGGTTAATTCAAGTTTTGTTAACAAACTTAAACCAAGTGCTTTTTTTTCCGCATTCAAGGTTAATTCGATACCATACTGGTCTTGGTTAGTGCGAAGCCTTACCAGGCAACGGCTAGCTGCTGCTATAACTTCTAGTGATAAATCTGCCGAAGGTGTTAAAGCTGCTACAGCATTGGTGATATCGCTCCAGGCTAATACCATGTTTTGCGTTGGCGCTTTACCGTATTTACTATATAACAACCAAAGGGTTAAATCAGTGGCCGCATGCACACTGGCCGTATGGGTGCTTTGCTGCTCCATGTCATTGTCGTTTTCTTCGGCAAGCAAGCGAGTAAAATAGCGCTCTAGAGCTGCTAAGCCTGCTTCCAGGTTGTGCTGATGCTCAGCCGCTAGCGCGATAATAGTATTTAAGTGGGCTTGGGTAAGTAAATACGCAGGTATATTCTGCCAGTGCTGGTTTAGATGGTCATGGGTCAGTAGTGGTGCATGATTAACCATTACTGCAGTAAAATTATTCTGACCTTGCGCAACGGTTAAAAGCTGGGCTTGGTGAAGCATATATAAAGGAAGTAAGTTTGCGGCTTGAACTGCGGCCTCAAAGTTAGCCTGGCCTTGTGCACCCCTTAAGAGTTCCGCTTCGGTAAGAATTTTTAAAACACGTTCCATGATTATACGGTCATTAAAGTCATGAACTTGAGCAACCATGGTACGATTAGCCTGTGCCTGCTCACCGGTTAATAATTCTGCTTGATTAAGGTAGAACAAGTTCAATGCAGCTGAAGCAGGGGCAGAGGCCTGGGCCACGGCCATAAAATTAGCTTGCGCCTGGTCTCCCATTAATAGTCCATAATCGCTTAACATTTCCAAGACAGTTTTATTATCACCACTTCGACTAATGAGTAACGCAGCTGCTAGTTTCTTAGCAGTTTGCACCACAGACACAATTTCAAAATTAGTTTGTGCCCATTCACTTATCAATAGCTGGTATTTACGAAGTGCCATAAGGACTAATTTAATACTACTAATATCATCAGCTGCTTGAATGAGCCTATCGAGATTGGCTTGCGCCTGTGCGCCCGCTAAAAGACCGCTTTCTTCAAGGATAGCAAGGGCATATTCGAAAGTGTCGCTGTGTTTCGTTTCAGTTATTGCTTTCCAATTTCGCTGTGCTTGCTCGCCCGTTAACAAACCCGCTCTTTGCAGGATACATAAAGACTCAGTTAGCCGTTGTGGATGTTTCTTATGCCCAATTATTTCCCGATTAGCTTTTGCTTGTGTGCCTACTAATAATCCAGCTTGTTCAAGGCTGCGCAAGGCAAACGCCGCAGAAATAGGGGAACGAGATTTAGCTACCGTTTCTAAATTTGCCAAGCCGTTGCTTCCTGTGAACACTTTGGTTTTAGTGTTTATCGACGTCAAAGCCTTCGTTCGAGCTAATTCAGAAAACTCGGCCAAGCATGAAAAGAACAAGCGATTTAAAAAACCAATTTCAGTAAAATACACTTGATAAACCAGGGCTGCAGTTTCATCGTTAGGGTCTGATCCAAAAATTTTAAGAGATGCAGCTAGAGTAGAGGGAAATAAGCGACGGCTATGTACCCTTAATTGCTGATAGCCGGTTAAAAGAGCCATTATATCATTTAAAGCGGTGTTCATGATGAGATTCCAGAGAGGTTTGCTGTTATTTAATTGTCAATATAATTAAATAAGGATCATTATGCCGTTAATTTAACCTGAAATCATGTTTTGCGCAAGCCATAGTCGCTTTAATGGCTCTAAGTAGTCTTGGCTTGGGTATTGATTGCGGCGACCTCGTTTACCCAGTAGGCGCTGTCTGCGAGTGGGTTTTTGATTCAGTAACCTTATTGCATGTTTTTTGTGATAACCACTGTGCTCACAAAACTCAACTAATAGGCAGCCTTTTTCGCGTTTATTTGCTTTTTTGTACTTCGCTCGTAGCGTTTCTAAGTAAAGCTCCATCGATAACTTCCCCATCTCAATGTCCCTTTTGATTCGGTAACATTATTTGTGAGGCAATTCGCCCATTAATACAGGTTACATTATTTATGGAAATACTATTATAATTAATACTTTTAGCCACAGGTAAAATGCTCATGGAATTAAGAGTTGATAATACGCCTTTCAAAGCCCTGTTTCAGCCGCTCGATTTGGGATTTACCCATTTAAAAAACCGCATGCTCATGGGATCCATGCATACCGGATTGGAAGAGGATAAAGAAAGCTTGCAGCGTCTTGCAGCGTTTTACCGTGAGAGAGCCTTGGGTGGGGCAGGTTTAATTGTTACTGGTGGTATTGCGCCGGACAGAGCAGGGCGTCTTTCTCCTTTTGGAGCCAAGCTTACCAATAGCAAAGAGCAGCAACGTTTTGAATTGGTTACTCACACCGTGCATGAAGCCGGCGGTAAAATTGCTCTGCAAATCTTGCATGCTGGTCGCTACGGCTATCATCCTTTTCTTGTAGCGCCAAGTCCGATTAAATCGCCTATTAGTCCTTTTAAACCCTGGGTTTTGAGTAAAAGACGAATTCATAAAACGATCGAGCATTTTGCCCGTTGTGCTAAATATGCGCAAAAGGCTGGTTTCGATGGTGTAGAAATCATGGGTAGTGAAGGCTATCTTATCAATGAATTTATTGTCACTCACACTAATCAGCGCACCGATGAATGGGGCGGTTCGTTTAGTAATCGTATGCGTTTTCCGGTTGAAATAGTAAAAAGAGTTCGTGAAGTGGTTGGTGAAAAATTCATCATTATTTATCGCTTGTCCATGCTTGATTTAATTGCGGAAGGAAGTAGCTGGGAAGAGGTTGTTATCCTTGCAAAAGCAATAGAACAAGCCGGTGCTACTATTCTTAATACAGGTATTGGCTGGCATGAAGCCCGTGTACCGACTATAGCTACAATGGTGCCGCCAGCGGCATTTACACAAATCACAAAACACCTTAAACCGGAAATAAATATTCCGATTATTACTTCCAATCGAATCAATACGCCTGAAATAGCCAATCGCTTATTAGAAGAGGGAGTAGCCGATATGGTTTCCATGGCCAGACCCTTTTTAGCGGATGCAAATTTTGCTGAAAAAGCGCGTATTGGTGAGAGTGAAGCAATTAATGTTTGTATTGCCTGTAATCAGGCATGCCTCGATAGAGTATTTGTAAATAAGACGGCTTCCTGTTTGGTTAATCCAAGGGCTTGCAATGAAACAGAACTGGTTTATGAGACAGCGATTACACCAAAACGTATAGCCGTCGTTGGTTCTGGCCCTGCAGGTATGGCTTTTAGCGCTGTGGCTGCTGAACGAGGACATCTGGTTACGATATTTGAAAAAAGCGACAAGTTAGGTGGCCAATTTAATCTGGCTAAACGAATTCCGGGAAAAGAAGAGTTTCAACACACTATTGATTATTTTTCCTATCAATTGCATAAATATAATGTCTCCATTCGTTTCCAGACCGAGGCAACAGCAGACATGTTAAGAGATTTTGATGAAGTAGTCCTTGCCTCTGGAATCAAGCCGCGTCTCCCTGATATCCCCGGTATTAATCATGCCAAAGTAATGGGTTATGTTGATGTTATTATGGGAAGAAAAGTACCCGGTCAACGTGTTGCCGTTATTGGTGCTGGCGGTATTGGTTTTGATGTTTCTGAATGGCTCACTCATGACCATGAAATAAATAAAAACGTGTTTTTTGATGAATGGGGTATAGATATAAAAGTTGCGCATCGTGGTGGTATCAAAACACCGGATATAAAACCCGCCAATCGAGAGGTTTACCTGTTGCAACGCAAAAAAGAGAAAATGGGTAAAAATCTGGGCAAAACAACAGGTTGGATACATCGCCTAAGTTTAAAGCATAAAAAGGTTCATATGATGTCGGGTGTAGCTTATGAACGTATTGACGATCAGGGGCTGCATATTCTTCTGGATGATAAACCACATATATTAGCTGTTGATTCAATTGTTATTTGTGCAGGCCAAACGGAGTTACGCGATTTATTTGAACCATTAAGAGCTGCAGGTAAATCCGTACATTTGATAGGTGGAGCATTCAAAGCATTGGAACTTGATGCGCGACATGCTATCGATCAAGCCTGTCGTTTAGCCGCGTTGTTATAGCTTTTTAGTCGGAGAAATAAATGGATCTCACGCAATTAGATAAGCGCATGCAGGCACTCGAAGAGCGGCTTGCCAGCCTGGAATCAAAGCTTGTCCCCATTGTGGTTGAGAGCCAGCAGGTGATTAAACCAGAACCTGTTTTATTACCTCCACCAAAAAAAATAATTAATAAGCAAGGAAACTGGCTAGGTTTCATTGCTGTTATCTGTTTTGTTCTGGCAGCCGGTTTTATCGTGAAATTAGCACTGGAGTCAGGCTGGCTTACACCCGAAAGACAGATTGTGCTATCGTATTTCTTTGGAGCCATGCTCATCGCTGCTGGCTTTATAATTTTCTATATAGATAAACCCTATGCGAGTTTATTACCCGCAGCAGGCGTAATTATTCTGTATTTGACAACATTCGCAGCTTATCGACTTTATTTTCTTCTGTCTTTTCATGCAGCGTTAGGATTGACCAGTTTTGTATCAGGATTATGTATTTGGCTGTATTTACGTATTCGTCATGATATTTTTTCAATAGTAGCGGCATTGGGGGTTTATTTAGCGCCGCTAGTGCTGGATATTCGTGCAGATGCACAGTTTTCGTTGTTCTTCTTTTTAATTTGCTCGTGTACGTTTGCCACCATTTCCATCTGGGTGGAGTCACGGACACTAACCGTTATCTCTGCTTATCTGGCTATTTTAGTCACAGGAGTCATTGGTCTAAGTTTACAGCAGGATCAATTCGTTGCCATTGTTCTCGCCTTGCATTTTCTGGTTTTTGCCGTAGGAACGTATTTTTATTCGCAGCAAACCAAAAAGCCTCTAACTGAAAGAGAAGCATGGGCATTTTTCCCGGTTTTGGTAATATTTTATGCGATGGAGTATTTTTATCTGGACAGAGCTTACCCGGGTTATGCACCGTTGGTATCGATTATTTTTGCTTTAGTGCTAATTGGCCTCTATTCTTCAGCGCGAAAGTGGTTTTCTGAACAATTGACCAGTAGTCAATCGCTCATTATGGCTTTTAGCACATTGGTATTTTTTCATTCAGTTTACCTGGAACTATTAACACCAATTCTACGTGCCTGGCTTTTGGTTATTATACTGATTGTTTTTGCATTAATACCCATAAAATCAATTATAAAAAACCGAAATTTTGCTTATGTAATTCCCGCTTTAGCAATCATGACAATTGTAGTAATAGAATATTTTACTATTTTAATGAATGCAGGCACTGGTTTTGATTGGCTTTTGGCAGCTATAGCGGCCTTCGCAAGTTTTTGGGTGTTGCTGATCATGCAACATGATTTTATTAAAACCAAAGACGATTATAGTTGGTTAATATTGGCAGCAGCCCATGTATTGGGGATTACTGTATTGTATCAAGTAGTGAGTGGTTCGTTAGCTGTTTCAACTTGCTGGCTGCTTTACGCCTTGGTTGTCATTGGTTGTGCGTTTATTCGAAAAGATAAAATAATGGCAAAATCAGCGCTGATTATTTTAAGCGCAGCGGCAGCTAAAGCTTTGTTATATGATACTGCATCAACTGCGCCTCTTGTTCGCATAGCTTGTTTGTTACTTACAGGGATTGTCTTATATAGCTGTGGTTTGTTAATTAGACGTGTTGCCAATTGGCATTCGGAGCCTTAAATCCTCGGCATATTAATAAAACGTCAGATTATTATCCACCGTCTTAATCCATTGGATAATCCCGCCGCTTAAATTACTCACGTGTTTAAAGCCTGAGTTTTTAAGATGCTGACATATTTTCGCACTTCGGACGCCTGATTTGCAGTACACCACAACCGGTTTATCCTGATGCAAAGAGCACTGCACCAACTCATCAGTAAATGTCGATAATGGAATGTGCAGACCGCCAATATGACATATAGAGCGTTCAAATGGTTCTCTGACATCCAGTAATTGTAAGGCTTCTGGATTTGCTGCAAGTTCTTGCGCGAGTTCGACAGGTGTTATTTCAGCTATGTCAGAGAATGATGACTGACATTGATTGGTTTTTGCCTCAACGTTAATAATGGGATGCAAGCTGCAATCTTGTTTGATAATGTCAAAATGCTTAAATTGCATGGTTAATAAGTTCATACTTAATAAGGTGCCTGATAAAATATCGTCATGGCCTAAAATAATTTTTATTGCCTCTACAGCTTGCAGGCAGCCGGCCACACCAGGCAATACACCTAAAACGCCTGATAACGAACAATTCGGCGATAAACTATCGGGAGGAGGAGCCGGGTATAAACATTGATAACAAGGCCCCTGATTATAGTTAAATACACTTAACTGGCCTTCAAATTGAAAAATACTCGCAGAAATCAGTGGTTTTGCTAATGAGCGACAAACGTGATTTAACAAAAACCTTGTCTGGTAATTATCACTGGCATCCAGAATTACATCATAATTTGCTATTATGTCTGCATTATTTGTTGATAAAAATTCCTGATAAATGTCCAGCGAAACTTTGGTGTTAAGCAGACGCAGTCGTTCTCCGATTACTACGGCTTTATTACGGCCAATGTCTTGTTCATTAAATAAAATTTGCCGTTGCAAGTTACTTAATTCAACCTGATCAGCAGCAGTTCCCGCCAGCACACTAATGCTCAAAAAAATTACTGATTGAAACGCGAGCACAAGCTTTGCATTAATTTTAAAAAAAAGAAACCGATCTGACAAGAATCAGATTAAAAAAACAT
>Ga0105047_10003082_pt1 | contig 29542 bp, 20 predicted proteins | sample MAT04_FD_78384 | JGI IMG/M metagenome (GOLD analysis project Ga0105047, IMG submission 78384) | Freshwater microbial communities from Lake Fryxell liftoff mats and glacier meltwater in Antarctica - MAT-04 (megahit assembly) | ecosystem: Environmental > Aquatic > Freshwater > Ice > Liftoff... | reverse complement strand
GCGTGAAGGTCCATACCGGCGGAGTGGCTGGTTTGATATTGCGGAAGCGTGGCGCGAGGGACAAGGCGACGGAAGCGGACGGTTGGGGTTTGCATAGATGTTGACATGAAACTGCTCTGGGGCGGGCAGTGTAAGGCGGGGCGAGGGCGATGGTGGCCGCGAAGCGAGCGACGGGAGCAAGGACGGCAGGGCAAGAAAAAACCCGCCGGTTGGCGGGTTGAGTGTTCGCGTTGGTCGAGTAGTTGTCGAGTCGGCGAGATCGCTGCTGCGATTACTTGCCGGTACCGACAATGACATCGTCGAAGAACGGAGGGCGGACGGCGTCGATATCGCGGGAGTACTTTACGGGGCCGGTGCCGCCGGCGGCCTTGCCGCCGTTCTCGAGGGAGCCGAGGAAGTAGCCGTCGGCGCCGGCGGAGTGGAAGACGAGCGGGGCGCGGGGGGCGTTGGCTTTGGGGTTGGTGACGGCGTTGTAGTCCTTGGCGGGTTCGGAGGGATTGCCGAGGAGGGCCTCCATGGTGCCTTCGATGGCGGTGCTGCCGATGCCCAGGCCGAGCATGCTATAGGCGGAGCCGATGACTTGGAACCGCTGATTGGTGGCGCGAGCGCCAAGCGCGTCGGACTTCAGGAAGCAGGCGTTGGGCGTCCAATAGAAACGGGCGGGATCGGGACCGGAACTGTCGGCCGCGGCGAACCTGGTGCCCTTGCGTTCATCTTCGGACCAGGCGAGGATGGGCGTACCGAACGCGTCAACGAGTGAGGGGAGTGCCCTGTGCGCGGCCTCGGAGGCGACTTGACCGATGGAGCGGCGCGAGGGGTCGATGTCGTAGAAGTTGCCGTCGGGGTTAAAGTAGGCACGGGCGGTGCCGGCGGTGCTGGAGGAGCCGATCTGGGCAATGTCAACGTTGGCGACGACGGCGGTACGTGGACCGACGCGGAGGATCGTGCCGCCGTTGGCGGCGGCGGTGGTGACGCCGCCGGCGAGGTCGAGCATGATGTTTTGCATGGCGGAGAAGCCGCGGTCGGCGTTGTCGAAGTGGCCCATATCGGCGGGGCTGAAGTAACCGGGACGCTGACCCTGTTTGTCGGTGGCGAAGGCGCCGGCGGCGACGGAGAGGGAGTTGAGCATCGCGAGGCTCGCGACGTTCTTGGCGGCCTTGCGGGCACCGGAGACGGCGGGGAGCAGTATCGCCATCACCAGAGCGATGATGAGGATGACCACGAGGAGTTCCATCAAGGAGAACGCGCGAGACATTCTGGTGGGGCGGGTGGCCCGGGTGGCGCGGTGAGGTTGAACGGGGGTGCACTGCATCGGCATCGGAAACTCCTAAGTCCGCACGGCCTTCCGATCAGCAACGCTGGCCTGCAGCGCAGGAGCGTGGCGCCCGGAAGGAAAGGTGCGACGGGCATCAATCTCGCACCCGCGGAAGAACACCGCGGATGCCCCCAGTCTAAACGACGTGGTACGGGCGAAGGGGCCCGCACTCTCTATTCGCGTGAACCGCTCAAGATGATCCGCTCTACAGGGTGAAGCGGATCGATTCGATGGCGAAGATAGCTCTTTCTTCGCGAGGCAGCAATGGTACACCGGGGTTTGTACCTACTTTGTTGGGCTCTGGCTTTACGTCCGAACTGTGTTATTCACTGGTTTTGGGGAATCTGGACCAGTTCGGTTTTCACCATCCGCTCGATGCCGCCGGCCTTGGTCTTGATGCCCCCCCCGTTGAGGAGATAAACGGGGTAGCGTTTGCGGAGAGTGGCGAGGCGTTCGCTCTCGCGGCGGGTGTTGGTGGCAATGTCTTTGTCGCCAAAGAGCCCGACAGTGACGACGCTTTGCCGCTGACCGTGGTGATAGAAGGCGAGTTCACCTTGCTGGCGCAGGATCTCGACGGCGGCCTCGGCTTGTTTTTGGGCCTCGTCACGGTCGGCCTTGGTGGCGCCGGGGGGGGCCTCATAGGCGGCGATGGCGAGAGTCATTTTGGCAGACTCGCCATATTGCTCGGTGGCGCTGAGCAGGTTCATCTCAGGGCGGGTGCCGGCCTGGCCGCGCTGGGAGGGAGGCGCGAGAAAGGAATCGGCAAAGGGGCGATCGCCGCCGATGACGGCTCCGCGGACGTTGGCAAGGTCCGTACGAGCCGCGGCGGGGTCCGCATAGCGACCCAGGCCAACAAAGGTGGCCGGGCCTCTGGTGGTCACGAAGACCTTTTCGAGTCCGGCGACAGCGCGGAGTTTGACGGCGGTTTCTTCGGCGCGGTCGAGTTGATCGGCCTCGCGCCAGGCGGCGAGCACAATGGTCCATTCGTTGGCGTCGAGGTCTTGCCTTGCCACTTTGGACGGAGGGGGGGCCGAGTCCGGCGGGCGGGCGGGATCACGCGAGGCTGAAGCGGCGGCGAGCGCGGCATCACCGCTGGCGCGGCTGACGTTGGCGGGGTTGGCGGGATTAAGGTTGGAAGTGGCGGCGGCGGCACCGCCGGTGAGCGGGCGGCGGTAGACCTCGACGGGATTGACGAGGGGGCCGGCGGGAACGGAGGCGATCTCGCGGGACTTTGTACCGTCGTCACAGCCGGCGAGCGCGAGAAGTGCGCAGAGGGCGAGGCTCGAGAGGCGATTTATAGATGGTGAGGAGGCAGGAACGCGATCACCTTGCGCACGAATTGCGTGACTGGGTAAAGATGACTTGAAGGGATGAAAATTGGCAGGCAATCTTTGCACGTCCACCCGAGGGTTATTTATCTAAATGCTTAAAAAACAGTAATTTACGAGAATATCCGAAAATCGGACGTGAACTCAAGTCACCCCCCGACTTGAGACGATATGAACATTCGTCAGCAGTGAACAGCAGTTCGTGCCGGTTGTGTGGGTTGTTTCGAGAATCTCACGACCGGGAATAGGAAATACGAAGGCTTCGCGGGCGCAGGATGCGCTCGAAACCGCCGAAGCCGCTGGATCGCTTGTGTGTGCTGGCTGTTTGGTAACACGTGGTCTATCAGCGGATTGATCGACAATCAATGAACCAAAGGGGCTCTCCTGCTTCGCGTGTTCCGCCACGCTGAGCCTGTCCTTTCGCGCTGCCGCCCCTTGCTTTGTAAGGAATCTGTCATGGACATCATTGCAACCATCTCACCTTCCACCGGAACGAATCCGACGACGATCCTCCGCTCGACGTACCAGCGTCCTGCCGAGGTTGAGGCCGCGACGGCGTCTGCCCAGCGGGCGGACTCGGTAGAGTTCTCGGCCGAAGCTGCGGCGGCGTCGGCGAAGGGGACGAGTCTTCCGTATGGGCGTCTGGCCGAGCAGGGCTTTGACGCGCAGAAGGTGAATCGGGTTCGTGCCGCGCTTCGCGACGGTACGTATCTGACGCCGGAGCGGTTTACGGCTGCGATCAGCAAGCTGCGGGCGGACCTTGATCTGCTGCCGTAACGACGCGGCTGGCCCGGCGTATCAACATGAAGCACGAATGAAGACCCGGCTTCTGAGCCGGGTCTTTTGCGGCGCGTCGGCGGCGTGCGAATCATGAGCGGTATGAGTGAACCGGAAGAACCATCACTACCCGCCAAGCGAACGCCCAAGGCGAAGCGGCCTGCGGGCCTCATGGGCATGCTCGCCAAGGCGGCGCGCTCGCAACTGAGGCGGTATCCGCGGCACATGATCGAATCGTTTCGGGCGAGCGTGACGGTGACGGTGGCGACGACGAGCGAAGAGCCGGAGCCGATGCATGAGCCGCTGAGCGCCACATGGCTGGGGCACGCGACGGTGCTGATCCGGCTGGCGGGGGTGACGATACTTACCGACCCGGTGTTTGCGCAGCGGATCGGGATGCGGATAGGCAAGCGCGTGGTGGGCGTGGCACGAACAACGGCGGTGCCGCCGATGCCGGTGAAGCCGCCGGACTACATCTTGATCTCGCACGCGCACTTTGATCATCTTGATCAGCCAACCCTGCGTTCGCTGGTGAGTGAGAAGACGGTGGTGATTGTGCCCAAGGGTGTGTCGCGATTGATTCCGCGCGGGTTTGGGCGGGTGATCCCACTGGATTGGCGCGAGCAGGTGCAACTTGACGGGCTCTCGTTCACCGCGCTGCGGCCCAAGCACTGGGGAGCGCGAACGTTGTGGGATCGGCACCGGCGGTATCACGGGTATTTGATCGAGTCGGGGGATCGCGCGGTGTTGTTTGCTGGCGACACGGCGCTGACGACGGCCTTCGATGGGCTGCGGGCAGACCTGGCGATCTTCGGGATTGGGGCGTATGACCCGTGGATTCATGCGCACGCGACGCCCGAGCAGGTGTGGGCGATGTTTGGCGCGATGAGGGCGAGCGCGCTGCTGCCGATTCACCACTCGACGTTTCCGCTGGGGGATGAACACCCAGACGAGCCGCTGGCGCGGTTGCTGGTGGCGGCGGGGGATGAGCAGTGGCGGATCGTGGGCCGGCAGGTGGGAGAGCGGTGGCGGGCGTGAGCGGCAGAGTTACGGGCCCGATGGGCGGGGCTGCTTAGAGGACGGGGCCGAGGAGTTGAACCACCTGATCAAAGAGCTTTTTGATCCCCGGACGGCGCAGCCAGCGGGCCTTGTCGAGCTCCTGCGATTCGCGGATGTAGGACATTTGTCGCATACGCAGGACGGCAGCGAAGTCGCGGTCGTAGATGAAAAGCGAGGACTCGAAGTTGAGCCAGAAGCTGCGCTGGTCGAAGTTCACGCTGGTGATGACGGCGATGCGGCGGTCGATGGTGAAGGTTTTGGCGTGAAGGGCGCCGTGGTCATGTCGCATGATGCGCACACCGGCGAGGAGGAGGTCGTCAAAGTGTGACCGTGCGGCGGCGCCGACGAGGGGGGCATCGGGCGATCGGGGCACGACGATTGTGACGGCGACGCCGCGGCAGGCGGCGATGATGAGCGCAGTTTTGGTCGATTCGTCGGGAACGAAGTAGGGCGTGGTGAGCATGATCTCTTCCCGGGCGGAGAAGAGGAGCATGAGCAGGGCGTGGTGGATGGCCTCGGGCTCCGGGCCGGGGCCGGAGGGGATGACGTGGACGATGCACCCGTCGGCCTTGCTGTGGGGCACGCGGAGGTAGCGGTCCAAGTTGGTGATATCTTCTTCGCTGTCGAGCAGCCAGTCGCGGAGAAAGACAAGCTGCAGAGCCTGCACGGCAGGCCCGACCATGCGGACGCTGGTGTCGCGCCAGGTGCCACCGGAGCCAAACCAGCCTTTTGGGAAGGCGGCATCGGTGAGGTTGTGGCTACCGGTGTAGGCGACTTCACCGTCGATGATGGCGATCTTGCGGTGATTGCGTAGATCGATGCGCTGGAGAAAGACGCGCCACATGCGGACCGGGAGCGCTTCGACGACTTTGACCCCGGCGGCGAGCATCTCATCGTGAAGATCGCTGCGGAGGAATGCGCTGGAGCCGGCACCGTCAACGAGGAGGCGGCACTCGAGGCCGCGCTTGGCGGCGCGGATGAGGGCCTGCGAGACCTGGCCGGCGTGCGCATCGAGCGAATAGATGTAGTAGAGGAGGTGACAGTAGTGCTTGGCCTGATCGATCTCACCGGCGACGCGGGCAAGGAACTCGCGGGTGTCGCTGAGGAGTTCGAGCTGGTTGCCGGGGACGGGGGGCATGCCGCTGACGCGGGTGCCGAGGGTAGCGTTGTGGCGGGCGAGGTCGTCGCCGGGCTCGAAGCCTTCAAAGGTTGGGCGCAGGAGCGGTCCGCAGCGTTCGACGAGCATCGCCGCGACTTCTTTGCTGCGTTTGGCGCGGAAGGTGCCGAGGCGCGGGTCGCCCATGAGCGGGTAAAGGACAATGCCGAGGAGGGGCACCGTGATGAGAAAGAGCAGCCAAGCGAACGTGGTGGCGACTTGACGACGGCGCATGAGCAGGTGACCGCACATGAGAAGTCGGAGCGAGAAGTCAATCGCGAAGATGATCAGGGGCGTCCATTGCATGGCCGAAGGATTGTTGGCCGGTGCTGCGGAAAGGCGGGACGAATCCGGTGTGACGGGCGGATTGCGGGCGGCCGGTTTCGCTCGCGACCGCGCGTGCCGGGGCGGGTCTCAGCGGTTTTGGCAAGATGGAGCGGTAATTCTCCCGGACGAAGAGTTTTTCATTGCGGGTTAGCCAGTTGGCGATCAGAAATCGCAGTGAGAGCGGCAGCAAGTGACATTGAGCACCGGTCGGCTCGATTCGGCACCGTCGATTTGACGGGGCTTGCCACACGACCTTTGCCATACCGCCTTTGCCAGACTGGCTTTTCCAGACTGGCTTTTCCAGACTGTCGTTTCCAGACGGAGAATCCTTCATGAACTCGCCCTCAGCAAGCCCGGATCAGAACGCTACCACCGGCCCGGACGCGTTGACATGCGGACGGCTTCGCGAACTCGATGAAACCACCCTAAACCGACTGTGGTGGCTGGGGATTACCTCGTCGTTTCGGAGCGAGGCGTTCAGCCGGACCAAGTTACAGGCCGCGGCGGCGATCATGCGGGCAGTGCGCGATCCGGAGCCGATCTGGGGGCTGTTTCTGCTGGCGGTGGTTCGCGAGGACGACACGGAGCGGATGCAGGCCAATCAGCGGGCCGTGATTGAGCACTTTGGTCGCGGGCTTGAATCAGACACGAGCGCGGTGAACGAGCCGTGCTGCTGGCTGTATGTGCTGCGGGAAGAGGCGTCGGGGAGGCGGCTGCTTGTGGAGCTGATGGACGACTACGCCGCGAGCGACCCGCACAGCATTCGCTCGATTCGGATTCTGCCGTCGCGGTGCTATGAGCCGCGGGCGACACCGCCGGAGGGTGTTGATCTGCAGCTCATCGGCGTTCGCCAGCCGGTGCTGGTGGAGACGGGCCCGCATGAACAGGCGGCCGACCAGGAGATGGCGACGGTCTAAATGGGCAGCTCAATCGGTTTCAAGCTCGTAAGCCTTGGCGAGCCAAGTCTTCATGTCGGCATCGATATCAGATTCTTTGGTGATCTCGATTTTGTGGGTGATGCGATCGCGCTTGGCGAAGCCGCCGGGATCGATCAGGCGTTGAGGAACGTTCTTGCCCTCTTTGATGAGTTTGGCCAAGCGGGTTCAGGCGGTTGAGGAACCCGAATGAGGCCACGGCAACCACGGTGCGGGCTGGGCGAGGGCATCACAGAGAAGTTCGAGATAATGACCGAGAGGGACCTCGGTTATTCCGAACTGCTCCATGTGCGGGTTTGAGAACTGGGTATCGAGCAGGTGAAAGCCGCGGGCATGGAGGTGCCGGCAGAGGTGCACGAAACAGATTTTGCTGGCGTCGGTGCCGCCGAGGTCTGGGAGAGAGAACATGGATTCGCCGAAGAACGCGCCGGCGAGGTGAACGCCGTAGAGCCCGCCGACGAGCGACTCGCGGCCGGATGAATCGACCAGCCATGCCTCGACGCTGTGGGCGTGCCCGAGTTTGTGGAGCGCGACGTACGCCGGAATCATCTGGGTGCTGATCCACTCGCCGCCGTTGCGGGGCACAGCGCAGGCGGAGATGACCCGCTCAAAGGCCGTGTCGGTGCGGATGGCAAAGCGGGCGCGGCGGACGGCGGCGCGGAGCGTTTTGGAGACACGGATGCCACCTTCTGCGCCAGGGGGAGCCGCGATGGGGATGATGGCGCGGGGGTCGGCGGCGAAGAACTTAATGGGACCGCGGCCACCGTCGGCCATGGGGAAAAAGCCCTGTGTGTAGGCCGCGATCAGGAGTTCAGTGGTCAGCTTCGCCACCAGATCACTGCCCCACGGTTTTGGTCTTGGCGGCGAGGCCGGTGCGCTCGGCAATCCACTTGGTGATGGTTTCGAGTACCTCTGGCTCGATGGTGGTTTCGATGGTGGCGTACTCATCGATACCGCCGGTGCGGGCCGTTTGGAAAAGGTGATTGAGACCCTTGAATATCTTGGTGGTTACGTCCTTGTTGCCGGCTTCACGGAGCGCCTTGGCGATTTCGGGCAGGTTCGGTTCAGGCCGGACCTGGCGGTCGAGCGAGCCGTTGATGGCGAGCACGGGGACGGTGACCTTACGGAGGGCTATTCGCGGGTCGAGGGTGACGAAGCGGCGCATCCAAGGAGAGAGCATCTGGTTCATGGTCTGCTTGATCACCGGATCGATGGCGGCCTTCTGCTCGGCCGAGAGGGCCGATTCGTCGCCGCCACTGCTCAGTTGCGTCACGATGAGCGCACGGGCAGCGGCGCGGAGCTCGGCGAGCTTCGCCTCGGGAATGGCTTTCTCACCGTCGAGGGCGATGAGCAGGTCGAGGAGTTTTTTCTCGCCTGCGACGGCGGCCTCGATGGCCTCGTTGCTCTCGCCGGCGACGCGCATGAGGTCGCCGGTTTGACGCTCCAGAATTTCATTGCCCGGCACGCCCGTGCCGGCGAGCAGAACGAGGAACGCTACGTCTTTGCACATGGTGGCGGCGAGAGGGCCGACGATGCCGCCCTCAGAATGACCGAGCAGGCCGATCTTGGTCGCGTCGATCTCGGGCTGCTGGGCGAGGAACTTCACGCCCTCGACGGCGTCGTTGGCGAAGTCGAGGGTGGTCTCTGAGCCTTTGACTGGCGAGAAGGAACCGCCAACGTTGCGATCGTCGCAGCGGAGGACCGCGATGCCGCGACGGGTGAGGAAGTCGGCGATGACGGCGAAGGGTTTGTGGTCGAAGAGGGTTTCGTCGCGGTCTTGCGGTCCTGAGCCGGTGAGGAGCATGACGGCGGGGTGCTTTTGCTCGGGCTTGCCGGCGGGAATGGTGAGCGTGCCGGCGAGGGAGGCGCTGTCGGCGGTTTTGATGGTGACTTCGCGCTGGGTGTAAGGGAAGGGGCCCTTCGGGGTTTGAGGGCGGTTGGGACCGAGGTCGGCATCGGCGGCGACTTTGTCGATGATCACGCCGCACTTCTGGCCGCCTTGGATCATAGTGCCCTGGGCGCTGGTGCCGGTGGTGGCAACGGCGAGTTCGAAGACGGGCCACGCGGCCTCGGGCGCGCCGGGAATGGGGAGCGTGAAGTTGATGGCCGAATCGGAGATGCGAAGGTCTTTGGTCGGGCCATCGCGGAAGTTCTGTACGGGGATGCTGACGGTGCCCGTGGGGGGCGAGCCGTCTTTCCAGTCGCGGACGGTGAGAGAGAACTCGAGCTTGCCGGCGCCGCCAGGAAGCGTGATGGCACCCTTCCAGCGGGTGGTCACGGCCGTGTCGGTGGCGCGGGTGGAAGGCAGGTTTGCTTCAGGGGCCACGGGCGGCGGGGTGGGCCCGCCGGGCACTTCGCGAGGTTGCTCGGGCTGCTGGGCGGCGAGTGACAGGCTTAGGACGGAAACGACGGCAAGAAAGACGCTACTCATGGTGCACCTCGGACATGAGCGTATGGGCGCGCCCGTGCCAGCGGCCGCCACTACACTCCGCCCAATGACCACCCCTGCTCAGCGGCTTCCATTTGTTGGCGGTAACTGGAAAATGAACGGCGACCTTGCCACGAGCAAGGCGCTGGCGGGCGCGGTGGCCCAAGCCATTGCCGGCGATGCGGCGATGCAGCGCTGCGAGGCGGTAATTTTCCCGGTGTTCCCGTATCTGCTGGCCTGTCACGGGGCGATCAAGGATGCGGGGTCGTCACTCGAACTTGGCGGGCAGGACGTGTATCTGGGCGTGAAAGGGGCGTTCACGGGCGAGGTTTCACCCACGCAACTGCTCGACTGCGGGTGCCAGTGGGTGCTGTGCGGGCATTCGGAGCGCCGGCACATTTTGCACGAGGGAGACGACCTGGTGAACGCCAAGGTTCGGGCCTCGCTCGATGTGGGCCTGGGTGTGGTGCTGTGCGTGGGCGAGAAGCTTGAGCAGCGGCTGACCGACCAGACGGACACGGTGAACGAGCGGCAAGTCGAACGCGGCCTGCGGGACGTGACGGCGGCACAGCTTTCCAAGGTGGTGATTGCCTATGAGCCGGTGTGGGCGATAGGCACGGGCAAGAACGCGACGCCCGACGATGCACAGGCGGCCCACCAACACATTCGCGGCGTGGTGGAGAGCATTTTCGACAAGCAGGCGGGGTCGGCGATGCGGATCATCTACGGCGGGTCATGCAACCCGGCCAATGCCGCGGCGATTGTGTGCATGCCGGACGTTGACGGCGGGCTGATCGGCGGGGCTTCACTGAAGGCGGATGAGTTCCTGAAGATTGTGGCGGCGGCGAGTGGGGTGCGGTGAGCTCGCGCTGACCCGTGGACTGCGGGGCGAGAGCTGCTATTGGATCCGGCGGGCCCGGTTCACTTCGCGGAGGCGCTCGGCGAGCAGTTTTTCGGTTCCGATCTCGGTCGGCCGGTAGTAGGCTTTGCTGACTCCCAGATAGTCTTGTCCCGTCACGCCGCCGATCGAGGTTTGCACGGCGGCATCGTGCGAGTATTCATAGGCGGCCTGCGTGCCCGCGCCCTCGCTCTTGCCGGCGGCGGCTTTGACCTGCTTGTCCTTAATGGCCTGGGGCACGGCGACGGTGCGGCCTTCGCGGACGTCGGCGAGGCCTCGTCGATGGCGAGGTACGACGCGTTGCTCTTGGGCGCGAGGGCGAGGTACGTGACGCACTGGGCGAGGGTGATGCGGGCCTCGGGCAGGCCAATGCGCTCAACGAGTGACCAGGTAGCTTCGGCGACCATGATGGCGCGGGGATCGGCGTTGCCGATATCTTCGCTCGACAAGATGGCGAGGCGGCGGGCGATGAAGCGCGGGTCTTCGCCACCTTCGAGCATGCGGGCGAGCCAGTAGATGGCCGACTGCGGGTCCGAGCCGCGGATGGACTTGATGAGCGCGCTGGCGGTGTCGTAGTGCTCGTCGGTCGAATAAACAGCCATCTTCTGCTGGATGGAGTCTTCGGCGGCCCGGCGGTCGATGAAGATGAGGCCGCCGGCGGGCTCGGCCGGGCTGGAAAGAACCGCGACCTCGAGGCCGGTGAGGGCTTTGCGCACATCGCCATCGCACTTGGTAGCCCAGACGGCGAGGGCGTCGTCGGTCACTTGCAGGTTGCGGCCGCCGTAGCCGCGCTCAGGATCGCGCACGGCGCGGCGGAGGGCGAGGGTCACATCGGCCTCGCTCACGGGTTCGAGGCGGAAGAGTGTGCTGCGGCTGACCAGAGCACTATTGATGGCAAAGAGGGGGTTCTCCGTCGTGGCACCAATGAGGGAGATGACGCCACGTTCGACGTCGCCGAGAAGCACGTCTTGCTGGTTTTTGGCGAAGCGGTGGATCTCATCGAGGAAGAGGACGGTCTGGCGGCCGGTGTCGCCGAGCCGTCGCATGGCCTGTTCGATGATCTCGCGGATGCGGGCGACGCCAGCGCCGGAGGCGTTTTCTTTTTCAAAGTGGCGGTCGGTGGAGCGGGCGACGAGTTCGGCGAGGGTGGTTTTGCCGGTGCCGGGTGGGCCGAAGAACATGAGGGAGGTGAAGCGGCCAGAGGCGATGAGGCGGCGGAGGAGTTTGCCCTCGCCGAGGATGTGCTGCTGGCCGACGAACTCGTCGAGGGTGCGCGGGCGCATCCGGACCGCCAGCGGGGCGGCCCGGTTCACCGCGTCGGCGCGCCGCTGGGCAAAGAGATCGGCCATGGCGCAAGCGTACAACGGGCGGCGGGTGCGGGAAGGCATGAGGGGCGCGGGCCGAGCGATCCCCGCCGGCGGTCCGAATGGCGGGGTCGAACGGGCCCACGGCGGCGCGGGGCTGGCCTTACCATGCGATCTCATGTTCCAGTGGGTTTCCAAGACATATGCGCGTCGCATTGTCAACGTGAACGTCAACATCATCGCCGCTGGCGTGCTGGCGTTGCCCGTGGTGCTTGGCGTTCTCAAGCTGGGCATGCTCTTTGGGCTCAATGTGAGCCACAAGGCGCTGATTCCGGTCATCACGCTTGTCGCCGATGTGATTGCCGATGCGACGATCTACTACGTGCTGCACTGGCTGGCCAATCACTCGCCGTGGCGGCGGCAGATGCTTGAGGACGTCGCCCAGGCGGCGGACCACCTGAATTTTTTCAAAGATGCGACGATCGTGCAGTTTGAGCGCGCGGTTCTCTCGCCGATTTTGTACGTGCTCTGGCTGGGTACGCAGTGGTGGATCATTCATCTCTCCGACACGCCGCAAGAGCCGACGACGGTGTACTTTGCGACCTGTATCGGGTTCCTGGTCGCCATCAGCGTGACGCGGACTCTGCACACCATCTGGATGCTCACGAAAGACCGCAAGCGGGCATTGGCGGCGGTAAAGCGGCCGACGAAGCCCGCCGTGGAAGCGCCGGTTGGCGCGGCCTCCGCGGCGGCGACGCCCGCCGTTCCACCCGCCCCGGCTGCGTCACCCGCTCAATCGTCGTCCCCCACGCACGTTTCATAGGGCTCGGACACCATCGAGCATGTGCGGAATCGCCGGCCTCATCCTGTTCCCGATCACCCGCCCCAGCAACTCGGTGCTGCCGGGGGGAAGATCGCTTATTCCTGACTCCTGGGTTACCTCGCTTGATGCGGCCATCGCTCATCGAGGGCCGGATGGCGCTGGGGTGGTTCACCAGCGGGGCGAGGCCGAGGTTGTGCTGCTGCATCGCCGGCTGAGCATCATCGATGTCGCGGGTGGAGCGCAGCCGATGCTGCGTCATGAGGGCGGGCGCGTCAGCGGGCCTGAAGGACGGGCCGATTCGGCCGACCTCGCCCTTGTGTTTAACGGCTGCATCTACAACCACCGCGAGCTGCGTCGCGAGCTTGAAGGGCGCGGGCACCAGTTCACGAGCAGCCACAGCGACACCGAGGTGCTGCTGCACGGCTTTGCTCAGTGGGGCGACTCACTGTGGGACAAGGTTGAGGGGATGTTCGCCGTCGCGATCTGGAATGCTCGCACCCAAACGCTGGTGCTGGCGCGAGACCGGTTTGGCGAAAAGCCGCTGTACTACGTGGCCATCTCGACGATCCGCGAGGGCGTGCCGTGCACGGGGTACGCGTTTGCCTCGACGGCGGCGGCCTTGCTTCCCTTTGCCGCGCGTGAAGATTCAGGCCTTGACGAGTGGGTGCGGTTTGGCTTTGCACCCCACCCGCCGCGGTGTTCGGTCCGCGGGGTGGCGCCGGCGAGCGCGCTGTCGCTTTCGCGCGATTCGCAGACGCTGCGCGACCACTGGTTTTGCATGGAGGGGCCGTCGCGGACGTTTCCGATTCGCGATGAACCGCTGGACCCTGAGACGCTGACCAGGCTTGTGACGCGGGCGGTTGAGAGACGGCTTGAGGCCGATGTGCCGCTGGGGTGTTTTCTGTCGGGGGGCGTGGACTCGTCGCTGGTGGCGGCGATTGCGCACCGCGCGCTCGGGTCGCTCAGCACGTTCACGGTGAAGATGCCGGATCCTGAGTACGACGAATCACGCTTCGCAGCACAGGTGGCGACGGCGATCGGGACCAAGCACCAGACGCTTGAATGCAACGCCCGGCCTGCGGAGGACCTGATGCACTTGATTACTCAGTGTGGCTTGCCGCTGGGTGATTCATCGCTGCTGCCGACGCACTGGGTCAGCCGGGCGGCGCGACAGCACGTGAAGGTGGCCCTAAGTGGTGACGGCGGCGACGAGCTTTTCTGCGGCTATGAGCGCTATCGCGCCGCGGACATGCTGGCGGGGCCGATGCGGCGGCTGCTGGCGTTTGTTCCGGGCGCGATGCTGCCGCGCCACAACCCCAAGGCGTTTACGACCAAGCTCGCCCGGCTGGTGAGCGCGGCGACCGGCGACGGGTATCTTGATCTGATCTCGGTCTTTCCGTTCTGGCACTTTGTGCGGCTGATGGGGCACACAGAGCAGCCGCGCGAGGCGCGCTGGCCGTGGCACGGGGCGGGCAACGCCATGGCGTGGGACACGGCCAACTACCTGCCCGATGACCTGCTCCGCAAGTCGGACACGGCGTCGATGGCCTGTGCGCTTGAGGTACGGGCCCCGTTGCTGGATCGGGCGCTGAGCACGGCGGCGCTTTCGGCCCCGCTCGGCACGCTGTGCCCCAAGCGGCAACTGAAGGGCTTGCTGCGCGGCGTGGCCGGTTCACTGGTGCGGCCGGAACTGCTCGACCGGCCCAAGATGGGCTTTGCGATTCCGATTGGCCGATGGTTCAAGGAAGACTTCGGCGGCCTGGGCACGCTCCTACGCGATCATCTTTCGGGCACCGAGCCGTTCGGGTCGCCAGGGCTGGGTATTGAGATTTCTTCCAAGGCGACAAATCGGCTGATGTCGGACCACTTCAGTGGTCGGGCAGACCATTCGCAGCGACTCTATTTGTTGCTTGTGCTCTCGATATGGGCCAAGCGCTGCGGCACGGGCATCGGTTCGATGCTCACGCGCGGCTGAGGTTTTTTCGCGTGCGTCGCTTCAGCGCGAATCGCCGGCGCTGATGCCGAACGCTCGGTGCAGGCACATGTCGTGCGCCTGCGTGTAGGCCTGGCCCAGCACGCTCCAATCGAACTCCCACGACTGGGCTTCGACCTGATTGCGGAGCGAGATGCGGCCGCGGCGGTCCAGGCGACAGAAGTCGAGCAGGTAGCGGCAGAGCTCAGCGGCGGATTCGCTGAACGAGCGGCCGCGGCGGCGGACGACCCATGCGCCGGGGCGGGTGTGGTCGCCGTACTTCTCGGCGATGTAGGACCCGAAGCCGGCGAGATCGCTCGAGACCGAGGGCACGCCCATAGCCATGCACTCAAGGGGCGTGTATCCCCAAGGCTCATAGCTGGAGGGGAAGAGGCCGGCGTGACAGCCGCGGACGAACTGCTCGTACTCGATACCCCAGAGCGGGTTGGTGGGGTTGATGAACTCGGGGTGGTAGACGACCTTGACGGGGTCTTCCTTGCGGTTAGTGAGCCAGACGTTGCGGATTTGCTGGATGACCGGGTCTTTGGCTTCGTCATCGATCATGTGGGTCGTAATCAGGGGGAGGCGATCGACCTTAAAGGCGTGCTGGATGCGGCGATAGCGGAGCGTGGAAGCCTCGCTCACGAGATCATCAAGCTTGACGCGCTGGCCGGTGGCGCCAATTTTGAAGACTTGCTCGCCGACTTCTTTCATCACTTGGTCGCAGATGTTGCGGAACTCGTTGAGCACGCCGCGCTGCTGCATGGCCCAGGGGTGGAGGGATCGCGTGGGGCGCTGGGTGACGATGAAGAAGACGACGTTGACGGGCGAGCCGCGGGCGCGAAGCTCGGTGTTCAGGCGGGCCATGGCTTCGAGTGAAAGGTCGAAGCCCTTGTTGCGGGGCTCGAAGCGGCCGCTGGTGAAGAAGTAGAGGGTTTTGCTGAGATCAAAGGAGTAGGACGGAAAGAAGTGGCCCATCACGAAACGATCGATGCGTTCCTTGAACTCAGCGTGGAGCGTTTGGAACTCATGACCGACGTTGTACCGCTGGATATCGAGGCCGTTGGGGAGGACGACATCGGGCCTTCGGCCCAGCAGGCCGGCGCACTCTTCGGCCGTGATGGTGCTGACGGTGGTGAAGACGTGCGCGCCGTGAGCGCAGGCACGCTCGGCGCCATGCTGGAAGACGATGTTGTACTTGGCGGCCTCGGCAGCGTCGTTGATTCCGCCCCAGGCGCCGGCGAGGCGGTCGTAAAACCATTCATCGCCGCTGGCGAGATAGCGGCCGAGCAGGGTCGCGTGCGTCTGGAAGATGCAGCCGACGGGGAGGTTCTGCTTGCGGATCATGGGTATGGCGAGGCCGCCCATGTATTCGTGACAGTGGATGAGGATCGGCCCGACGCGCCCGGCTTGGCCGGATCGTGAGGGCTGATCAGCGCCCGCAGCGTTCATCGCGGCGGCATCGCCATCGTCAAAGCCGTCGGCCTTGGCCTGATCACAGATTTTTTCGACCACGCGCCGAACGGCATCGGCGAAGGTGATGACGCCATCGACGAGCGCGTCGCCCACGGGGCTGGAAATGCGATGGTCGTTCCAGAGGCGGAACTTCACACCGTCAAGACGCTCGACGCCCTGCCAGTGCTCGATGAGCAGCACCCGCGGCCGACCGGCGACGAGCCAGCGGCCGTGATGCACGTGCAGGCCCTCGGCACGGAGTGCCTGGACGGCGCGACCGATGACGCCGGTAGGTGTGGTTTCTTCAAACTCGAGGGCGGCCTTGGCGGGTTCCCACGGACCGATGAGGCAGTAGCGCTCCCCCCACCGCTCAACCATGCTGGGGACTTTGGACCGCAGAACTTGGAAGATGCCGCCGACCTGGTTGCACACTTCCCACGCGACCTCGAGCAGCAGACCTTGCGGCGGTTTGTCGCCTGAGGCCGTCACCAAGGCCGGCGCCGCCGGTGACTCCGGGTGTGGAGCCCGCACGGCGGCGTGAGACTCATTGTTTCCGCCATACCCGTTGGCCGACACCGGAATCACCGGTCCGGAGGGCGGAGTGACAGCAACAGGGGCGGGCGTCGAGGTAGGACGGGCGGAGAGGTTTCGGGCCATTGCAGGATGAGGGTACCGCGCCCCGGCGAGCAGATGGCGAAGTTGGCTCGGCTATTACGGGCAACCGGAGAAGAACGCTCCGATGTAATCGGCCAGGTCATCGGGGTCGGTGGTGCCGTCGGCGTTAAAGTCGCTGCCCGCGCCGGGAGGTACGGAGAAGTAGGCACCGATGTAGTCGGCCAGATCGTCAGGATCGAGCGTGCCGTCGTGGTTAAAGTCGGCGGGGCAGGCCGGGGGTGTCACCGTGCAGACGTTTGTTGGCGACTGGCTGTTGCGCGGAGAGGGCACTCCTGCGACAAAGTCGATGATGTTCTGATTGGTGTCCTGGCAGCCACCCAGTTTGCGCAGCGCAGCGCGTGAGTTATTGAGTTCCGGGGCGGGGGCGAGGCCGTCGAAGCAGGTGTTGGGAAGGCCGTACGCAGCAAGGTCGACAACGCTCGGATCAGTGCAGTTAGCGCCGATGGAGTAGGTGTTGTTCGTGAGCGCCACCTTGCCCGAGAAGTTGAACATCGCAATGAACCCGTCGATATCCGTCTGGGGCAGGCCTGCGCCGTTGATGCCGCCGAAGACCATGCCGATCAGGTAGTAGCCGCCGGGCGGGATCGAACCGCTGAGGCCGATCAGGCCAGAAGTCCCGAAGTCGCCAGCGTTGTTGGCATACTGAATCGACCAGCCGGCGAGGTCTACCGGATTCTGCGAGCGGTTGAAGAGCTCGATGTAGTCCTGATTGAACGGAGCACCGTTCCCGCCTCCGCCGCCGTACATCTGGCTGATCACCACCGGCGCGGCCGACGACGTGCACGCGGCGTGCGCCAGCGTGACTGGCGCGGTCGCGGTGCGACCCTGGGCATCACCGATCTGCGCCAAGAGTCCGCTGCTGGCATCGGCGGTTCCCGGTGGAACAGTCGCGAGGAACGAATAGACGTTGTCACCGGTGACGGCGTCGCCATTGGTGCCGTTATCGAAGAACACCTGATTCGCCACGCCTCCAATGGAAGAAAGATCGGCCGAGACGGTGAGGTTGGTGCTCGCCGGGGACTGGCCGGGGATGACAGCCACGGTGAGCAGCGAGGCCTCGCCGTTGCAGACGCCCGGGGGTGAGGCGGCAGCCGTGCCGCGGAGTGAGCAGTCGATGACAGTGACCGTCACGTTGGAGAGGCCGGTGCGGCCCTGCGCATCGGTGATCGTGATGGGCACGAAGCGATTGCCAAAGTTGATAGCCGGGCCGACGATGGTGCTGCCAGTGAAGACGCCTCCGCCCTGAGCGGCAAACGCGCTCGATGCACTGCCGCCGAGAGCCGCGAAGTTGCCTGAGACGGCGATCCCCGTGCTGGCGGGGTTGGCACCGGGAGTGACGGTGACGGTGAACGTCACGCTCTGATTTAGACACGGTGAAGCGGGCGACGCAACGGTCACACCGCTGGGGTTCGTCACCGCACAGTTGCGAACCGATGTCTGGCTGTTGCGCGGCATCGGCGCGCCAGTACCAAAATCCGCGGCGTTGTTGTCGGTATCAGTACAGCCGCCGTTGCCACGGAAGACGGCGAGCGACACACTGGTGGGCGGCGTGCCCGCCCCGCCCTCGGCGCAGACCGAGGTGCCGTATCCGACGAAGTCGACAATCTCGGGGTTGCCCAGCGCGCACGTAGTGAAGCCGACGGGGTTGGTCGTGTTCACGAGCGCGACCTTGCCCGACGTCGTCAAAAGGTTGACTCCGGTTCCGCCCGAGAGCACCGGGGCGGTGGCTGCGGCATCCTCACCGATGGGGAGGCCGAACGGGGTCGCCGGCGAGAAGATTTTGAACAGGTAATAGCGTCCCGGCGCGATGATCGCCGACGGGAGATTGGCTTGCAGATTTGTGACGCCGAAGGAGCCGCTGGAGCCAGCGTACTGAAGTGACCAACCGGTGATATCCACGGGGATATTGCCTCGATTGAAGAGTTCAACGTAGTCGCCCTGATAGAGTGCTGCGGGCGTGTTTGACGCGGCACCGGGGTAGATCTGGCTGATGACCACTTGCTGGGCGTTGAGCGCCGGCGCGATCATCATGGTGAGGAGCCCGGAGACACAGACCGCTTTGAACTTCATAGGAAAACTCGATGGTGATGAGGAGCGCGACGCGCCTGCCAACCAATGGCGCGTGAGATATCCGATAAGAATACCACACGGTGCTGGTAAGGCCGGATGAAAAATGCGCGCGATGATCACGATCCGTCGGACGTCGGTCCGAGAACACGTACGGTCAGCGTTGGGCCAGCACTGGTTCAGTCGGTCATTCAGCATCCGGCGAAGTAGGCCCCGATGTAGTCGGCCAAGTCGTCGGGGTCGACGCTGCCATCACCGTTGAAGTCGCTGCCGGTTCCCGGCGGCTGCGCGAAGTACGCACCGATGTAGTCGGCCAGGTCGTCGGGATCGAGCGAACCGTCATGGTTGAAGTCGGCCGGGCAGTCGCTCACCGTGAGCTGCACGTTGGACGTAGCTTGGCTGCCACAGGGGCTGAAGACGCGACAGGCGTAAGCGGCTTGGTCACCCGGCTGGGCATTGGCGATGCTGAGTGTGGCGGTCGAACTTCCGGAGATGACGGCACCGGTGCCCGTGGGGCCATTGCCGATGGCGATGTTGTTGCGGTACCAGAGATACTCAAGAGCGTCGCCCGTGGCGTTCAGCGTGAAAATCGCCGTGCCCCCGGGCGGGACGGTATCGGGTGACGGCGGGCTCACGATCATCGGTGGATCGCAAAGCAGGTCGAACAAACGCATCATCTCGTGGTCTTCATGCTCAAGAATGTGGCAATGGAACGGGTAGAGTCCGTAGAAGCCTTCGAACTTCATGATCACGCGGGTGATCTGGTTGGGGTGGGAGAGTACGGTGTCTTTCCAGCCGGCTTCACCCGGTTGCGGGGGCACGCGCGGTCCGCTGGGCACCGGCACATTGTTCACCACGGTGAAGTTCTGGCGATCGAGAATCTGGAACGACACGAGGTGGATGTGCATCGGGTGCGAAATACTCGAGCGATTGACAAACTCCCAGATCTCGGTGGTGCCCACGCGTGGGAAGTCGGTGACATCGTGCCACATGAGGTCGTTGATGAGCCAAAGGCCGTGCAGGCATTCCGGATCGCCCACGTTGCGGAGCGTAAACGAGCGGGTGTTGACGGCCTGCGCCTCCGGAATCGGCGGCACCGGCACGAGCGCTGAAGGCACCGGGTCGGTGTCGCCCGCCGTGGGCTGGATGACGAACTGCATGACGAAGGGGATGTCATTGGCGGGGTCGCCCACGGGGAACGGCGCGGGAGCGCTGTTCACCAGGCCGATAATCCGACCCGACGTCGGTGCCGCGAAGTCAACAACGATGTCGGCCCGCTCGCCGGGGGCGATGGTGATCGACGTGATCGTAACGGGCACGCGGAGCAGACCCTGCTCGGAACCAATCTGCTGGAACGGCGCGTTGTTGCTGAGTGCGAGGGTGTAAACGCGGGTGTTGCTGCCGTTGACGAGACGGAAACGGTACTTGCCGCGTTTGACTTCAAGGTACGGCCAGACCTTGCCGTTGACGAGAATGAACTTGCCGAAGAAGTTGTCGGTGAACTGCTGGTTGTAGAGGATCGAGCCATCAGGGTTGAACGACTTGTCCTGAATGATGAGCGGGATTTCGTACTCGCCGGAGGGCAGGTTGAGGGCCGCCTCAGGCGCATCGCGGATGATGTAGCCGCCCGCCAGACCCATCATGACGTTGAGGCGGGTGATGCCGAGGGCGTGATCGTGATACCAAAGCGTGCTGGCGCGCTGGTCGTTGGGATAGAAATACTGCGGCGAACTTTGGCCGGGGGGGAAGGCATCGTCAGGGTTGCCGTCGCTGATCGGATCGACCTTGCCACCGTGGAAGTGCGTGACAGTCACCGGCACCTGGCCGGTGATATCGGGGCCGTGCAGGCAGGTATCAACGGGAAGAATGTGGGTGGTTCGTAGAGTGCCTCGAGTGGTGCGGAGGTTGTTGACCCACGTGACGCTGACCGGGAAGCCGCGGGTGGTTTCGAAGGTCGGCCCGGGAATCTGGCTGTTGTACCCCCAAGCCCGCGTCTGGGGAAGGTCGGCGTGGAACCGGTAGTTGAACTCGTCGATGCTGACAATGTACGTGCCGGTGCCGCCCGGAATGCCGCTGATGGGCTGCATGATGCTCGGGATCGGGAGCGCATCAACAAAGGGCGTAAGAACAAGCTGACAGTTCGCGGTAGAGCAATCGGAGAAATGGCCGCCGTAGCTGCCGCCCGCGCCGTTGCAGGCCGCCTCGGTCATCAGGTTGCAGATGCCCGACGTGAAGCAGCACGAGCCGGTGGGCTGCGGGCAGAGGTTGGGAGAACAGGTGGTGTTGTCGCCGCTGTACGACCTGCCGGCATCGACGCAGTCGTCCATAGTCATCACCGTGCAGGTGCCGTCGGCGGCGCAACATGCGCCGGTTGGCGGGGGGACGGTATAGCGAACCACAAGTTGCGGGCGCCGCGAGGCGGTGCCGTTGTTGCGCGAGGCAAACGTCTTCTGGCTGTTGACGGAAAACTCGCTGAACCCGCCGATGCGCACCAGCCAACCGAAGTTGGTCGGCGTGGTCAGCCAGCTCTGCACGTCCGAAGCCATCGTGGCACCGCCAAAGTCATAGAACCCAGCACTATCGCCGACGGTGGCGGTCGAACTGGCAAGATTGAACGTGTAATCACCGCCCGCCGAAGCCCAGTTGGTGAAGGGAAATGAACGATGAATCCAGGTCGCATCGCCGAGCGTTGACGCCGCCCCGATGAACTCGTTACCCGCGGCGTTGGACGCGCCTTCTCCCCAGGAGCTCAGCAGTTTGTTCACCGTCGTCAGGCGCGCCGCCGTGTCCTGCGATGCCGTCAGAAACAATCGCAATGTCGCGGAGGTGATGGTCGCGTTGACTGGGATGCTGGACATATTAAACCGAACCGTCGCGCGGCGCTTGTCGTTGAGCGAGGCGCCAACACCCACAATCAGGTTGGCGCCCGCGCCATTGCTCTGGCTCCCGTCGGTCGTTTGATAGAGCGTGTTGTCGCGGTCGGCCGAGAGCGTGGCCTCAATACCCGCAGCGCACGGATCGGGCGTGCAGTCGGTGCCGTTGCCCTGATACGTCCCGCCGCCCGCCGCGCAACTGGCCTGCGTCACGATCGTGCAAACGTTGCTGGTACAGCACGCGCCGGTCGGGGGTGGGCACGGGTTGGGGGAGCAATCGGTGCCATTACCCTGATAAGTGCCTCCGGAGGCGATGCACGCGGCTTGAGTCATGACGGTGCAGGCACCGTTCTCACAGCAGGCGCCGGTGGGTGCCGTAAACGTGACCGAAAGGGTCGGCCGCTGGGCCGCGGTGCCGTGCTCGTGGGTGTTGAAACGCTTGCTGGTGTTATTGTTGACTTCGTTGCCGCGGATCATCCAGCCGAAGTTATTCGCTGAATTGTTGACCCATCCTGAGACGTCGGTCGCCATCGTGGCCGACGTCCACGAATAGAACGCCAGCGCTGCGCCAACCGAGGTCGTATCGCTCGCTCCGGATACGAACTGCCCCGAACCGCCCGGGGTGGTCCATGGCGTGCCACTATAAAAACGGTACACCCACGTGGCGTCGTTATTGGTGGCAGGTGCGCCCTGACCTTCTTCGTTGGGCGCGTTGGACGTGCCCTCGCCCCAATCGGCGGTCATGCGATGAAGCGTGATCGACTCCGCCGCACTCTGGCTAACGCGGGAGACATACATCGTCAGCGTGGCGCTACTGATCGTCGATCCGCTGGGAATCGCCGAGAGATTGAACTTCACGAGAGCGCGGCGTCGAAACGCGGTCGGGCCATCGGGCACCACGGTTCCGCCGGTGTGGCCCGCAAACATGTAGGTGCCGGCTCCGTTGGCCTCGTCGCCCTGGGCATCCTCATACAGCGTGGCGTCATCAACCGAGACGAACGACTGGGTCGTCTGCGCCATGACCGACCCCGCGAAAGAAAGCACCATGGCCGCACCCAGAGCGCACGCGAACAAACGATGGGAGAGCGTGATCATGGCGAGACTCCTTAAACGGCCCGGGGGCAAACGAAGGCCACCGTTACACTCTACCACGTATTCGCAGCTCGCGCAGCTAATTTTTATGTTCGCTGTCTGGCCGGTAGTTCCCGGATTCTGCGGGATGGAACGAAGGCGGCTCATCGGCTTCCGATGCGAAGTCCGCTTCCCGACCGGCGCGCAGGATGGTGCGTGACGTTTGACCCGCTCGCCGCAGCGGCCGAGGGCGACGAGTAGGTGTAACGCAGAACTCCCGACCGAGAGTCGCTCAGTCAATCAGCATCCAGCAAAGAACGCACTAATAAAGTCCGCCAGATCATCGGGATCGGCCAGCGCATCGCCGTTGTAATCCGCTGCGGCGCAGGGGGGATTGCTGAAGAAGCATGAGATATAGTCGGCCAGATCATCCGGGTCGAGCACGCCATCGCGGTTAAAGTCCGGCCGGCACGGCGGCCGGCAGCCCGTGGCGCAGTTGGTGCCGCCGCCGGCAAAGCGACTACCCGCGATGAGGGCACAGTTGGTACTTGAGAGCACTAAGCAGTTGCCATTGGCCAGGCAGCAAGCGCCGATGGGCGGTGGGCAGTTGGCGGTGCCGCACGTCGCGCCCACGCCGCGGAAGAGCCCGCCCTGCGCAGTACACGCGGCCGAAGTCGCCACCACGCACGCACCGCTCGTGAGGCAGCAGGCACCCGTTGGGCATGCTGAGCCCGAGCACAGCGTGCCATTGCCCAGATACGTCCCCCCCGCCAGCGTGCAGTCACCCGAAGTCAGGTTGATGCATGAGGTACCGAAGCAGCACGCGCCCATCGGCTGCGGGCAGTTCACCGCCGAGCAATCCACGCCGTCGCCCTGATAGGTGCCGTTGGCCGCGATGCAGTCGTCAATAAGCCTGATCTCGCACCCGCCCGTGGGCAGGCAGCACGCGCCCAGGCCGGGCTGGCAGGAGATCGAGCTCCACGTGGCGCGGATGACCCAGTCGCCGCGCGGGCGGCAGCCGGACAAACAGCCAAAGCCGGGAATGTTCACATCGGCTTGCAGATCGTTGAATCGTGCCCAGACGCCCGACCCGCTTCCGGCCGCCTGCGGGGGGCAGCCGCCTTGGCCGCAGTTGAGGGCGAAAAGCCAGTTATGCGTAACGGACGAAAGCTGCGAGTAGTTGTTGCAGATGCTCTGCGTGTTGTCCGTGACAGGGAAGGCGTTGCAGCAGGTGGGTGGCGCCACTGTGCAGGGGTTGCTCGTCTGCGCGTTGTGCTGGTTGATGCGAATGCCGATCGAGAACGTGCTGCTTCCGCCCTGATTGCCGATGATGATCTGCTCTGGGTCGCCGGGATCAATCGAGAACTGGAGCTGAGTGCCGGCCGTGCCGGGGCCGACTCGCATGTGCTGCAAAAGCAGATCGTCTGACGCGAACTCGAAGACCACGGTGCCCGTGGCCGGCGTGCCATCCCACACCAGAATGCTGTACTGCGTGATGGTCTGCGAAGTCGCGTTCATGGTCGCGAGAAGCGTCTCGATCAAGTCGATCTTGATAGGAAAAGCCGCAGCGGGAATGACGTACGAAACGGCGTACGTCTCACCCTGCCCGAAACCACCCTGGGCCGCATACGTGCCGGGCTGGAAGTTTGACGACTCGCGCGAGGCGATCTGTTGACAGTTGCCGCCGCCGCCTTCAAGCCCGCCGCCCGCCGGGCCGCTGGGCGTAACCACGAGGCCCGACCGCGTGTCTTCGATCACTCGACCCTGCTTGGTCACATGCAGCCGATCGATCGTCTGCAGCGTAACAGGCGCTTCACGAAGCCGTGTGGGCCCGGTGTCCGCCGTTTGAGCCTGGGCGCGCTGGGCCAGCCCGGCTGCGCACACCAATCCACCCAGCGCCAAGAACGACATGCGAGCGATCTTCACATTGACCTCCAAGCGACCGGTTGAAGCCAGTCGGTGCAAGCGCGCAGAACATCGCGCTTGCGGGTTTGTTCGTGCTTTGTCAGAAACACCATACCACAGGAAGGGCCGGAGAGCCAGAGTTGGCCCGTGGGTTCGGCCGATCTTTCGCAAGGTTTGCACCCCGCGACCCATATCCATTCGCACCATCACCGCATCCGGTTCTACATTCCCGCCGTACCTTCGCTGGACATGAACACCCGCCAGCCCATCTTTACACGCCACCGGGCTGCCATCGCCGGAGCCATCATTGGCGTGATTCTTGCCCGCGCGGCCGATCTGACGGCCCAAACACCGGCGCCACCCGCCACTCCGCCCGAGAACAAGACTGCTCCCGGCACATCCGCCCCTGAACCCGACGCCACGGCACCACCCACGACGGCACCACCCACGACGGCACCACCCACGACCACCCCATCCCGCCCCGTGCCGCTCATGCGAATCGGCGATACCGCCGGGCCCGCGTCATTTGAGAAGATCCTGGCGGGAGACTGGACGAACCTGAAGCCCGGCTTCGGCGACGGGCAGGTCTACGTGATCGAGTTCTGGGCCACGTGGTGCCCGATCTGCCGCCGCACCTTCCCGCACGTGTCCGAACTGGCCACCACGCTCCGCACGTCCCTCGGCGACAAAGCCCCCACCTTCATCGCCGTCAGCGGCGTCGATACCCGCGGCGAGAACATCGAAAAAGCCGCCCGCGCCATCGCCAAAATGCGCGAGCAAGGCCTCCTCTCTCCCAGGCCCACCACTTCCCCCAGCCCCGCCGACCCAGCCGCCACGCAACCGATCATCTTCGCCTTTGACGATGCCGCCATCACGCGTCAGGCCTTCCTGCGTCCGGCCCGAATCGCGGCTATCCCCGCGGCGTTTGTGATCGATCGCACTGGCCTCATCGCCTGGATTGGCAACCCTGCCACCCAGCGCGAAGACTTTGAAGCCGCGGCGCGGTCAGTATCCGACGGCACGTTTGACATGGCCGCCGCCAAAGTCCGCTTCGAGAAACAACTCGCCGAGCGGGCTCGCGTGGACGAGGTCGCCGTCGCCCTGCAGGCCGACCTGCGGGCCGCGACGACCAAGGGCGACATCGACCAGGTCATCATCGCCATCGATGCGCTCATCGCACTCGACAAAGACCGCTTTGGCCGGCTCGCTGCCAGCAAGCTCGAAGCCTTGCTCATGAGCAAGGCCGACACCCCGGGCGGCATCGCGTATGCCCGCCGGATCATCACCAGCATCATGCCCGATGACGCATCGACGCTCGAAGCCGTGTCATGGACGCTCTTGGATGTTGATGATCCGACGTCGCTGCCCGCCGATCGCATCGCCGTCGCGTTCGACGCGGCCCAGATGGCCGTGAAGGCCACGATGGAAGAGGACCCGCGTGCCCTTGACGCCCTGGCCCGGGCCTACTTCGCCAAGGGCGACATCGCCGCGGCCGAAAAAGCTCAGAGCCGTGCCGCCATGCTCTCGGCTGGCGAACCGACGTTTGAGTCCATCCGCGAGCGGCTGCTGCAATACCGCCAAGTGCTCGACAGCAGGAAGAAGCCCCGCTGAGGCACGACAAGCGGGCTCAAAGCCTGCCGACCAAGCGCTTGAGAGCCTAACCGACTGAGAGCTGACAGCCAGCCGGCGCGGGTGCTTTGCTCGTGCCCCCTACGCTCGGCTCCTCATGTCACTCTCCGCTTCGTCGCCCTCGCCATCCATTGATCCCGCCGTCATTCTCGCGGAGCGATTCTCGAGCGCCATCGCTCTCGCCTTCCCGGCCCTCGCGGCTGACCCCGCCGCGCCCAGCGACCCGAGCGTGTCACCCACCAAGGCCATTCCCGGCAAGCCGCGCTTTGGCGACTTTCAGTGCAATGCCGCCATGGCACTCGGCAAGCACGTCGGCCAACCGCCCCGCGCAGTCGCCGAGCAGATCGTCGCCAAGCTCGACCTTGGCGATATCGCTGAGCCGCTCACCCCCGCCTCCATCGCCGGCCCCGGCTTCATCAACATCACGCTGCGATCCGATGCACTGGGTGCCCTGCTCACCAAGATGAACACGCCCACCCTGGGCATCGAGCAGACCCCAGGCGCGGAACGCGAAACCATCGTCGTTGACCTCTGCGGCGTCAACCTCGCCAAGCAGATGCACGTCGGCCACCTCCGCAGCACCGTCATCGGCGACACGCTCGCCCGCGTCTTCGCGCGGCTGGGCGCCAACGTCATCCGCCAGAACCACGTCGGCGATTGGGGCCTGCCGATCGCCATGGTCATCCGCCGCTTGCTTGACGAGCAGGATGCCGGCCGCTTCGATGCCCGAACGCTGATCATCGATGCGCTCGAAGCCCACTACCGCGCCGCCCAGACCGCGTGCGATGCCGACCCCGAGAGCATGGCGTACGTCAAGCGTTGGTTCATGGGCCCCAAGATCATCGCCGAACTCGAAGCGACCATGGCCGAGCCGATGGCGAACCTCACGCGCGCCCGCGAAACGCTCGTCGCCCTCCAGCGCAGCGAGCCGGCCGTGCTGGCCATGTGGAAGGTCGTTGTCGATGTCACGATGAAGTCGTGCTACGACAACTGCGCCCGGCTCAACTCCATCGTGCTCCCGGAGCACGACGCCGGCGAGAGCATGTACCGCGACAAACTCGCCGGCGTGATCACCGACCTCGAATCCCGCGGCGTCGCGACGATTGACGACGGCGCGCTCGTGGTTCGCCCCGAAGGGCTTGACCCGCTCCTCATCCGCAAACGCGACGGCGGGTTTCTTTACGCCACCACCGACCTCGCCGCCATCCGCCACCGCGTCGGCACGCTCGGCGCTTCGCGGGTGGTCTATTGCGTTGATGCGCGCCAGTCGCTCCACTTTAAGCAGGTCTTTGCGGCGGCCCACATGGCTGGTTACGACGCGCTCAAGCCGCCCCTCGCCACTCATCTCGATGGCTGCGCCACGCTGCTGCACGCCGCCTTCGGCGCGATTCTCGGTGAAGATGGTCGCCCCTTCAAGACCCGCTCTGGCGAGAGTTTCAAACTCGCTGACCTCCTCGACGAAGCCCACGAACGCGCGCTCGGCAAACTCAAGCCCGAGACGCTCGCTCTGCCACCCAAGGAGCGCGACGAAATCGTCCACGCCGTCGCCGTTAGCGCCATCCGCTACGCCGACCTTTCCAGCGAACGCATCAAAGATTACGTCTTCAACCTCGACCGCATGCTCGCCTTCGAAGGTAACACCGGCCCCTACCTTCTTTACGCTCTCGTGCGCTGTCACCGCCTCTTCCACGTCGCCGCCGAGCGCGGCATCACGGTCGATCCGACCGCGCCGATCGTCGTGAAGGAGCCGACCGAAAAGACGCTGGCCCTTGCGCTCTTGGCGTACAGCGGCGCCGTGCGCACCACCGCCCAGACGCTGCTCCCCAGCCGGCTCTGTCAGTATGTCTATGACCTTGCCGGTGCGTTCAGTTCGTTCTACGACGCGTGCCCGACGCTCGTCGCGCCCGATGAACCGACCCGCCAGTCACGCCTCGCACTCACCGCCCTCACGCGCCGCGTGCTGGCCGACGGCCTGACCTTGCTGGGAATCCCGACGGTTGAGATGATGTGAGGTCCGCCAAAAGCCCAAACGTGAGGCCTCGTTAATGCCGCCAACACGCTATTGACTTGCGCCACCCAGCGCGTTAGCGTGATTGGACATTGGTGACCGATCACTTTTAATGGAACTGGAATGAACACGCTGCTCGCCTCCGTTCTGACGCTCGGGTTTGGCCTTTGGAGCCCGCCACTCCCTGCGCCCGCGTCACCGCCCGCAGGTGCCATCCAGTCCACTCACGCGATCGAACCAACTGATCCGCCCGCTCGCGCCCAGCCGACCCGCTTGGTCGTCAACGAGTTTGTTGTCCCCGCTGGGACCACCTACATCATTACTGACGACCGAATCATCGAATCAAGTGGCGACATCCGTATTGACGGCACGCTCATCGGCGATGATGCCCAGCCCGGATCGCCAGTATCTGATGGTCGATCGGTCCGCCTTATCGCGCGGGGCAGCATCATCATCAACGGCTCGCTGCGCGCGGGTGTTGGCATGAATGCCAGCGGTGCAGGCCGCACAGCGGGAAATGGCGGATCTATCGTCTTGTCTGCGCCAGTCATCGTTTCGCAGCAGCGAACCTTGGTGGGTGGTCGCGCCGGCGATGGGATTGAACGTGCCTCCGGCGGTGACGGCGGCGATGTTGAACTCCATGCTTCACTCCTGGTCCCCCCAGTAATCACAGCCATCGGCGGCGCCGGCGGCAACGCCGGTGTTTCGAGCTTGAAGATCGATGCGTTCGGCAACGGGCTCTCCGGCGGCGACGGCGGGCGCGGCGGCAGCGCTCTCATTTCGAACGTCCTCCTCCATCCAATGAATCCCAACGCCGCTGATGGAGCGCCCGGTGGTCCGGGCACCGACGGGCAGCCCGCCACTGGAGCAAACGGCGGCAACGGGTCAAACGGTGCCGCGTGCGCCGCTGGCGGACCGGGTGTCGCCGGCGCGGCTGCGTTCGGCGGCAATGGAGGCAACGGCGCAGCCGGAATGGACGGCACCGCACCCATCGGCAATGGCGGCGCGGGCGGCCGCGGCGGTGCCGGTGGAAGTGGAACCGGCGGCTTCGGCGGGAGTGGCGGAACGGGCGGCGATTGCTGTGCGAACCCGGTTGGGCGGGGCGGTGACGGCGGGGCAGGAGCGGCGGGCGGAAACACCACCGGCGGTTCTGGTGGCCAAGGTGGCGCGGGCGGAACGGCTTACAACTCCATCGGGGGCAGTGGCGGGAGTGGCGGCAACGGCGGGAACGCTACCGGTGGCAATGGCGGGAACGGTGGTACCGGTGGGTGTGGCATTGGGGCGGGGAATGGCGGCACCGGTGGCGGTGGTGGCTCATCCAATCCCGGAGCGCTAGGGCTTGGTGGTGCGGCTGGCGGATCAGTGTCTGGCGGCGTAAACGGAAACGCAGGTCCGAATGGCGTTAACGGAACGGGCAGTTCTGGCGTGACTGGTGCCAACGGCAACACGGGCTGCACCTGCGTCAGCGCAGGCGTTGGCGGTGGTGTTGACGGTGCGACCGGCGGCGGCCCCGGCCCCCGCTGATTGGCGAAGGCCG
>Ga0105047_10003080_pt1 | contig 29555 bp, 27 predicted proteins | sample MAT04_FD_78384 | JGI IMG/M metagenome (GOLD analysis project Ga0105047, IMG submission 78384) | Freshwater microbial communities from Lake Fryxell liftoff mats and glacier meltwater in Antarctica - MAT-04 (megahit assembly) | ecosystem: Environmental > Aquatic > Freshwater > Ice > Liftoff... | reverse complement strand
TGCCATTTCCCTTGCGGGAAGCGGCGGCGTTGGGTCGGGTAGCTCAGTCGGCAGAGCGATCGCCTGAAAAGCGATAGGTCACCGGATCGACGCCGGTCCCGACCACCTGCGAAACCCCTGCTCCGCAGGGGTTTCGTGCGTTTTCGCCGACCACTTCTGGGACCGGTCCGCCCGATCCTGCGTTCACCGCAGCAGGCGGAACTGCTCACGCTGCTCCTCGCTGACCCCGAGATCGATTGGCGGACCGTCGATGGAAGCCCTACCAGTGCCTGGCGATGGCAGTGGCGCCATGACACATGTTGAAGCGCCAGAGTGGCGCTATGGTGCTCAGCCATGCCGAGCATCCAAGTGAAGAATGTGCCCGAGGACGTGCACGCCACGCTGCGCCGCCGCGCCGCCGAGGCGGGAATGTCGCTTCAGGAGTACCTGCTGGCCCGCCTCCAGTACGACGCGGGAACACCGACCCTCGACGAGGTACTCGACCGAGCGAGTGGCCGGGCCGGCGGACACATACCCCTCGAGGCGGCCGTGAAAGCCGTGCGGGAGGATCGCGAGGCGCTGTGATCGTCGTCGACGCGAGCATCCTGGTCACCGGCCTCGCCGACGATGGCCCGGACGGGGACCGCGTTCGCACACGCCTACGCGGGGAACAACTCGTCGCGCCGCATCTCATCGACCTCGAGGTGGTCTCGGCGTGGAGACGGCTCGTCACCGCCGGCGAGATCGATGCGCGCCGGGCGACGTTGGCCCTCGAGGACCTGCGGGCGCTCCGACTCGAGCGGGCCTCCCACTGGCTGCTCGTCGATCGCTGCTGGGAACTGCGCCACAACCTCACCGTCTACGACGCCGCCTACGTGGCTCTCGCGGAGCTGATGCGACTCAGCCTCCTCACCGGTGACCGTCGTCTCGCTGACGCGCCAGGCATCCGTTGCGGCGTCGAACTCGTCTGACGCGCGGACGCTCGGCGCAGACCTGGCTCGGCTCGGCGAGCCTGCCGCCGACGGCACCTACCCCAACCTCGAGAACGGTGTTGACGGCGCCACCTACCAGGCGATGTTCGACGAAGCCCGCACGATCTCGAAAGCCGAGCCGGGCGGCACGTTCGCCCTCACCTCGGCGCGCTTCGTCTCGGAGACCGAAGCCGAAATCACCTTCGTCGCAGCGGCGATCCTGGCCAGCGGACCGATCAACATCACGCTGTCGGGGCGAGCGGTCAAGATCGACGACCGGTGGGTGGTGAGTCGCGACACCATCACCTCGATGATGGGCCGGGCCAGCCTGGCCCCGCCCACCCCCAACTGAGGTCTCAGCTCGTGGCGAACGCGGCGCGCAACGCGGCGGCCACACGGTCCTGGGCGTCGCCAGCGACGTCGATGCTGGCGTCCATCGAGAAGAAGCCGTGGAACATGCCGTCGAACTCGTGGTACTCGACCTCGACCCCGGCGGCGGTGAGGGCCTCGCCGTAGGCCCGGCCCTGATCACGCAAAGGGTCGTACTCGGCCGTGACCACCACGGCGGGGGCCACGCCGCGGAGCTCGGCGAGGATCGGCGAGTAGCGGGGGTCGGTTCGGTCCGACGCGTCCCGCGAGTAGTTCTCGTGGAACCACTCCATGCCCTCGGTGGTGAGCATGTAGCCCTCGGCGTTGTCGTGGATCGAGGGGCGGTCGCACGTGCCGTCGGTGACCGGGTAGAGGAGTACCTGCTGCACCAGCTCGACGCGACCCGAGGCGGCGGCGTGCACGGCCACGACGGCGGCGAGGTTGCCTCCGGCGCTGTCGCCGGCGACCGCGACCCGGTCGACGTCGACGCCCAGGTCGGCGGCGTTGTCGACGACCCATTCGAGCGCGGCCACGGCGTCGTCGGCGGCGGCGGGGAACTTGGCCTCGGGGGCGAGTCGGTAGTCGACGGCAACGACCACGCACTCGGCCTTGCTGGCCAACACGCGGCACATGTGGTCGTGGCTCTCGAGGTTGCCGATCACCCACCCGCCGCCGTGGAAGAACACGGTCACCGGCAGGGCCGGCTCGTCACTGGGCCGGTAGATCCGGATCGGGAGCTCACCGGCCGGGCCGGGGATCGTGCGGTCGACCACCGACGGGAGCTCGATGGTGGTCGGGGTGGGGTTGTCGGCGAGGGCCCGGAGCTCTTCGGGCGTCTGGCCGGTGAAGGTGAAGCCGACGTCACGAAGAAGGTCGAGGACCACCTGGGCCTGCGGATCGACGGGCATGGTTCCCCCTGGAACATCGTGGGCGACGGCACCGTCACCCGGGCCGGTCACTCTGTCACAACGGGCGCCGACGCTTCAGCGGCGCACCACTCCGTCGCGCACGGCCGCCTCGGCGGCGGCGGCGGCCACCATGGGGGCCACCGAACGGTCGAAGACCGAAGGGATGACGAGATCCGGGGCCAGCTCGTCGCTGCGCACGCAGGAGGCGATGGCCGTGGCCGCGGCCAGCTTCATGTTCTCGGTGATGGTGGTGGCCCCGGCGTCGAGGGCCCCCCGGAAGATGCCCGGAAAGCACAGCACGTTGTTGATCTGGTTCGGGAAGTCGCTGCGACCGGTGGCGATGACCCCACCCACGTGCTGGATCTCCTCCGGTCGGATCTCGGGATCGGGGTTGGCCATGGCGAAGACGATCGGGTCCTTGGCCATGCCCTCCACGTCGACGGCGGTGATGAGGCCCGGCCCGCTCAGACCGACGAACACGTCGGCCCCGGCCATGCACTCGGCCAGGCTGCCCGTGAGTCTGTCGGGGTTGGTGTTCTCGGCGAACCACTGCTTGGCCTCGTTGAGCCCACCGCGACCGTCGTAGATCGCTCCCTGCCGATCGAAGCCCACGATCCAGGGCACCCCGGCCTGCAGGAAGATCTTGGAGACGGCGACACCGGCAGCCCCGACACCGGCCACGACGACGCGCAGATCGGTCACCTTCTTGTCGACGATCTTCAGCGCGTTCACGAGGGCCGCCAGCGCGACCACTGCGGTGCCGTGCTGGTCGTCGTGGAAGACGGGGATGTCGAGCAGCTCCTTGAGCCGCTCCTCGACCTCGAAGCACACGGGCGCCGCGATGTCCTCGAGGTTGATGCCCCCGAAGCTGGGAGCCACCCGCTGCACCGTCTCGACGATCTCGTCGGCGCTCGACGTGTCGATGCACAGCGGGAACCCGTCGATGCCGGCGAACTCCTTGAACAGCAGGGCCTTGCCCTCCATGACCGGCATGGCGCCCAGGGGCCCGATGTCGCCGAGCCCGAGCACCGCTGTGCCGTCACTGACGATGGCGACCGTGTTCTTGCGGATGGTGAGCTCGTGCGACAGCGCTGGATCGGCCTCGATGGCCTTGCACACCCGGGCCACCCCCGGCGTGTAGGCCATCGACAGATCGTCGCGGTCACGAACGGTGATCCGGCTCACGACCTCGATCTTGCCGCCGTGGTGCAGGGCGAAGGTGCGGTCCTCCCAGTGGAGAACCTCGATGCCGTCGAGGGCCGACGCCGCCGCGACGACCTCGCTCTGGTGGGCCTCACTGGTGCAGTCGACGACGATGTCCTCGTCGAGGTACGAGCGCTTGGCCTCGAAACCCTCGAGGGCGGAGATGTTGCCGCCCACCCCGCCGATGGCGGCGGCGAGGCGGCCGAGGGAACCGGGCTGGTTGTCGAGACGGACCCGGAGACGAACCGAGAAAGCGGCGGTGGGAGTGTCGGCCATAAGGCCCCGGACGCTATCGGCCGGGCCACCGGCCGTCGAAGCTGACTGCCGGCGCCGGTCAGGCCCCTTCGTAGGCGAAACCGAGCTCGGGTGCGGTGACGAGGGCCCGGAAGGCCACCCCTTCCGCCTCGGCCATGGCCGCACAGGTTCCGCCCCGGTCGACGAGCACCAGGATCATCACCGGCTCGGCGCCGAGCTCACGGATCACGCGGAGGGCCTCGACCGGGGAGGCCCCACGGGTGACCGTGTCCTCGGTGACGACCACCTTGTCGCCCGCCTCGAGCGGACCGGCCAACCGACCGGCCACCCCGTGGTCCTTGGCGTCCTTGCGGATCGTGAACGACTTGAGGGCACGGCCCCGGCTGGTGGCCATCGCGGCCAGGCCGTAGGCCACCGGGTCGGCACCGACGGTGAGCCCCCCGAGGGCCACCACGTCGTCGGGGATGAGGGGCAGGGCCAGGTCGGCCATGAGCAACAATCCGTCGGGGCGACAGGCCGTCTGCTTCGAATCGATGAACCACGTGCTCTTGCGACCCGACTTCAGCGTGAAGTCACCGGTGCGGACCGAGTGCCGCAACAGGTGCTCGACCAGCGCCTGCTTCGTGGCCCCGAGGTCGACCACCGTCAGGAGAACCGCACCGTGCCGGTGCCGGGGACGACCGTGCCGATCCGCACCGCCCGATGACCTTGCGTACGGGCCAGGTCGAGGGCCCGCAACGCGTCGGCCTCGGGCACCACCACGACCATGCCGATGCCCATGTTGAAGACCTTGGCCATCTCGTCGTCGCTGACGCTCCCGAGCCGTTGGATCTCGCCGAAGATGCGTGGGGCCTCCCACGTGGACCGGTCGACCTCGGCGTCGGCGCCGGCGGGAAGCACCCGGTTGAGGTTGCCGGGGATACCACCTCCGGTGATGTGGGCCACGGCGTGCACGTCGACCCCGGCGAGTAGGGCCGCGATGGCGGGCGAGTAGATCACCGACGGACTGAGCAGTTCGTCGGCTAACGAGTGCTGGGCACCGGGATAAGCGGGACCGTCGAGGGGGAGCCCGGCCCGCTCGAGCAGCACCCGCCGGGCCAACGAGTAGCCGTTCGAGCGCAGGTTCGGTGAGGGCAGTCCGATCAACACGTCCCCCGGCGTCACGTGCTGGCCGGTGACGAGACGATCGCGTTCCGCAATACCGACCGCGAACCCGACCAGGTCGAACTCTCCCGGTTCCATGGCCCCCGGGTGCTCGGCCATCTCGCCGCCCACCAACGCACAGTTGGCCTGCCGGCATCCCTCGGCCACACCCTCGACGAGCTGCTCGATGTGCCCGGGGTCGAGACGCCCGACAGCGATGTAGTCGAGGAAGAACAGCGGCTCGGCACCCTGGCAGACGAGGTCGTCGACACACATGGCCACGAGATCGATGCCGATGGTGGTGAAGCGGTCGGTGGCCTGGGCCACCAGCGCCTTGGTGCCCACACCGTCGGTCGACGACACCAGGACCGGCTGGCGGTAACGCCCGATGTCCAGGGCGAACAGCCCGCCGAACCCCCCGATGTCGCCGATGACCTCGGGGCGGAAGGTGGAGCGCACCTTGTCCTTGATGCGCGCCACCGCTTCTTCACCGGCGTCGATGCTCACCCCGGCGTCGGCGTAGGTCTCGCCCGCCTCGGCGACCGGCTCAGCCACCGATCTCGCCGGCCGCGTGGGCGTCGTCGGCCGGGAAGGAGGCCTGACCGTCGAGGAAGGCCGTGAAGGCCGAGTCGGGCGCTGCGGTCGGGACCTCCGGGGTCGGCGCCTCGAGCACCGTCTTGCCCAGGTTCACCGGCACGGGTATCGGGTAGTTGCCGGTGAGGCAGGCGTCGCAGAACCCGGCCCCCACCGCGCCGGTGGCGGTGACCAGGCGGTCGAGGGTCAGGTACGACAGCGAATCGACGTTGAGGTACTCGCGAATCTCGTCGACGCTCATGTGCGCCGCCAACAGTTCCGAGCGGGCCCCAGTGTCCATGCCGTAGAAGCACGGCCAGCGATAGGGCGGCGAGGAGACCCGCATGTGCACCTCGGCCGCTCCGGCCTCGCGCAGCATCGACACCATCGCCCGGGTGGTGGTGCCTCGCACGATCGAGTCGTCGACGACCACCAGCCGCTTGCCGGCGATGTTGTCGCGCAGCGGGTTGAGCTTCATGCGCACGCCCAACGCCCGCATCTCCTGGTTCGGCGCGATGAACGTTCGACCGATGTAGCGGTTCTTCACCAGGCCCTGGCCGAAGGGGATGCCGGATCGGCGGGCATAGCCCTCGGCCGCCGGGATGCCCGACTCGGGAACGCCCATCACCAGATCGGCGTCGATCGGGGCCTGCTCGGCCAGTTGCTCCCCCATGCGCACCCGCGCCCCGTGCACGCCTCGGCCGTACAGGCGGGTGTCGGGCCGGGCGAAGTAGACGAACTCGAACAGGCAGAGCTTCGGGTCGACGGCCTCGGCCGGGAAGGCCCGAACCGACCGGTAGCCGGTGGCATCGATCACGATCATCTCGCCCGGTTCGAGCTCACGGACCAGATGGGCTCCCACCACGTCGAGGGCCGGGCTCTCCGAGGCCAGCACCCAGCCCTCGTCGAGCTTGCCGAGGCAGAGGGGCCGGAACCCGCTGGGGTCGCGCATGCCGATCACGTGGCCCTCGTCCATGGCCACCACCGAGAACGCGCCCTTGAGCCTCGGGAGCAGGGCCAGGAGCGCCCGCTCGAGAGCCCGACCGTCGGCGCTGGCCGCCGGATGCTTGCCCAGTTCGTCGGCCAGCAACGCCGCCATGAGATCGCTGTCGCTGGTGACCGTGCCCGGCAGCATGCCCGCCTCGGCGGCCAGCTCTTCGGTGTTGACCAGGTTGCCGTTGTGACCGAGGGCGACGGTGTGATCGCCGATGTCGCGATACACGGGCTGGGCGTTCTGCCAGGTGCTCGAGCCCGTGGTCGAATAGCGGGTGTGGCCGATGGCGAGATGCCCGGTGAGGGCGGCGAGCGTACGGTCGTCGAAGACGTTGGACACCAGACCCATGTCCTTCACGACGGTGATGGTGTCGCCGTCGCTGACGGCCATGCCCGCCGCTTCCTGGCCCCGGTGCTGCAAGGCGTACAGACCGAGGTAGGTGAGGTGCGAAACGGGCTGGCCCGGGGCATAGACCCCGAAGACGCCGCAGGCCTCCTTGGGCGTGTCGTCGTCGGCCCCGTCAGCGGGTACGAAGATCGAGGGCGCTGGGTGGCGACCGCTCGATCCCTCGGGGTTCACGGGGTCAGCGTAGCGGGCAGCCGACGCCATTCGGGGCCCCCGTTGCGGCGGCTCATGCCTGCACCGTGCCCGCGCCCAGAGCATCGGGCAGCCGGCGCGCCCACGTCGTCACTGCGTCGTGCAGATCCAGGTCGAGCAGCCCCTTCACGGTGATGCGGGAACCACCGGCCACGCCGATGCGGCTGGTGGGGACACCGGCGTGCTCGCAAGTGTTGAGCACGGCGCCGACGTCGTCGGGAGCCACGCAGACCACGACGCGCGACGGGCTCTCGCTGAACAGCTCGGCGGCGTCGGCGACCCTCGCCACGTTCACGCCGAGCCCGGACCGCACGGCCATCTCGGCGAGGGTCAACCCCAGGCCGCCACCGGACACGTCGTGGGCGCCCGCCAGCAGGCCACCGGCCACGAGGGTGCGCACGACCTCGGCCACGGCGAGGTGGTGTTCGGCATCGAGGGTGGGGAGACGGCCACCGCGCCGGCCCTGGTTGCGCGCCCACCGCGACCCCGAGAGCTCGGGCTGGGTCACGCCGAGCAGGATGAGTCGGCCACCGTCGATCAGCCCCACGCCGGGAGGTCGGCGACGAAGTTCGTCGATGATCCCGAGGAGCCCGACCACGGGGGTCGGGTCGATGTCGGACCCGAGCGATTCGTTGTAGAGACTCACGTTGCCGCCGATGACCGGGACCCCGAAGGCCAGGCACGCCTCGGTCATGCCGTCGATGGCCTCGGACAACTGCCACATGACCTCGGGGTGCTCGGGGTTGCCGAAGTTCAGGCAGTTGACGACCGCCAGCGGGCGGGCCCCGACGCAGGCCAGGTTCATCACCGACTCGGCCACGGTGAGTGCGGTTCCCTGGCGAGGGTCGACAGCGCACCAACGATGATTGCCGTCGGTGGTGATGGCCAGGGCCCGTCCGGTGTCGACGCCGGTGGTCGGGTGCTTGAGGCGCAACACGGCCGCATCGCCGCCGGGCCCCTCCACCGTGTTCAAGAAGAGTTGGTGGTCGTACTGCGACGACACCCACGACGTGTCGGCGAGCAGGTCGAGCAGGTCGGCACCCGGGTCGACGCTCGACGGCATCGGACCGGGATCGACGGCCGACGTGCGGGTCGACTCGTCGAAGGCGGCGGGCGCGGCGCGGGGCCGGTCGTACAACGGCGCGTCCTCGTGGAGCGACGCCGCCGGGATGTCGGCCAGAACCTCGCCGTCGAAACCGTCGAGGATGCGCAGACGCCCACCGTCGGGGTCACCGGTGGCCGGACCGGGCGTGACCCGACCGATGACCGTGGACCGGACCTCCCAGCGGCGACAGATCTCCAGCACCCGGTCGAGGTCGGCGGGCTCGACGATGGCCAGCATCCGTTCCTGGCTCTCCGACGTCATGACCTCGAAGGGCTCCATGCCCTGCTCGCGCCGGGGCACGGCGTCGACGTCGACGTCCATGCCCATCCCGCCCCGGCTGGCGGTCTCGCTGGTGGCGCAGGCCAGACCGGCGCCGCCGAGGTCCTGGATGCCGACGACGAGCCGGGCGTCGAGGAGCTCGAGGCACGCCTCGATGAGCCGCTTCTCCTCGTACGGGTCCCCGACCTGCACACTGGGACGCTTCTGGGCGTCGGTGGCCTCGTCGGAGAACCCGGCCGAGGCCAGGACGCTGACCCCGCCGATGCCGTCGCGACCGGTGGTCGAGCCGAGGAGCACGGCGAGGTTACCCACCCCGGTGGCCTGCCCGAGCACCAGACGGTCCACGGGCAGTAGGCCCAGGCACAGCACGTTCACCAACGGGTTGCCCCTGTACGTCTCGTCGAAGACGGTCTCGCCGCCGACGGTGGGGACACCCACCGAGTTGCCGTACCCGGACACTCCGCTGACGACGCCCTCGGCGATCCACCGGCTGCGAGCGTCGTCGAGGGGACCGAACCGCAACGGGTCCATGAGGGCGATGGGACGAGCGCCCATGGTGAAGATGTCGCGGAGGATGCCCCCGACGCCGGTCGCCGCGCCCTGGTAGGGCTCGATGGCCGATGGGTGATTGTGGCTCTCGATGCGGATCGCCGCGGCGATGCCGTCGCCGACGTCGACGACGCCCGCGTTCTCACCGGGGCCGACGAGCACCCACGGTGCTTCGGTCGGCAGCCGCTTCAGGTGGATGCGCGACGACTTGTACGAGCAGTGCTCGGACCACATGACGGCGTACATGGCCAACTCGAGGTGGTTGGGGGCGCGCCCGATGATGGCCACGATCTGCGCGTGCTCGTCGTCGGTCAGCCCCAGGGCCCGATGGATGCCGTCGTCCATACGATCGACGCTACCCGCCGCCCGCAACCCCCTCGCCCGACACGATCCGACCCGAAATCGCTGGGCCTGTCCATGGCGACAATGGGCCGTCGCGATCCAGCCGGTGGTCGACGGGCTTATTGCGTCAAAGGGAAGAACGTGATTCAGTGGAACAATGGCAGCCAAGAAGCGCGGACCGCGCACAATGACCGATGACCACAAGGCCGCGCTCGCCGAGGGAAGGAACCAGGGACGCGTCGTTCGCAATTACCTCGAAGCGCTCGAGGCTCACAAGCCGAAGCGGGGTCGCAAACGAACCCCCGAATCGATGCAGAAGCAACTCGACCGGATCGAGATCGAGATTCCCGAGGCCGATCCGCTCCAGCGCCTACAACTCATCCAGAAACGGATCGATCTCCAGGCCGAGCTGGACGCGTCGGGCGAGACCGTCGACCTGACCGGGCTCGAAGCGGGCTTCGTGGGCGCGGCCAAGGGCTACGGCGAGCGCAAAGGGATCTCCTACGAGGCCTGGCGCCAGCTCGGCGTCCCTGCCGCCACCCTGCGCGCCGCCGGAATCAGCCGCAAGGGCTGAACCCGCGCTCCGCTCAGCCGACCAGCGAGCGCAACAGCGGTAGGCCGTCCTCGCTCCCGAGCAGCGCGCTCGACGCCCGTTCGGGGTGGGGCATCAGGCCCACCACGTTGCCCTCGGCTGAGCAGATGCCGGCAATGTCGTCGACCGACCCGTTGGGATTGTCGACATACCTGAAAACGATCCGGTCCTCGGCACGAAGTTCGGCCAACGTCTCGAGGTTGCAGGTGAAATTGCCCTCGAAGTGGTTGATCGGGATCTGCAATTCGGTACCCACAGCAACGTCGCGAGTGAGAGCCGTGTCGGTGCGTTCGACGCGAAGGCCGACGGTGGCGCACAGGAACTTCAGGCCCCGATTCTTCTGGAGGGCACCGGGGAGCAGCCCGGCTTCGGTGAGCACTTGGAAGCCGTTGCACACGCCCACCAACAGACCGCCCGAACGGGCCATCTCCGTGACCGCCGTCATCACCGGCGAGAACCGGGCGATGGCCCCGGGTCGCAGGTAGTCACCGTGAGCGAAGCCACCGGGCACGACGACCACGTCGACGCCCTTGACCGTGGGGTCACCGTGCCACAACACCTCGGCCTGGCCGCCGACGAGCGAGACCGCCTCGACCATGTCCTGCTCGCAATTCGACCCGGGGAAGAGCACGACCCCGACCCGACGGCTCACGAGGCCGCCCCGACCGGCGCGCCCGCCTGCACCTCGACGGCGGCGTCCTCGATCACCGGATTGGTGAGGAAGCGCTGACAGAGGTCGGCGACCTCAGCCTGCGCCGTCGCCTCGTCGGGCGCCTCGATCGTGAAGCGGATGCTCTTGCCCACCCGAACGCCCGACACACCGTCGAAGCCCAGGGTGGGAAGCGCCCGCTCCACCGTGGAGCCCTGGGGATCGGCGATCCCGGGACGAAGCCGCACCTCGACGTGCACCGAGAAGATCATCGGACGAACCGTACCCGTTCAGCCCGGCCAGTCGGACAGAGCGAGCCCGGTGACCATCTCGTAGGCCCGCACGTAGCGCTGCGAGGTGGCTGCCACGACCTCGGGAGGCAAGGGCGGGGGCGGTGGTTGTTTGTCCCAGTCGAGCGCGTCGAGAAAGTCCCGAACCGGTTGCTTGTCGAACGAGGGAGGGGTGACACCGGGACTCCACACCTCGGCCGGCCAGAACCGGGAGGAATCGGGGGTGAGCACCTCGTCGGCCACCACCAGCTCACCGTCGACGAAGCCCAGCTCGAACTTCGTGTCGGCGATCAGGATGCCGCGCGCCGCAGCCCACTCGGCGCCACGGCGGTAGAGCTCGATCGACACGCGGCGGGCCTCTTCCATCTGATCCCGACCGACGATGGAACAGGCCTCGTGGAAGGAGATGTTCTCGTCGTGGCCCGCATCGGCCTTGGTGGAAGGGGTGAAGGTGGGCTCGGGCAGACGACTCGCCTCCAGCAAGCCCTTCGGGAGGCGTTCGCCGTGCATCGTTCCGTCGGCCCCGTACTCCTTCCAAGCCGAACCGGTGAGATAGCCCCGCACGATGCACTCCACCGGAAGCATCTCGGCCCGGTGGCACAGCATCACCCGACCGGCCCACTCCGGGCGCTGGGCCTCGATGGGAAGATCCTCGAGCCGGGTCGACACCAGATGGTTGCCTACGACATCGACCAGATGCTCGAACCAGAACGCCGACATCGCCGTGAGCACCCGACCCTTGTCGGCGATCGGCTCGGACATGACGACGTCGAACGCCGACAGCCGGTCCGACGTGACGAGCAGGAGCCTGTCGTCGCCGACGTCGTAGATGTCGCGCACCTTCCCCGAGTACACATGACGTAGCTCAGGAGAGTCCACGGGACCTCCGGGGCCGTTCACAGGATGTGGCCCGGGCGGTACCCGGCCGCCTCGGGATCGGCCGCAACCAGCCGTTCGACCTCGGCGACCACCATGCCGATCTGGCGGGGAGCGGCGCCGACGAAGTCGAGCGGCCGGGACAGGACGTCGGCCAGCTCGGCCGGATCGAGTCCGAGCCGAGGGTCGGCGGTCAGCCGGTCGAGCAAGTCGTTCTCCTGGATGCCGTGCTCACGCAGACGCAGCGCCGCGGCCACCGCGTGCTCCTTGATCGCCTCGTGCGCTCGCTCGCGGCCGACCCCGTGACGCACGGCGGCGATGAGCACCTTGGTCGTGGCGAGGAACGGTAGGTAGCGATCGAGCTCTCGCTCGATGACCGCGGGATAGGCGCCGAAGTCGTCGAGAACCGTGAGGAACGTCTCGAAGAGCCCGTCGGCAGCGAGGAACGCATCGGGCAAGGCCACCCGCCGGACCACGGAGCAACTGACGTCACCCTCGTTCCACTGATCGCCGGCCAGCGCACCGACCATGGTGAGGTGACCCCGCAGCACCACGAGCAGCCCGCCGATGCGCTCACAGCTGCGGCTGTTCATCTTGTGGGGCATGGCCGACGACCCCACCTGGCCCGGGCGGAAACCTTCGGTGGCCAGCTCCTGGCCGGCCATCAAACGCACCGTGAGGGCGAAGCTGGCCGGGGCCGACGCGGCCTGTACGAGCGCGGCGACGACGTCGAGGTCGAGCGACCGCGGGTAGACCTGCCCGACGCTGGTGAGGACCGAGGCGAAACCCAGGTGTTCGGCCATCCTACGCTCCAGGGCATCGAGCCGATCGACGTCGCCGTCGAAGAGGTCGAGCATGTCCTGCTGGGTGCCGACCGGCCCCTTGATACCCCGCAGGGGGTACCGGGCGAGGAGATCGTCGACCCGGTGGATGGCCTGGAGGAGCTCTTCGGCGGCGCCGGCAAAACGCTTCCCGAGGGTCGTGGCCTGGGCGGGAACGTTGTGGGTGCGTCCCGTCATCACCAGCGACGCGTGCTCCGCCGCCCGCTGGGCGAGCCGGGCCGACGTGGCCAGCATTCGGCCCCGCACCAGCTCCAGCGCCCGACGGACCTGGAGCTGTTCCACGTTCTCTGTGAGGTCACGAGAGGTCATCCCCTTGTGGATCTGCTCGTGGCCGGCCAAGGCACAGAACTCGTCGATGCGAGCTTTCACGTCGTGGCGGGTGACCCGCTCCCGAGCCTCGATCGAGACGAGATCGACCTGGTCGAGCACAGACCGGTAGGCCTCGACCGCCTCGACCGGCGCATCGACCCCGAGCTCGATCTGAGCCTCGAGCACGGCGATCCAGAGCTCACGCTCGAGCACGACCTTGTTCTCCGGTGACCACAGCCGAGCCATGTCGTCGCTGGCATAGCGGGCGGCGAGGACGTTGGGCACACGGGTCGAGGGCATCGCTCTCCAAGCTGAAGTGATAGGTCGTGCGGCTCATCCTCGGACCTATTCGCCCCCAAAGGGTAAAGCACGACACTGGATGAGCCGTAGAGAGGAGGACTTCGGCAGCGATTCCTCGAAGGGCGCCACCACGATGACCTCAACGACCGTCTCGAACCACCACACCGTCGATGGTTCGACGTGCACCCGCCATCAGTTCGATCGCGCCGTGGACCGCTGTCGGACATGCCACAACCCGTACTGCTCCGAGTGCCTGCTCTACGCGTTCGGGGAGTCCCAGCCGCCGTTCTGCATGACTTGCGCCATCGCCGCGGCGGGAGTGCGGACCAGGGGGACGAGGACACCCAAGGTGTCGTGGCGAGAGCTTCGCCGGCGCGAGAAGGCAGCCAAGGAGTCGGCGCAGCGGGCCAAGATGCCGCCTCCGCCGTCCGCGGAGATCGACTGGTCGGTGCCCGACAGTGCTGACGGGGCCGGAAACACGCTCCGGCCCGAAGAGTCACTCTCGTGGCTCGAAGCGCAGGACTCGTCGGACCAACCCGGCGAGATCATCCGGTTCTAGGGAAGTCGCCGGCCACCGCGGTCGATCCTGGTCGACGACACGGGCCGTGCGGCAACGGTTCACCGCCGGGAATCAGAGCGGATGGGCGCCGCCCTAGACTCGCCCCCGTTGTGGCAACGACCCTGAAAGCCGAACCCGGGCCCCGCGCCAGGCTCCTCTCGCCCGCGCCGGCGGGACCGAGACCGTGAAGGCCGTCATCCTCGCCGGCGGGCTGGGCACGAGGCTCCGCGAAGAGACCGAGTTCCGGCCCAAGCCGATGGTCGAGATCGGCGGGCACCCCATCCTGTGGCACCTCATGAAGCTCCTCGGCCACGGTGGGCTCGACGAGTTCGTGATCTGCACGGGCTATCGCGGTGAGGTGATCAAGGACTACTTCCTCAACTACGAGGCCCAGAACCAGGACTTCACCGTGCATCTGGGCTCGAAGCGCGAGATCACCTATCACGGGGCTCACGACGAGAGCGACTGGACCGTGACCGTCGTCGACACCGGTCAGGCCACCCAGACCGGAGGGCGGGTCAAGCGCATCGAACACTTCGCCGCCACAGACCGTTGCCTCGTCACCTACGGCGACGGCCTCGCCGACATCGACGTGCCCGCCCTCCTCGCCTTCCACGAGGCGCACGGTCGCTTGGCCACGGTGACCACCGTGCGGCCCCTCACCCGCTTCGGTGTCATGGACATCGCCGAGGACGGTCAGGTGGAGCGGTTCCGCGAGAAGCCACAAAGCGACGGCTACGTGAACGCCGGCTTCTTCGTGTTCGAACCGGAGGTCTTCGGCTACCTCGACCCGGACTGCGTGCTCGAACAGGAACCACTGGCCCGGCTGGCCGCCGACGGCGAACTGAGGGCCTACCGGCACGACGGATTCTGGCAGCCGATGGACACCTATCGCGAATTCCAGATGCTCAACGAGCTGTGGGCCACCGGCCAGGCTCCGTGGAAGGTGTGGCCATGACCGACGAGCAGTCCTGGGCCGGACGCCGGGTCTTCGTCACCGGCGCCACCGGCATGGTCGGATCATGGCTGTGCCGACGCCTAGTCGACCTCGACGCCGACGTCTGCGCCCTCGTCCTCGACGACGACCCGCAGTCCGAGCTGCACCGCAGCGGCACCATCCGAAGCGTCACCGTCGTCAACGGTGACCTCGCCGACGAGCGGTGCATCGACCGGGCCATCGGCACCTTCGACGCCGACACCGTGGTGCACCTGGGCGCCCAGACGATCGTGGGCGCCGCCCGGCGCTCTCCGGCCGAGACGTTCGTGACCAACGTGGCCGGCACCTGGAACGTACTCGAGGCTTGTCGCCGCCACGCCGACCGGGTCGAGCGGGTCGTCGTCGCCTCCAGCGACAAGGCCTACGGCACCAACTCCGACCTCCCGTACCGCGAGGACATGCCCCTCGACGGCATCGCCCCGTACGAGGCGTCGAAGAGCTGCGCCGACCTGGTGAGTCGCTCCTACGCGCTCACCTACGGCCTACCCGTCGCCATCGCCCGCTGCGGCAACATCTTCGGGGGTGGCGACCTGAACTGGAGCCGCATCGTTCCGGGCACGCTGCGCTCACTCCTCAGGGACGAGCGCCCGGTGCTGCGCAGCGACGGCACCTTCGTCCGTGACTACCTCCACGTCGACGACGTCGTCGACGCCTACCTGACCCTCGCCGACGCCGTCAGCGATCCCGCGCAGCACGGACAGGCCTACAACTTCAGCGACGAGACCCCGATGACCGTGACCGAGATCTACGAGGCGACCTGCACCGCCTTCGGCACCTCCGTCGAACCCGTCGTCCTCGGTGAGACCGTCGGGGAGATCCACGACCAGTACCTCGACGCCGCCAAGGCTCGCGACGTCCTCGGCTGGCGACCGACGACCGGGCTGACCCAGGGTCTCGAACGCACCGTCGACTGGTACCGGGCGTTCTTCGCGAGGGTGGGGTCGTGACCGAAGCATCCGACCGCCTGCGCAGCCAGATCGCCGCCCTGGTCCGCGAGTACCACGCCGAGGCGTTCCCCCCGGCGGCCTTCGAACCAGGGACGACACCGATCCCGGTGTCGGGCAAGGTGTTCGACGACGCCGACATGGTGTCGCTCACCGAGGCGGCGCTCGACTTCTGGCTGACCACCGGCCGCTTCGCCGAAGCGTTCGAGACCCGGTTCGCCGACTGGCTCGGCCTGCGCCACGCCATGCTCTGCAACTCGGGTTCGTCGGCCAACCTCCTCGCGCTGAGTGCCCTCACCTCCGAGAGCCTGGGCGAACGACGACTGCGCCCCGGCGACGAGGTCCTCACCACCGCGGTCGGGTTCCCCACCACGGTCAACCCGATCCTGCAGAACGGCCTCGTACCCGTCTTCGTCGACGTCGAGTTGGGCACCTACGACCCCGACCCGGAACGCCTCCGCGAGGCCATCGGGCCCCGCACCCGCGCCGTGATGATCGCCCACACCCTCGGCAACCCGTTCGATCTCGCGAGCGTCACGGCCATGGCGGCCGAGCACGACCTGTGGGTCGTCGAGGACAACTGCGACGCCCTGGGCTCACGGTTCGACGGCCAGCTCACCGGCACCTTCGGCGACCTGGCCACCGTCAGCTTCTACCCCGCCCACCACATCACCATGGGCGAGGGGGGCTGTGTGGTCACCGACCGCGGGCCCCTGAAGAAGTTGGTCGAGTCGTTCCGCGACTGGGGTCGCGACTGCTGGTGCGAACCCGGTCTCGACAACACCTGCGGACGGCGGTTCGACTGGCAGCTCGGCGAGCTGCCCTACGGCTACGACCACAAGTACGTGTACTCCCACATCGGGTACAACCTGAAGCTCACCGACATGCAAGCGGCGGTGGGGTTGTCGCAACTCGACAAGCTCGACGGGTTCGTCGCGGCCCGCAAACACAACTGGGACCACCTGCGCCGGCGCCTCGCCCACCTCGAGGAGTTGCTGGTGCTCCCTGAAGCCACCCCCAACTCCGAGCCGAGCTGGTTCGGCTTCGCCATCACCCTGCGAGACGGCGCGCCGGTGAGCCGGGGCGAGGTGCTGGCCCGACTCGAAGCCGCCAAGATCGGCACCCGGCTGCTCTTCGGCTCCAACCTGCTGCGCCAGCCCGCGTACGCCAACATCCCCCACCGGGTCGTGGGGACCCTCGAGAACGCCGACACCATCAGCGAGCAGAGCTTCTGGATCGGGGTGTACCCGGGGCTCACCGAGCCGATGCTCGACTACGTGGCCGAGACCCTGGAAGCGGCTCTCGTCCCTGCCGGGACGACGTCGGTTGCGCTTCCTCGGCCGGCACGATGACACCGGGTCGCGTCGAAGCGACCGACATCAGCGGCCTGCGCCACCTCCCGGCATTCCGGGCCGACGACGACCGCGGCCGGTTCGTGAAGGTCCACCCGCGGGCCGACGAGCCGACATGGGACCCCGGGTGGGCCGAGACCTACTACTCCACGTCGAAGCGAGGCGTGATCAGGGGCATGCACCTCCAGCTCCCACCCCACGATCACCACAAGTTGGTGCACTGCATGGCCGGTCGGGCCATCGACGTGATCCTCGATCTCCGGTCGGGCTCTCCCACGTTCGGTCGCCACACCACCATCGAACTCGGCGCCGAAACTCCTGAGGTGGTCGTGGTACCCCCGGGTTGCGCCCACGGCTTCCAGGCGGTCGCCGACAACACGGTGATGCTGTACCTCGTCAGCTCGGTGCACGCCCCGACGGCCGACACCGGGATCGTCTGGGACTCGTTCGGCTGTCGCTGGCCGTCACCACCGAGCGCCGTGTCGACACGCGACGAGGGTCTCCCGACCCTGGCCGAGTTCGCCGCCGCCGGACACTCCGGGTGGCGGGAATGACCGTGCCTCGCCGCGCGCTGGTCACCGGTGCCACCGGCTTCGTGGCCGGACACCTCGCGCTCCGCCTCGTCGCCGACGGCTGGGACGTCCTCGGCCTCGTGCGCGATCCTCGGGCCGAGTCGCCCTTCCCGACCGAAGCCTGGCCGGCAGGGGGACAGGAAGCCGTGCAGCTCTTCACCCAGGTCCGCCCCGACGTGTGCTTTCACCTGGCCACCCGGTTCCAGCCCCGGCACCAGCCCGAGGACGTCCACGCCCTGGTCGACGGCAATGTGACCCTGGCCGCCCTGGTGGGTGAGGGAGCCGCCGCGGTGCCGGGCTGTCGGGTCGTGTACACGAGCAGCTACTGGCAGCACTACGAAGGAGCGACCTACGCCCCCACGAGCCTGTACGCCGCCATGAAGCAGGCCGGACTCGACGTGCTGCGCTACTACGCCGACTGCGCCGACGTCCCGGTCACCGCCCTCACGTTGTTCAGCAGCTACGGCCCCGGTGAGGCGAAGTCCAGGATCACCTCGCTCCTGGCGCGGGCCGCGCTCGAGCAGGCATCCGTTGATCTCTCGCCGGGGGAACAGCTCCTCGACCTGGTGTACGTGGACGACATCGTCGATGCCCTGCTGGTGGCGGCCGGGGACGGGGAGGACCGACGACCGGGCGGCGGACTGTCGATGGCCACGGTCCGATCGGGGGACCCGGTCAGCCTGCGCCGGCTGGCCGACGAGATCGGTGCGGTCGTCGGCCAACCGGTACCGGCGACGTTCGGGGCCCTGCCCTACCGGCCTCGCGAGATGTTCTCCGAATGGGCCAGCGCACCCGACTTGGAGGGCTGGGCGCCGACGACTTCTCGGGCCGACGGCCTGGCCCGACTGACCGAGGCCATCGCCCACAACTGAGCGACGAGCGGATCAGGTCGGGCGGCGACGCTGCACCAGCGGCGAGTACTTCACGATGCAGACGACGGCCCGCACGCCATCGCGCCAACCGATCTTCTTGCCCTCGTCGTACGTACGACCGGAGTAGGAGATGCCGACCTCGTAGATGCGCCACTTCCCCGCCGCCACCTTGGCGGTGAGCTCGGGCTCGATGCCGAACCGGTCCTCCTGGAGCACGAAGGAGTCGAGCACCTCGCGGCGGAAGACCTTGTAGCAGGTCTCCATGTCGGTGAGGTTGAGATCGGTGAAGGCGTTGGACATCACCGTCAGGAAACGATTCCCGACCGTGTGCCAGAAATACAGGACCCGGTGGGCTCCGCCGCCGACGAACCTCGACCCGAACACGACGTCGGCCCGACCGTCGAGGATCGGGGCCAGCAGAGCCGCATAGTCGGACGGGTCGTACTCGAGGTCGGCATCCTGAACGATGACGATCGGCCCCTCGGCCTCGGCGAAGCCGCGACGCAGCGCCGCCCCCTTCCCCTGGTTCCGGGGCTGCAAGAGCACCCGGACCCGGCCGTCCGAAACCTCGAGACGACCGAGGATGTCACGCGTGCCGTCGGTCGATCCGTCGTCGACGATGATGAGCTCCAGGGTGTACGGGCTCGCAAGAACGGCGGCGACACAGTCGGCCACCGTGTCGGCCTCGTTGAAGCAGGGCATCACGATGCTCAGGCACGGCATGACGGCCGTACTGGTCGGATCCGATGGCACGATGGCGATGTCACCTCCCTCGACTCGAAGAGGCGACCTTACCGACCCCACTCGTCGATCGGTGGAGCGCCCTCACCTGACTGCGGGGACTCCGGGCTCCTCGGCCTCCGAGACGTCGGGCTGGTCGACTCTCGTTCGTCCTCGGACCCGATCCCACGACGCCACCAGCGCAACCGCGACGAGCACGCAGATCGGACCTTCCGCGGTGGCCCGAAAGCGCGTCGCGGCATAGAAGACCACCACTGTGACCAGAACGCAGGCGATGGGCGCCAAGAGCGGGATCACCAGCACCCGGCGACGGCGCAGCACCACCGCCCCCGCCACGGCCCCGACCAAGGCGAACGGAAGCAGGTACATCCCCGCCGTGGCCACCGGTCGCGACGCCTCGCGCCAGAAGACGTCGAGGTCACGCTGCTGCTCGGGCCGGTAGACCCCGATGATGCGACCGACCCGGGCGGCGACGACGACCGGCAACCGGTCGAGGTTGTCGCGAGCGAACTGGACACCGGCGTCGCGCATAACCGCGTCGGCGCGCGGGTCGTAGCCGCTCAAGCCGGCCGTCGCGAGCACGTCGGCACCGCAGTTGAAGTCCCAGTGACCGATGATCGCACCCTGAAACACCGGCTCGCAGTACGACACGGCCAGGGTGCCCCCCAGGTTCCGTGAGATCAGCACGGGGTCGTCGAAGCGAAGGTTGTTGTACACGAGCCACGGCGCGAGGACGCCGAGGACGACACCACCGGCCACGGCCAGCCACGCGGCGCGCCACGCCCACGCCCGCTCGCGGGCCAGGAGCACGAGGGGCACCACGAGGAAGAGCGAGAGCAGGAGGAGCTCAGGCCGTACGAGAGTGCCGCACCCCACCGCCACCGCCAGCGCCAACAGCCGCCAGGGCGTCTGCCTCTCCCAGAAACGGTAGGCCAGCAGGGCGACGACCAGCACCGCCAGCACGACCGCGGTCTCCGACATCAAGAAGCCGTCGTAGCGCCACACATTGGGGTACAGCGCCACCAGCGTGGCCGCCACGATACCGACCCGATCGCCACCGACGCGGCGCCCCACGTAGGCCGCGACCGCCACCGCGATCACGCCGAGCAGCGCGTTGGCGAACAGGTGCCAACCGACGGAACGGGCCCCGACGAGCGACCATCCCGCCAGGTACAGCATGTAGAGCGGGGGGTGATCGGCCGCTTCGATGGTGAGCCCGTCGGTGGCACCGAACGGATGGATGAAGCCCCGCCCGTCGACGAGCAGGTTGGCGCCCGCGTGGTAGTAGAAGGCGTCGCCCCCGACCTCGGCGTCGCGACGCTCGAACCAGATGTAGAGGAACCTGACGATCGTCGCCGCCACCAGTACAACCCCGAGGGCGGGCAGGAACCAGCGGGCCGCCCGGGGAGGGGGATCGGTCATCCGGTGGCGATGTCGTGACGATGGTGACGCCCCGGCCAGCCGACGAGGGCCACCGCCGCGTAGGCCCGCTCGCGCGCCTCGTCGATGGTGGCGGCCTGCCCGGTGACCGTCAGCACCCGGCCTCCGGCGGTCACGAGCGATTCCTCGGGTCCAGCCGCCACCCCGGCACAAAAGACCGTGACCCCAGCGATCGCGCCGGCGGCAGCGAGGCCGTCGATGCGGTCGCCGGTGCGCACGTCGCGGGGATAGCCCTCGGCGGCGCAGACCACGGTGACCGCCGCTCCGTCGTCGAATGTCGGGGGCTCGTCGATGTGGCCCCGCGCCGCCGCCGCCAGCAGCGCACCCAGATCACTGGTGAGACGGGGGAGCACCACCTGGGTCTCCGGGTCGCCGAAACGGACGTTGTACTCGAGCACCTTCGGCCCGTCCGGCGTGAGCATCAGCCCAGCGTAGAGCACCCCGCGATAGTCGATGCCCCTGGTCCGCAGGGCGGCGAGCGTCGGCTCGACGGCGTCGCGCATGACCGTGTCGACCACATCAGGTCCGGCGCCCGGCACCGGTGAGTACGCCCCCATGCCCCCCGTGTTCGGACCGGAATCGCCGTCGCCCAGGCGCTTGTAGTCCTGGGCCGGGGCGAGGGCCACGGCCCGGTGCCCGTCGCAGATGGCCAGGATCGACAACTCCGGGCCGGTGAGGCCCTCCTCGATCACCACCGTGCGGCCGGCGTCACCGAACGCTTCGCCCGAGAGGTAGTCGGCGACCGCCACGCGGGCCTCGGCGAGGGACTCGGTGACGACCACGCCCTTCCCGGCGGCCAGCCCGTCGGTCTTCACCACATAAGGAACAGACATGGTGTCGAGGAAGGCGAAGGCGGAGGCGGTATCGGTGAACGTGCCGTGGGCGGCGGTGGGCACACCGGCCTCGACCAGCACATCCTTCATCCACGCCTTCGAACCCTCGAGCCGAGCACCGTCGGCCCCCGGGCCGAACACCAGCCGTCCCGTCGCCCGCAGCCGATCGGCCAGACCGTCGACCAGCGGCGCTTCGGGTCCGATCACGAAGAGGTCGGCGGCGAGCTCCTCGGGAGGCGTGGACACGGAGCCGGGAATACCGGGGTTCCCAGGGGTCACCACGACCTCGTGGTGACGGCCGAGCACCACAGCCAGGGCGTGCTCGCGACCGCCCGACCCGACGACGCACACCTTCATGGCTGCTGGAGGGCGGGCTGGAGACACATGGTGACGGTGACGCCCACGGTCATGCGTCGAAGTGCAGGAACTGGTCGCGACCCGGACCGACGCCCACCAACGAGATGGGGACACCGACCTGCTCCTGGAGGAAGGCCATGTACGCCAGCGCCTCCGGGGGGAGCTGGTCACGCCGAGTGATCGTGGTGAGGTCGGTGCGCCAGCCGGGGAACTCCGCATAGATCGGCTTGACCTTGTGCAACACCGACTGGTGGTAGGGCAGGTGCTCGTGCCGCTCCCCATCGACGTCGTAGGCCACACAGACCTTCACGGTGTCGAGCGTGTCGAGCACGTCGAGCTTGGTGACGGCCAGCTCGGACAGCGAGTTGAGGCGAACGGCGTGGCGCAACATGACTGCGTCGAACCAGCCGGTGCGGCGGCGGCGACCGGTGTTGGTGCCGTACTCGTGGCCACGGTCGACGAGGAGCTCGCCGATCTCGTCGTCGAGCTCGGTCGGGAACGGTCCTGCCCCCACCCGGGTGACGTAGGCCTTGGCGATGCCGATCACCCGGTCGATGTGGCGCGGCCCGACGCCCGCTCCGGTGCAGGCACCACCGGCGACGGGGTTGGACGAGGTGACGAACGGGTAGGTGCCGTGATCGAGGTCGAGAAAGGTGGCCTGGGCGCCCTCGAGCAGGACGTGCTGACCGGCTTCGAGCGATTCGTGGACCAGGTTCACCGTGTCGGCGATCATCGGCGCCAGGCGAGGAGCGCAGTCTCCGAGGTACACGTCGGCGATGTCGTCGGCCGACAAGGGAAGCTGGTTGAAGACCTTCGCCAGGATGGCGTTCTTCTCCTTCAGCACCGCGTCGAGCTTCTCGCGGAAGATCTTCGGGTCGAGCAGGTCTTGCACGCGAAGGCCGACACGGGTGGCCTTGTCGGCGTAGGCCGGGCCGATCCCGCGCTTGGTGGTGCCGACCTTGTTCTTGCCCAGCCGGCGTTCGGTGAGCTTGTCGAGCTCCTGGTGGTACGGGAGGATCAAGTGGGCGTTCCCGCTGATCCGCAGCCGACTGGTGTCGACACCCTTGGCTTCGAGCACGTCGAGCTCGGCGAGCAGCACCCGCGGATCGATCACGACGCCGTTGCCGATCACCGGCACGATGTGGTCGTAGAGCACGCCGCTCGGCACGAGCTGGAGGGCGAAGCTCTCACCGTCGACGACGATGGTGTGCCCGGCGTTGTGCCCACCCTGGTAGCGAACGACCAGGTGCATCTCCTTGGCCACCAGGTCGGTGAACTTGCCTTTCCCCTCGTCACCCCACTGGGTTCCGACGACGACGGTGGCTGGCACGGGAACTCCTCCACGGGGCGCCGACAGGCCCTCTCGACGTGTGGTCACGTCCGGCCGCCTGACGCAACGAACAGATAACCTTAACCGGCACGAACCCAGGCGTCCGATCCGTCATGCCGCATCCGGGGCCCGATCAGACGAGCAGACACCCCAGGCGTGCGACGAAAGGACTCGACATGGATCTCGACCGCACAGACCACCCGAGCATCGGGATCCTCATCGTGGCCTACAACACCGCCACGACCCTGGCCGGGGTCCTCGACCGAATCCCTTCGGACATCGCCGGGCTGTCGGCGGTGCTGGTGAGCGACAACCACTCCCAGGACGACACCTATGACGTAGGTGTGGCCTACTCGAACCGCTACCCCGAGATGCCCATCACCGTGGTGCGCCAATCACGAAACCTCGGCTATGGCGGCAACCAGAAGGTGGGCTACCGCTGGGCCATCGACCTGGGCCTCGACATCGTGGTCATGGTCCACGGTGACGGGCAGTACGCACCGGAGCTGCTGCCGGCGATGGTGGCCCCGTTGCTCGCCGACGACGCCGACGTGGTGATGGGCTCTCGCATGCTCACCGCCGGTGGCGCCCGGGCGGGGGGCATGCCCCTCTACAAGTTCGTCGGCAACCGCATCCTGACCCGCTACCAGAACGCGATCAGCGGCCTCGACCTGTCGGAATGGCACTCCGGGTATCGGGCGTTCTCGGTCAAGGCCCTCGCCCGCGTCCCGTTCGAGCGCAACAGCGACCTGTACGACTTCGACACCGAGGTGCTCCTGCAGCTCGCGGCCAGCGGCGCCCGCATCACCGAGATCCCCATCCCCACCTACTACGGCGACGAGATCTGCTACGTGAACGGCATGGGCTACGCCCGTGACGTGGCCCTCGACGTCACCCGGGCGCGTCTGGCCCGCATCGGCTTCGGAACGCCCGATCCGGGCACCGTCGAGGAGCACTACGAGTGGCGACCGGTGCCCGATTCCAGCCACTTCCACCTCACCGAGCTGGTCACCCGACGCGCCCCGAGCCGCATCCTCGATCTCGGCTGCGGTGACGGCCAGCTCGCCGAACTGGCGGCGCGACGCGAGCACGACGTCACCGCCATCGACACCCATCCGCCGGGCGTCGGCGAGCACGACGGCGTCCACTACCTCGTTGCCGACCTCGACGGGGGGCTGCCCAAGGAGCTCCGCGACGGCCAACTGTTCGACACCGTGGTCGCGGCCAACGTGCTCGAGCATGTCCGCCGCCCCGACAACCTGCTCACCGAGCTGGCCGACGTCACCACCCCCGACGTCGAGCTCATCGTCTGCATCCCCAACTTCGCCCACTGGTACCCGCGGGTCCGCGTGGCCAGCGGCCACTTCGACTACGACCGGCGAGGCATCCTCGACAGCCAGCACGTGCGCTTCTTCACCCGTCGCAGTCTGCTGAAGATGGCGGCCCGATCGGGCTGGCGTTGCGAGACGGTCGTGCCGGTCGGGCTCCCTTTCGAGGTCGTCGAACGTGGCGGTCGCCCCGGTCTGGCCGGGCGCCTGCGGCGATCGGTGGGCCGTGTCGACCGGTGGTTGAGTCAGAAATGGCCGAACCTCTTCGCCTTCCAGTTCGTCGCCGTGTTCAGCCGTTGGGAGGCAGGCGAGCCGCTAGCTCGTCACACAGCGGCGCAGGTCCCGGACCTGGAGTCCAACCCGGGCCCGGACTGAGACCCTCGGTGGCCACGTAGAAAAGCGACAGCGGCTCGCCTGACCCGGTCCGCACGATGAGTTGAGTCGTCGCCGGATCGGCAACCACATCGACCGAATCGATGTCACCCACGCCGACAGGGTCGGACCGTACGACAGCCGCATCGTTGCCCGTGCGACCCTCGTACACGAAGGCAACCTGTCCCTCGCCCACCGGCTCGGCGACCAACCGCCAACCATCACCCTCGGCCACGACCACCGGCAGCGCGCCGAGGTCAGCCCTGGTGGGTTCGTCGGGGGTCAGGACCAGCCGACGGCCCCCGTCGGCCTCCCACTCGACGGCGTACCACCGCAATCCGTCGGCCCGGTACAGCCCGGCACAGTCGCCGGCGATCGCCACGGTCCCATCGTCCGGGGCGGGGAGATCGCCGGTGACCGCGACCACCGACCCTGGGGCACTGTCGGTGAGCAGCGCATCGATCCGGTACTGCACCTCCAAGAAGGAGAGGCGGTCGCGCTCGGACGCGAGCACGTAGAGGTAGCGGGCCTGCACCGCCAGCGCCACCTGGCCGAGGGCGCCCATCGCGGCCACGACGGCGAGGAACGAGACGACCACGCGGCGCCACGGCGCCGATGTCGAGTCGGCCCAGCGCACGAGCACCCAGAGCCCAGGGGCGGCGGCCACGACGAGGGCAGGGACGAGATCGACGAGATAGCGGTGGGCGACGAACCCGATGGTGAATGTGCCGGCGGTGGCCAACACCGCTGCGGCCAAGAGAACCCGCCAGCCCTGGGTGCGATCGTGGCGCACGATCCACCAGACCCCGATCAACGCCAGCAGGCAGGCCACGGGCGCGGCGAGCCAGATCGAACTCGATCGGTCGATGGTGTCGAACGTGGCTCCCCCCAGCACCGTGGCCCGGCCATTCCACCCGACGAACGGGAAAAGACGCTGCCCGTCCATGCTGAGCGAGAAGGGGGAGAGGTAGTGCCACAGCGTCGTCGGGGCGAAGGAGACGCCGAACAGGTTCCCGCCGTTGGCGGCCAGAGCGGCCTGGCGGGCGGCATCGACCGCGCTGTAGCGCTGGGAGGCGAAGGGGACCGTGGCGAGCTGGCCGAAACGAAGGAAGTTGACGAGCACATAGGACGCGACCACCACCACCCCGGCCCCGATGGCGGGAAGGGCCACACGCCACTTCCGGCGGGCCAGGAGCACGATGACGAACAGACCCAACGCGATGAGTGGCGCAAGTCCCGAGGTCGGTCGACACGACAGGGCGAAGGCCGCCGCCGCGACCACAGCCAACAAGCGCCGGGGCGTCGGCGCATCCCACCACCCGAGGAGCAGATCGAGTCCGACCAGCGCCGCGGCCGCACCCCAGAGTTCGGCCTCGTGGTACACGGCTCCCCGCGACGCGAGGAAGATCACCGGGGTGGCGAGAGCCGTGCCCGCAACGAACACCCCGACGACGGCCGGTCGTTCACGGTCGGGGCCGGCCGCCCGCCGAGCGCGCGACGCCAAACGACCCGCGGCGGTGCCGAGCACGGCGAGCGCCACGAGCATGCTGAGGACCGTGAGCCGACCATCAGCGGCACTGGTCACCGCGGCGATGGGAAGACGGAGCACCGCCGGACCGAGCCCGAAGTAGAGATACGTGCGCCCGTCGATGTCGAAGCCCTCGATGAGCGCCACGTCGGCGGGCACGTCGATCCGCCCCGAGAGCAGGGCGTGGGCCTGGGCGTCGTAGAAGTCGGCGGTGAACGGGCCCTCGTCGAACAGGCGCCAGGGCTGGCCCGATGTCGCCAGCAACCAGAACAACCCGACGGCGACAGCCGTCCCGAACCAGGCCGCCCGGCGCTCGCGGGCGGACCAGACGGCGCGACCCGAGACACGGCCTGCGGGTTCGGCCAGGCCCACGGCATCGTCCACGGTCCGGACGCTAGTGCTCGTCCAGGGCGCGCTCCTGTACCTCCGCAGGCCGGAGAATCGCGGCGTCGACCGAGCTGATGCCGGCGGGCTTCCTCGGGGTGACGGCGGCCGTGGTCACTGGGCGGTGGCGACGGGCACGGCCTCGACCACGGGATCGGGAGGCGGAGCCAGAGGCCACAGGATGGTGCCTGGATCCGTGGGCTCACCGGCGAGGAGGGCGAGGAGCTGCGGTGTCAACCAGTCGAGGAGCGTCCGCGCCCCATCGACGGACCAGTGGATGCCGTCGGGTCGTTCCCCCAGGTCGATCTCCCCGTTGGGGCGGGCGGCCATGTGACCGGCGAGGTCGAACACCACCACCCCGGGACGGGTGGCGGCCACCTCGACGAGGATCTGGTTGAGTCGGCGCATCCGGGCCGGATCCTCCTCCGGGAACGGGCCCAACAGCTGCTTGATGATGCCGCTGCGGACCTGCGGATGGGTCAAGAGCACGACCTTGGCTCCCTGACTGGCGAGGGCGTCGACGGTGAGGGTCAGCTCCCGACGGAAGAACTGGTCGTAGAGCGGGTCGCCGAAGGAGCGCCACTGGTCGTCGCCCACGAGGAAGCGGTCCGCCACGTCCCATATGCCGGTCACGAGCAGCACCATGTGCGGCCGCACCTCCTTCAGACGGCCGAGCCAGCCGAAGTCGTTGCACGCCACGCCAGTCGCGCGCACGGCGCCCTCGAAGCGGATCATTCCACCCCGACCCACCCCACAGCCGAACCGTCCGCCGTTGTGCACGTCGACGGTGCCATCGGCCGCGGTGATCACAGCCATGGGCGCGGCAAGGCTGAACGCGGCCGAGTCGCCGGTGAAGAAGATCCGCGGCCGTTCGCCAGCCCGAAGGGCTGGGGGATCGACCGGCGGTGGTGGCGGCGGGATCTCGTACACGGAGAGGTCGACCGGCGGGGGGATGGGCACCGGCACGTCCAGCGCCTCGGCGGCAACGAAGTCAGGGATCTCGGGTGCGGCGACCTGCTCCAGGGATATGAGCTGCCCCGTGGGGAGGTCGGCGGTGACGCGAACGATCCCGAGCAGCATGAGGGTGACGGCGAGCGGCACGATGACGAAGGAGTGCCAGCCGGTGATCCACCGGCCCTTGCGCACCGGTTGCTCGATCAGCCGGTAGGAGATCTCGGCGGCGGCGAGGGTCACGGCCATGCGCAGCAGGAACAGTGGCCACTCGCTCAGACCGGTGCGGGCCGGGGTGAGCCACAGGAAGATCGGCCAGTGATACAGGTACACGCCGTAGGAGATGCGTCCCAGCCAGCGCAGGGTGGGGTTCGAGAAGGCGGTCTTGAGCGGACCGGGCTCGACGACGCCCACGATGACGGTGGCGGTGAGCAGCGCGTAGAGCGGGAGGCCACCTCGATAGAGCCACAGGTCGGTCTGGCGGGCCGCGTACCAGGCCCACCCGCACAGCGCCAGGGCCGCCACCGATGCCAGCGCGATCACCGACCGGGCGGGACGGCTCTTCAACCAGCGGCGAACGCCGGGGTGGGCGACAGCGAGGGCCAGGAGCGAACCGATGAGCAGCTCGGAGGCCCGGGTGAACGTGTTGTAGTAAGCGGCGTCGATGCTGCGGCCCGCTACCACGAACGAGTACCAGATCGACGCGGCGGTGGCCACCACGAGAGCACCGGCGAACAACCGTCGCGACCCGCGTCCGAGCGCCAGCAGGCCTGCGGCCACGAGTGGGAACAGCAGATAGAACTGCTCCTCGATGGCCAGCGACCAGAAATGCAGCACCGGCGACGGAGCCTGGAACAGCTCGGCGTAGGAGGCCCCGTCGGCGATGAACCGCCAGTTGGCCACGTAGAGCAGGGAAGCCACCATGTCGCCGCGAAGGTTCACCAGCTGGCCCGGGGTGGCGATCGTCGCCGCGAAGACCAGCACACCGGCCAGGCAGACCATCGCCGCGGGCATCAGCCGTCGGAACCGGCGACCCCAGAAGCGCTTGAGGTCGATCGACCCGCCCTTGCGGTGCTCGGCGATCAGGAGGGTGGTGATGAGGAAACCCGACAGTGTGAAGAAGGTCGAGACGCCGAGGAACCCTCCCCCGGCCCAGCTGAACCCGCCGTGGAACACGAGCACGGCCATGACGGCGAGACCACGCAGGCCCTCGAGGCCGGGCTGGAACCCGAACTCGCGCTGGTCGTCGGCCGGCGCTCCGCGCGATGCGGCCGGGCGCGTCGCGGGGGATTCGATGCCGAGCTCGGCACGTGTGACTGCGGGCACCACGGCGAGGAGCGTACCGCCCGGGATCCTCGCATCGGGTTCGGCGGTGGGCATGGGGACCAGAGGTCAGCGGGGCAACCTCGGGCCGCCCGGGAAGACTGGTAAGTTCCATGCTGCCTATTGGCAGGTCAACTCACAGATGCCCACGCCACCTCCCCGACGCCATCCGCTGTCAGCCGGCGTGGTGGGACTGCTGGGTGCGGCCCTGTTCGCGTTGCTGGGCGTGATGTGGGCGCTGTCGTCCCCTCTGATGGGCGCACCGGACGAGCCCGCCCAGACGGTGAAGGCCGTGGCCGTGGCCCGGGGCGAGTGGCGCGGCGAGGACACGCAGCGCACGTCCGAGTTCGCGATGCGCACGGACTGGATCGACACGATCGTGACGGTGCCCAAGGGCTATGCCGAGGTGTACGACCTCAACGCGTGCTACGTGTTCCAACCCGACAAGCCCTCGGGGTGCGCCCCTCAGCCCGTCGATGACGAGGACCTCGTCGACGCCACCACCTACGTCGGCACCTACCCGCCCACCTACTACGTGCTGGTGGGC
>Ga0105047_10003079_pt1 | contig 29556 bp, 27 predicted proteins | sample MAT04_FD_78384 | JGI IMG/M metagenome (GOLD analysis project Ga0105047, IMG submission 78384) | Freshwater microbial communities from Lake Fryxell liftoff mats and glacier meltwater in Antarctica - MAT-04 (megahit assembly) | ecosystem: Environmental > Aquatic > Freshwater > Ice > Liftoff... | reverse complement strand
CGATGGCGATGGCGATGACGATGCCGATGCCGCCGCCAGCGAGGGAGTCGACGACAACCAGGCAGACGACAGCCAGGCAGACGACAACCAGGCAGGCCAGAGGTGAGCTTGGCGATCGGCGTCGACATCGGGGGGACGAAGACGGTTGTCGGGCTCGTCGCCCCCGACGGCAGCGTTCTGAACTCGCACGTCGTGCCCACGCCGTCGCAGGATTCCGAGGCCTTGTTTGCGGTCGTGGCCGAGGCCGTGGCTCAGGTAGCAGGGAGCGTCACAGGTGCCGATGGCGGCGCCGTCGTCGGAATCGGAATCGGCGTGGCTGGATTGGTGGACGCACCAGGCCGCACAGTGGTGTTCGCGCCGCACTTGGCGTGGCGCGGCGAGCCTGTGGCTGCTCGGTTTGAGGCGATGACCGGACTGCCGGTTGAGGTCGAGAACGACGTTGCAGCAACGGCGTGGGCGGAGTACGTGTTCGGTGCCGGCCGGGGCGTCGATCCGCTGCTCGTCCTCACGGTCGGTACGGGTATCGGCGGCGGCATCGTGATCGGCGGCCAACTCATTCGCGGCGCTACGGGAGCATCCGGCGAGGTCGGTCATGTGCCCTGCGTTCCCGATGGTCGACCCTGCGCCTGCGGGGCGAACGGATGCTGGGAGCAGTACGCGAGTGGAACGGCCCTCACGCGGGCCGCGCGAGAACTGGTCGCCTCGGGGGATCCTGCAAGCCGAGCATTGAGCCAAGCGTGCGAAGGCGATGCCGAGCAGCTCGATGGTGCGATGGTCACCGAACTCGCTCTCGCTGGCGATCCGGCCTCGATCGCCGTCATCGCGCGGATCGGTGCGCTGCTCGGCGAGGGACTGGCCGGCACCGTCGCGATCCTGGATCCCCAGCGCGTGGTGGTAGGCGGAGGGGCGGCCCAGGCCGGCGACCTGCTCCTGCAGCCGGCCCGTGAGGCCCTTGCTGCTCGCCTTGTAGGAGCGGCTTTCCGACCCGTTCCGCCCATCGTGGCAGCCGAGTGTGGAGAGCAAGCAGCGATGATCGGCGCCGCCGAACTGGCACGGCAACGGTTCGGTGCCGCCCAGACCTGATCGTGCTCGGGCCGGAGGATCGGGTCGGGCCCTCGACTACACGACGGCGCCGTCGTCGCCGTCGTCATCGATCGAGGGGCCGTCCTTCATGCGGGCCACGAGGGTGACGAATCCACCGACGAAAGCACCGACGGCCAGTAGCGCGGCAACACCGTCGACCGACCACCCCAGGAGCGTGCCCAGGATCAAGAAGGCGGGTCCGCCGATCAGGCCCACCCACGCGAACCTGTTGACCGTGTCGGTAGTGGGAAAGGGCGGTGGCTCGGGCGGCACGTAGTGCTCCTGCTCATCCGCCAGGTCTGCATCGACCCCAGTGTTTGCCGGATCCGGGCGAACATCACTCCACTCGTCGGCAGCGACCTCGGATTCGCCAGCAGCGTCATCGACGTCGACCCTGCGCGATCCGACGCCTTCCGAGCTGAGCCCGTTGACGATCTGCTGCCAGCTCGTGTCGTCGGCCTGACGCCGGGATTCGGCCACCTCGGCGCGGAGCTCTGGCAGGAGACCGGCGAGGACGGCCCTCGCCTGAGAGCGGTACCGGCGATCAACCATCACTCGGTCGGACGGACCACCCGATCGCCCCGACCCCAGGTAGGTGGCCTCAGGGGCGGTCGAGGGTTCGGCATACGCGGCAATGCCCTGATCGGCCAGCGACTCCAGGACATGCTGGGTGAACAGCGCCTCCACATCGGCCAGCAAGAGCCATTCGTCGGCGGGGAGGCCGTTCTCGAGCCTGGCCATGGATGCGCCTCCGCCATCGGTCGTGGGTGAGGCCGAACCGGGCCTCCAGTGGCTCCATGGTGGCACGGGCCGGGCCAGGTGACGCGTTCGCGCCACGGCAGCGTTGTGCAACGGCCCGCCGGACCCGCCCCGGATGGCAGCCTGTGCCGGACTTAGGCTCCGCAGGTCTTGGGCATGTGTCATCGATGTATGCCTCGCACTGGTGGGGAAGGGGTGGACGTGCTCTACGGGATGCTGAAGCACGTGCTGGCCGGGCCCGCCCTTCGCGTGGCCTTCCACCCGTGGGTTGAGGGCGCTGACAACATCCCGACCGACGGTGCGGCGATCCTGGCCAGCAACCACTTGTCGTTCTCCGACTCGGTCTTCCTCCCACTGGTGATCCGCCGACGAATCACGTTCCTGGCCAAGAGCGAATACTTCACGGGCACGGGTGTGAAGGGCCGCGTCACCGCGAGCATCTTCCGCGGCGCCGGCCAAGTTCCCGTCGATCGCTCGGGGGGCAGATCGGCTGACGACGCGATCAGCACCGGCGTCGAGGTGCTCGGCGAGGGTCACCTGCTCGGCATCTATCCGGAAGGAACGCGTTCGCCCGATGGCCGGCTGTATCGCGGCCGCGTGGGAGTGGCACGGATGGCCCTGGAGGCCAAGGTGCCCGTTGTGCCGATCGCCATGATCGGTACCGACAAGGTGCAGCCGCCGGGGCAGGTGCGCCCCAACCTTGGGCGCGTGGGCGTGCGCATCGGTGAGCCGCTCGACTTCACGCGGTACGAGGGGATGGAGTCCGATCGACTCGTTCTCCGAGCGGTGACCGACGAGATCATGTACGCGATCCTCGCGTTGTCCGACCAGGAGTACGTCGATATTTACGCCTCGACGCAGAAGTCGCGCTTGGCCAAGCAGGCGCGCGAAACCGCCGCCGATGAATCCGGCGCTGAACCGAGCTGACGTTTCGGTCCCGCACGCGCTGACGCGAGCGCGACATACTCAAGCCATGCGCATCGGAATCCTTACTGGCGGTGGAGACTGCCCGGGTCTCAACGCTGTGATTCGCGCTGTTGTGCGCAAGGCTGCCGTGCATGGCCATGAAGTGGTCGGCATTCGGGACGGCTGGCGAGGTGCGCTTTCAGGCGATGTCATGCCGCTCGACGTTGCTGCGGTGCGAGGGATACTTCCGCGGGGCGGCACCATCCTGGGCACCACAGGCCTGCCGCCCACCGTCGTGCGTGACAACCTCAAGGCCATCACTGGTGTTCTCTCAGCGAACGGGATCGATGCGTTGGTGGCCATCGGGGGAGAGGGCACGCTGGCCGGCGCCGAGATCCTCGCGGCCGCCGGCGTCCGCGTCGTCGGAGTTCCGAAGACGATCGACAACGACCTCGAAGGCACCGATGTCACGTTCGGCTTCGACACCGCAGTGAACGTGGCCACGGAGGCGATCGACCGGCTGCACACCACCGCCGAAAGCCATCACCGAATCCTGGTGGTGGAGGTGATGGGACGAAACACTGGCTGGATTGCCTTGCACTCGGGGGTGGCCGGTGGGGCGAACGGGATCCTGATTCCCGAGCGTCCCTTCCTGCTTGATGACGTGACCGGGTGGGTGGAGAGCCGGTTCGCCTCGTCCTACGCGCCGGTGCTCGTGGTGTCAGAACGAGCGGTGCCCGCCGATGAGGACCTCATGGAGCAGTACTCGGTCACCGACCCGTTCGGCAGCCGATACATCCCCGGTGTCGGCCAGTGGTTGGCCAATGCGCTGCAACTGATGTCGGGGCACGACGCCCGCACCACGGTGTTGGGGCATGTGCAGCGAGGCGGCACTCCGAGCGCCTTCGATCGCGATCTTGCGACTCGGTTCGGGCTGCATGCCGTTGATGCCTTGCTGGAAGGCGACTGGGGGCAGATGGTGGCACTTCAAGGCACCCGCATAGTTCGGGTGCCGCTGGCCACCGCCGTCGGCACGTTAAAGACCGTTCCCGACTCCCGATACGACGAGGTGTCGATCCTCTTCGGCTGATCGGCACCTCCCCCGTGGTGTGGAAGTGGCGCGTGTCGTCACCAGGCCACGGACCCCGGGTATCCTTCCGGCGTGGACCTTCCCCTTATCGACCTGACTGGTCGTACCGCGAGGCAGCAGCCCGAGTGGCCCGACGCTGCCGAGCTCGCCGATGCCCGCCAGACGCTGACGTCGTTGCCTCCGCTGGTGTTTGCGGGGGAGTGCGACCAACTCACCGATCGAATGGCTGCTGCTTCGCGCGGTGAGGCCTTCGTGCTGCAGGGTGGCGACTGCGCCGAGGTGTTTGCCGACACCAACGCCGAGTCGATCCGCGCCAAGATCAAGACCCTGCTTCAGATGGCTGTCGTGCTCACCTACGGAGCGCAGATGCCCGTGGTGAAGGTCGGTCGCATGGCCGGGCAGTTCGGCAAGCCGCGCAGCAGCGGCGACGAAACCCGCGACGGTGTGACCCTCCCGTCCTACCGCGGCGATGCCGTGAACGGATTGGCCTTCACACCCGAGTCGCGTCGGCCCGATCCGAATCGCTTGGTCGAGGCTTACCACCGGGCATCGGCCACGCTGAACCTGATGCGCGCGTTCACGCAGGGCGGGTACGCCGACCTGCGTCAGGTGCACGAGTGGAACAAGGACTTCGTGCGCGAGAGCACGGCGGGTGAGCAATACGAAAAGATCGCCGAAGACATTGAGAAGGCGTTGGCCTTCATGCACGCCTGCGGGATCGATACCGAGGCGTTCAAGCGCGTTGAGTTCTATGCCGGCCACGAGGCGCTGCTGCTCGACTACGAGCTCCCGTTGACGCGCACCGACTCACGCACCGAGCTTCCTTACGACGTGTCCGCCCACTTCGTGTGGGTTGGCGAGCGAACTCGCCAGATCGATGGCGCGCACGTGGAGTTCGCCTCGCGGATCCACAACCCCATCGGTGTGAAGCTCGGCCCCACCACCACGCCTGAGCAGGCTGTTGAACTCGTTGAGCGGCTCGATCCGAACCATGTGCCAGGGCGCCTCAGCCTGATCACCCGGCTCGGGGCGGGCAAGGTGCGCGACCTGCTGCCTCCGCTGGTCGAGAAGGTGGCCGCGAGCGGTCACGATGTCGTTTGGATTTGCGATCCGATGCACGGCAACACCGTCGAGGCCGCCCAGGGGCAGAAGACGCGTCGCTTCGACGACGTGGTCGACGAGGTGCGTGGCTACTTCGAGGTGCACCGCGCGCTGGGCACCCACCCCGGTGGCATGCACATCGAACTCACCGGTGACGACGTCACCGAGTGCACCGGTGGCGCCGAGGGTATCGAAGACCATCAGTTGGGTGACCGCTACGAGACGGCGTGTGACCCGCGCCTCAACCGTCAGCAGGCGCTGGAACTCGCGTTCCTGGCAGCCGACATGCTCGCGCCAGGAGCAGGCATCCGCTAGTTGCGTCGGTAGTCGGCTTCTCTGTCGCCGCTGGACCGTTGAGCGACCGATATGTGGCGCATCCAGTCGGCCGTTGCTTCGAGGCACTGTCGTCGGCCGAGACGGCTCCAGGGCAGCAGGTCGCCGGGGCCTTGGCGAAGCGACCAGCAGGTGATGCGGCGGTCCTTGGTGAGCAGGGTGATGGCCGGGCGACCGTCGAGCTGAACGAGGTCAATGTCGCTCCATCGCACGCGGTGGGTGCGTAACCCGTTGACGACGGTGATTCCTTGCGTGTCTACCTCCGTACAGGACCGGACCTGAGCAGCAAGGAGGAAGAGAAAGGCCGCCCAGAGAAGTGCTGTGATGACATCTGAGCGCGCAACCTGGCTAGCGTCGTCGTAGCCGCCGACAAGGGGGATCACGCCCAAGGTCAGGGCTAGCCCTATCGGCGCTACGAGGCTCTCCCAGTCGCGCGGGGTGCGGTACGCCCACGAGCCGCCCTGGTCCCACGTGCCGATCGGCTTCCACCGCACGGCGTTGCGGCTGGTGCTGATGGAATCCGCCCCCGTATTCATCTGATGATGATGGCACGGCGTCCGGCCTGAATCCATCCGCTCAACGACTTGTTCACCCAGCCTTCGCTAGACCTCGAGGCGTTCGATGGTGGCATCGGCCGCATGGCGCGGTCCGAGCTCGACGAGATACATCGCGGCCAGAACGCACGCGGCCCCGGTGATGATCCGCACGGTGAGCTGCTCGCCTGCGAACAGCACAGCGAACACGGTGGCGAACACCGGCTCCATCGTCATCACTACTGCCGTACGCGTGGCCGAGAGGTGAGCCTGCGCCCAGGTCTGCACAAAGAAGGCCACGGCGGTGGCGAACACAGCCAGGAAGACCACTGCTACCCACGTGCTCGACCGCGACGGTAGAACGAAGCCGTTCAGCGCGCCGATCGCAGTGCATACGATGCTGACAGTTCCCAGCTGCACAACGGCAAGTCCGTAGGCGTCCTCGCGCCGAGACCACTGGCCGAGCCCCACGATGTGTACGGCATAGAGGGCGGCGCACCCCAGCGTCAGCACCTCGCCCCGGCCGACCGACCAACCGTTGAGACTGAGCAGCGCAAGCCCGAAGGTCGCGATCAGCACGCCGATCCAGGCGGCTCGTTCGATCCGAGTGCGCAGGAACAGCCACGCAACGATCGGGGTAAACACGACGAACAAGCCGGTGATGAATCCCGCGACCGTTGCCGAGGCGTACTTGAGCCCAACGGTCTGCAGTACGTATCCGCCGCCGAGAACCAGCCCGAGGGTGATTCCTCGCTGCACCTGGATGCGGGGGAGCGCGAGCACCGAGCGTGGGCGGATCAGTAGCATCAAGAGAGTCGCAATGCCGAACCGCAGTCCGAGGAAGTCGAACACCGGAACGGTGCGCACGACGTCCTGCACCACCACGAACGTCGATCCCCACACCACCGTGACCGCCAGTAGCGGAGCCACCGCCCAGATATCGGACACCGGCTGGCGTGCAGCGGCGGTAGAACCGGTGGGCATGGGCATCGGACGATCCTAGGAAGGCCCTTCCGCGCGCAATCGTGCGGACCCCAACGAGGTGGGCGTGCGGGGGTTAGGAGTGGCGGCCTAGAAGACGTCGAGCGTGATGGTGGAACCCTTGGGCGCCGTGCCACCGGAGGGGCTCTGCTGGAGCACGATGTTGGGGCCCCCGGGGATGTTGGTGCGTACTCGCACCACGAAACCCGCTCGCTCAAGCAACTGGGTGGCTTCGGACAGTCGCTTGTTGCGCACGTTGGGTACTTCGACCGGCGGCGGACCCTTCGAGACCGCGAGCGTGACCGTGCCTCCACGCGGCAAGCTTCCAGACGTGGGGCTTTGGCTGATCACCGTGCCTGTGGGGACGGTCGCGGAGAAGGCTGGCACCACCTTGGTCTTCAGGCCGAGGGCACTGAGCGCCGACTGAGCTTGCGTCTGGGTGCGGCCGGTGACGGTCGGAACCTTGATCGGCTCGGCGCCCTTCGACACCGTGAGGTTGACGGTGGTGTCGCTCTTGAGTTTGGTGCCGGCCTTTGGGTCGGTGCTGACCACCAAGCCCTTGCCGACGGTGCTGCTAAATGCTTGAGTCGTCCGTCCGACGGCGAGCTTGGTGCCCGTGATGGCAGCGGTGGCATCGGCTGTGGTGCGACCCGCCACATTCGGCACGGGGTAGCGCTCCGGACCTTTCGACAGCGTCAGCGCGACGGTGGAGTTCTCGTCGACCTGCGTGGCAGGTGCGGGCTTGGTGCTGAGCACCTGACCGGCCGCCACCCTCTCACTGAACACTGCCGGACCGGTCGCGGCGGTGAGTCCGGCCGCGGAGAGCTTGTCCTGCGCCTGAGATTCGGTGAGTCCGAGGACTGCCGGAACGTCTACCTGCGGGGTGCGCGCAAAAGCCCAGGCAGCGGTGCCGGCACCCAGCGCCAGGGCCAGGACGACGAAGAAGGCGATGAGCCCCCGCCGCGAGCGTCGGGGGCCGTCGGCTCGGCCGCCGCGGCGCTTGCGGCCCGACTTCCCCGTCGCCTCGTCGGAAGCTGCGAGGTCGGGAAGTACTCCGGTCTGGTGGAGCCCTGCGCCGTTCTGGCCCACCACACTCTGATCCGCCGTCGCTGTGCCGACTCCAGCCGGAGCACCGGCGGGGATGCCCGATCGTGCGGCCACCCCGGCCCAGGCAGCAACGTTTGCCGCAGTGGCCGACGGTGCAGAACGCGAGGTGGCCGGCAGCTCCTGCGAGACCACGAGGGTGTCGTGGAAGGCCGGCTCGGGTGCCTGTTGCGCCAGGGGAGCGGCCGGGGGCAGCCCGAGACGCTGACGGGTGGCCCGAGAGGCCGACAGGAAGCCTTCGGCGTCGCGGTAGCGGACCTCGGGGTCGCGCGTTGTGGCTCCGGCCACGAGGGCATCCAGTGCGGCGGGCAGACCGGGAACCACGCTGGAGGGCGGCGGCACGTCTTCGTTGGCATGACGCACAGCCACGACCGTCGGGGTATCGCCGTCGTAGGGCGGATGGCCGGTGAGCATCTCGAAGAGGCAGATGCCCGCGCTGTACACGTCGCTGCGCTCGTCGCCACTTCCGCCGCGCACCTGCTCCGGGGAGAGGTAGGCCACCGTGCCGATCAGGACGCCTTGCGTTGCGTTGGTGATGCTCGAGGTGGCACGGGCCAAGCCGAAGTCGGCCACCTTCACCCGGCCATCGTCGGTGATGAGCACGTTCTCGGGCTTCACATCGCGATGCACCAACCCGGCCGTGTGCGCAGCCGCCAACGCATCGAGCAAGGGGTCGAGGATGTCGAGGGTCTCGTTCACGGTCAGCCGGCCGCGAGCCCGCAGCAGGTCGCGCAGGGTGCTGCCGGTGACGTGCTCCATGACGAGATAGATCTCGCCCTCATCCGCGCCCTGATCGTGCACGGCCACGATGTTCGGGTGAGAGAGCCGCGCGGCCGAGCGGGCCTCACGTACGAAGCGTTGGACGAACTCGGGGTCCTCGGCGAGGCCGGGATGCATCACCTTGAGGGCGACGCGTCGTTCGAGGCGGGTGTCGGTGCCTTCGTAGACCACGGCCATACCGCCGCGGGCAATGCGCCCACCCACCAGGTACCGCTCATTGAGCAGGTGCCCGGTCAGCTGCGGGGAAGCAGTTGTGTCCACCGACCGAGTGTAAGGAGGCCAAAGCCGGGATCCGGGGCGCGACACCGGCGCGGCGCACCGGGATCGGCGCGTGGGGTGCCTGCGCCTTAGGGTCGGCAGGTGGCCAGATTCGCGTATCTCGGGGTGATGGTCTTTGCTCTGGCTGGTTCGATCTGGCTTGAAGTGCTGCTCCGCACCCGTGTGCTGCGTCGCTGGCGACGTCTGCTGCTATCCATCGCCCCGGTGTTTGTGATCTTCATCGTGTGGGACCTCTACGCCATCGCCCAGGGGCACTGGACCTTCGATCCCGAGCGCACCACCGGCGTGCTCTTTCCCGGCCGGCTACCGCTCGACGAGGTCGTTTTCTTCGTGGTGATCCCTTTGGCTTCGGTGCTCACCCTGGAGGCCGTGCGCGCAGCGACGGGCTGGGACGTGGGCGAGGGTGATCCGCTGACGGACGCGCAACGCAGCGACGATGCACGCACGCAGGGCCCTGCCTCATGACCTATACCCAGCTGGCATTGCTCGGCGTAGGGGCGACCATCGTGCTTGACCTCTGGGTGCTGCGCACGCGGTTGCTCACCAAGCGCGCCTTCTGGACGGCTTACGCGATCATCGTGTTCTTCCAATTGGTGACCAACGGGATCCTGACGGGGTTTCGCATCGTGCGCTATGACGGCGAGGCCATCATCGGATCGTCGGTGCCGCAGTTCATCGGCGATGGCCGACTGGTCTACGCGCCGATCGAGGATCTGCTCTTCGGTTTCGCACTCGTGGTTCAAACCCTGATCTGGTGGGTGTGGTGGGGTCGTCGTGGAGTGCAGCGTGAGCCCAAGGCCGGGCCCCCGAGGCTCTGGCCCGGACGCAGGTCCTGATGCGGTCGGTCAGCTGCGGCGAGCGCGCACGGCCTTGACCCAGGCCGGTCCGGCCACGGCAAGGCGGCGGTGCATGGGCACTATCGCGCGTTTGTCGAACACCTCGTAGTCGATGCGTTCCACCTCGTCGACGATGCCGCAGTAGAGGATGCGCGCCGCATCGATGCACGGCCGTGACCACGGGGCGAGCAGATCGATCCCGTGCTTGGAGGCCGCTTCGAGGTCGCGCACGCGCTGGATCTGGAATCGCAACGCGTTGCGCAGCCGCTCGTCGACCACGCGGGTCTCGAGGTCGGCCCGCGTGACGCCAAAGCGCTCAAGCTCCTCCAGCGGTAGGTAGACCCGGCCGCGTTCGAGATCCTCTCCCACGTCGCGGATGAAGTTCGCCAACTGGAAGGCGATGCCCAGATCCTTGGCGCGCTCGTAGGCCTCATCGTTGGTGGGTTCCAGGATCGGCACCATCTGAAGCCCGATCACCGCAGCCGATCCGTAGACGTACTCGTAGAGATCCCCATAGGTCTGGTACTCGGTAACGGTCAGATCCATGCGCATCGAATGCAGGAAGGCCTCGAAGTGCTCCAGTGGGATGTTCCAGCGAAGCACGGTGTCGACCACGGCGCGGGCGATCGGATCCTCGCTGCCGCCGTTCTTCACGTCGACCAGAAACGCTTCACCCCACCGGCCGAGCTCGTCGGCCTTCTGCTGATCGGTGAGAGTGGACGAGAGGTCGTCGACGATCTCGTCGGCGTAGCGGGCGAAACCGTAGAGCGCGTGAACGTAGGGACGCCGCTCCGGCGGTAGGAGGAGTGTGGCCAAGTAGTACGTCTTGCCGTACTGAGCGTTCAGGACCCGGCATCGCTCATACGACTCCCGCAGCAGGGGATCGGTGATGCCGGCGGCATCAAGGTCACGGGCGCTCACGACGGCGGATCCTGCCACCAGGTCGGGTCGTCGTTGTCGGGGCGTCCACCGTGGCCTCAGCCGTCGCGGATGGGCGATGCACGTCGATGACGTGCTGGGCACCGGCCCATCGGGCCTTGCCGTTGAGGATCTCGGCCCGGGTGGTGCGAGAACTCATGATGCCGATCACGGCGGCGGCGATGACGACGGCGGCCGAGAGGGGATCGGCAACCTGCAGGACGGCCTCGCTGGTGGCGCCGCTCTGCGCCAGCCCGTGCACGACCAATGCGGCCGTTGCTGCCACGACAAAGGGCAGGTCCCGGCGGGTAAAGCCGGCGGCGGCGAGGATGATGATTCCCCACAACAGGTACCACGGCTGAATCACCGGGCCGAAGACGGCAAGTAGCAGCAAGACTGTTCCGGCGGCGCGGATTGGTGTGCGTGAATCGGGACGTAGCAACAACTTGGCCGCGTACGCGAGTACGGCCAGTGTTGCCAGCGCGCGCAGCACGGTGAGGATGGTTTCGGTGTGCTGGCCATATCCGGCCGCAGAGGTGAGCCAGCCCGCAGCGACGCCGAACGAGGTGATGGGCGAGATCCACGATCGCACCATGCCCGGGGTGTCGAGTGCGTCGATCCAGCCGAAGCCCAGGCCCGCGATGACGTTGATCAACAGGAACACGCCAAGCGTCACGACGGCTGATATCGCCCAGCACCGAACTTTGCGGCCAAGGCTCGAGTCCTTACCGGCCCAGATCAGGCCCAGGAATCCCAGGCCCACCAACGCGGGAATCTTGATGGTGCCGGCGAGGGCGATCAGCACGATGGCCAGGTAGGGGCGGTCCTTGATGGCCATCGCGAAGCCGGCGAGCACCAGGCCCACCATCAGTGCGTCGTTGTGTGACCCCGAAACGAAGTGCATGAACACCAACGGATTCAAGAGTCCGACCCACACCGCCGTGGTGCCATCGACCCCGTAGGCCTGCGCCACACGGGGCAGGTAGCGCGCGATGAGCCAGACGCCGAACAGCGCGGTGAAGCGCAGCAGCACCGAAGCGAGGTAGATGTTCTCGCCCGTGATCATGACGACGAGCTTGGCCAGCAAGAGGAACAGCGGCCCGTACGGCGCTGGGGTGTCGAGCCACACGGGGCTTACGGCTTCGAGGAACGGACCTGGCACGGCCGAAGGAGCCATCGAGTAGGGGTCGAGCCCAATCGCGAGCAGGTGGCCCTGGGCGATGTAGCTATAGACGTCCTGGCTGAACAGCGGCGGAGCAAGGATCAGCGGCGCGGCCCAGAACCAGAACATGCGGTTGAGTCGTGTCCAACTGGTGATGCGGCCGGCACGGACGTCGCCGCCGAGCAGCAACCATGCCCTCAGCAACAGCACCGCGCCGATGGCGACCAACGCCTTTGAGACGAACGCACCTGTGGTCGTGTCGCGCAGCACCTCGATGACGGGCCAGCTTGCGATGGCCGCACGCTCTGGCAGATACCCGACCCCGAGGGCCCCGATCGCCATCAGCGAAGTGCCGAGGAGGCCGACGAGTCCGTGCTGCGAGGCCAGGACCGAGGTCGGGGTCGCAGTGCGGGGCGAAGTGCTTCGCGGGGCGGCGGACATTGGCCGCCAGCCTACCCGCGCCCCTGTTTCGGGACGTCGCTCATCGTTGATTTGCTGCCGCGGCGATCCAAAGCCGCCACAGCACGCACCCAGATCGTTCGGGTCACATCCAGGCGCGGGAGCGGTAGGTGCGATCGGGACCGGTGATGCGCTCGGCGGCCAGCCGCCCCGAGACGAGCACCATGGGGACACCTACGCCGGGCTGGGTGCCCGACCCTGCAAACACGACGTTCTCGCCCCAGATATTGCGGGGACGGAACGGGCCGGTCTGGAAGAAGGAGTGGGCAGCGGCAAAGGGGGTGCCACGCTCCATGCCTCGGGACTCCCAGTCGAGGGGAGTGGTCAAATGCTCCACTTCGATGGCATCGCCGAAACCGACGTAGCCGCGAGCTTCTAGCGCCTTGACCACCTCGTCTCGGTAGGGCTCGCGCATCGTCGTCCAGTCGATGTCGGCGTCGAGGTTCGGCGTGGGAAAGAGAACGTAGTAGATGTGCTTGCCGTCAGGTGATAGTCCGGGATCGGTACGGCTGGGGTTGGTCAACAGGATCGAAGGATCGCTCATCAGGCGCTTGTCGTCAATGAGTTCGCGGAAGACCCCTTCCCATGCGTGGCCGAAGTGGATGTTGTGGTGCGCGATCTGCGAGTACTCGGCGCTTGATCCGGCCAGCATCAGGAAGCAGGAGGGCGAGTAGTCCAGCCGCTTCACGTCCCAGGGCTCGTGTCCAAGGAGATCGCGGTAGGCCACCGGAAGATCCGGATTCAGCACCACTGCATCGCAGGTGATGCGCTCGCCGTCTGCTGTGTGGACCGCGACAGCGCGCTTGCCCTGAAGTTCCACACGCGTCACCTCCGTGGAGTATCGAAACTCCACCCCGTGCTTTTCGGCAGCGCCAGCGAGCGCACGAGGAACGGCGTGCATGCCGCCCTTGGGCATGAACACTCCGGCCACGCTGTCCATGTAGGCGATGACGGCGTAGATCGCGAGCGCGTCCTGAGGTGCGAGACCGGCGTACATCGACTGGAACGAGAACACCCGCTGCGTGCGTGGGTCGTTCAGGTACTGCTCAACCTTGGGCGCCAACTTGCGGAAGCCGCCGATCGCCGCCAGTCGAGCAAGGTTGGGCGTCATGAGATCCAGGGGTGAGCCGATGTTGCGATCAATGAAGTCGCGCATCTCGTACTTGTAGAGCTCTGTGACGAAGTCGACGTAGCGCAGGTAGCCCGCGGCTTCATCGGCTCCGCACACCTGCTCGATCTCTTGTGCCATGCGAATCGGATCGGCGTGCACGTCAAGGCGCGATCCGTCCGGGTAGAACGAACGGTAAAGCGGCTCGACGGGAATGAGGTCGAGCCAGTCATCCATCGATTCACCCACACAGTCGAGGGCATCGGCGATCAGATCAGGCATCGTGAGGACGGTCGGACCGGTGTCGAAACTGAACCCCGAGTCGGTCAGGAGCCCGTTGCGGCCACCGGGCACGTCATCGCGCTCAATCACCGTCACCTGTCGACCCGCACCGGCCAGCCGAAGGGCGGCCGAGAGGCCTCCCAGCCCAGCACCTACGACGACGACGTGATCGGTTCGGCCCTTGACCGTGCGCATTGCCATACCTCAACCCTACGGCGCTGCCTCCGCTCCTGCGATTCGCGCGTGACACACTCGACCGTCCCCTGCCGCAGTCGCCCGGAGTTGCTTGTGTCGCTCGACTTCGCCCCCGGCACCTGGCTTTCGCGCCTGTGGGAGCGCCTGCCTGCCTGGTTCTCATGGTCCGTTTTCGCCGCATCGTCAATGTTTTCGGTCGCCTTCTACACCCGGCCCGGCAACCGCTATGGGATTGACCTCGACGTTTATCGCGAGGCCGCGATCGCGTTGTTCGGATCCTCGAACGTCTACGACCTGACCTTCACGCCATCGATCCTGCCCTTTACCTACACCCCGTTCGCGGGCCTGCTGTTCCAGGTGGTGCGTCCGTTCCCGGCCGGAGCCGTCCAGACGCTGTGGGCCATCGTCTCGATCGCGTGTCTCTACGCGGTGGTGCGAGCGGTGATGCCTGATCGGCTCGCGCGTCGCTCGGCTGCTGCCGCGTTGATCGCTGCCGTTGCGTTGTGGTTCGACCCCGTGATGAACACGATGAGTTTCGGACAGGTGAACCTGTTCATCATGGCGGCCGTCGTGTTCGACATCGCTCTTGCCAGGAACCGGAGGTGGAGCGGTGTGCTGGTAGGCGCGGCCACGGCGGTGAAACTGACTCCCGGAATCTTCATCCTGTACCTGCTGATGAGCGGACGACGCCGCGAGGCCATCAACGCGATCGCCTCGGCCGCTGCCTTCACCTTGCTGGCGTTCGCGATTCTTCCGCAGGAGACGCGCACCTTCTTCTTCGGCGGCACGGGCACCGACCCCTCGCGGGTGGGCCCGCAGGAGTTCATTGGCAACCAGTCACTGCACGGCGTGCTCGTCCGCTGGTCGGACGCAGCCGTTTGGGGGGAGCGGGTGTGGCTGGTCAGCGCTCTCGTGTTTGGCCTCCTGGGGTTGCTGCTGGCTCGACGATTGGATCGAGCGGGGCATCGCCCGTTGGCGGTGGTGACGGTCGGACTGCTCGGCTGCCTGGTCTCACCGGTGTCGTGGACCCACCACTTCGTGTGGGTGGTGCCGATGGTCGTACTGATCGCCTACACCTCGCTGCCCCTGCGGCGACGCGGGCTCGTGCAAACCGCGTGGGTGCTGCTCTTCCTCGTGCACCCGATCTGGTTCCTGCCCACCGGCCGAGGAGTCGAGTTCGGTTACGGCTGGTGGCAGGACGTCGTCGCGGCGGCCTACCCGATCGCGCTCATCGCACTGGGTGGGTGGCTGTTCGAGGCACTACGAAGCGCGGAGCGCGCGAGCCTTGCCGGTGTTGCGGTCGCTGAGTCCGTGGCGGCTACACGCGACGAGCGGTAGCGGCCACCGCCAATCCGTCGAGCACGCTGCGCGCGGGTTCTTGGACCGCGTCGAGAGCAGAGTGCGCCTTCGCGGTCAATTCAGTGATGCGCTCCTCTACGGCATCAAGCGCACCGGTTTCGGTGATGATCCAGCGGAGCAGTTCGACACCGTCTGCATCCAGGTGCGGATCGCCCAGGTGACGCCTGACCTTGCTTGACTGTGCCGGCGAAGCAGCATCGAGGGCCTTGGCTACTAGGACGGTTCGCTTGCCCTCGCGGAGGTCATCACCGGCCGGCTTGCCGGTCTCCGATGGGTCGCCGAACACGCCCAGCACGTCATCGCGCAGCTGGAAGGCCTCGCCCAGAGGAAGTCCGTAGGCGGTGAACGCGGTGACGAGCTCGTCGTTGCCACCGGCAAGTGCGACGCCCAGGTGCAGTGGACGTTCGATCGTGTACTTCGCGCTCTTGAAACGGATCACGCGTTCGGCGCGTTCGATCGAACCACCGCCGCGGGCCTGCTCGAGCAGATCGAGGTACTGGCCGGCCATCAGTTCGGTGCGCATCTCGTCATAGACCGGCTTGGCGCGCATGAGCGCCTCGTGCGGCAGCCCACTCGACATCAGGAGTTCGTCGGCCCACGACAGGCAGAGATCACCGAGGAGGATCGCCGATCCGAGCCCGAACGCCTCTGGTGATCCCAACCACTCGTTGCCGCGATGCAGGGCGGCGAAGCGTCGATGCACTGCGGGCAGGCCGCGGCGGGTGTCGGAGCCGTCCATCACGTCGTCATGCACGAGTGCGCATGCCTGCAGGAGCTCCAGTGACGTGGCGGCCTTGACCGCTGCCTCGACGTCGGCGCCGCCGGCTGCGCGCCATCCCCAGTAGCAGAAGGCGGGTCGCAGGCGTTTGCCTCCGGCGAGGAGATCGGTGAGCGACTCCGTGAAGACGTCGAGATCCTCGCTCACTGCGTCCAGCCTGGGCACCTGGATCGACACGAAGTCGTCGAGGTGCTTGCGCACGCGGACCCGCAGGTCCTCGGCGTCCAAGGGGGACGTTGTGGCGGAACTCATGATCGAACGGTAGCGCCAGGGACCCGAACGGGCGCGGCAGCGGGCGCACCCGATCCGCCCGCGTCTAGGTTGGTGGCATGCACACCGACACCACCATTCGTCCCACTGACGCGGGGTTCGATCCCAGCGGGTCAGGGCCGGCATCCATGGCAGCGGTCGTTGATGCGGCCATCGCGTCCGGTCGCGCCACGTTCTCGTTCGAGTTCTTCCCGCCCAAGACAGATGAGGGCGAGCAGCACCTATGGCGGGCCATTCGCGAATTGGAACCGCTGCGCCCCTCGTTCGTTTCGGTCACCTACGGTGCTGGTGGATCCACGCGTGATCGCACGGTTCGCATCACCGAACGGATCGCGTCCGAAACCACGTTGACCCCGGTGGCCCACCTCACCTGCGTAGGCGCGTCGGTGGCCGAACTACGCACGGTGATCGGACAGTACGTCGATGCGGGTGTGCGCACGGTGCTCGCGCTCAGGGGCGATCCGCCAGCCGGTCCAGGAACTCCGTGGATCCAGCACCCCGACGGCCTGGCGCATGCCGATGAGCTGGTGCGATTGCTCGGTTCGCTGGGCGACTTCTCAATCGGTGTGGCGGCTTTTCCCGAAGGCCATCCTGAATCAGTCGATCTCGAGCAGGACGCTCAGGTGCTGGCGGGCAAGCAGGAGGCCGGGGCGCGCTTCGCGATCACCCAGTTCTTCTTCGAGGCCTCGCATTACTTCGATCTGATCGAGCGGGCCGAACGCGTGGGCTGCACCATGCCGATCATCCCCGGCATCATGCCGTTGACCGACATCCGGCAGGTTCGTCGCTTCGCCGAGCTTTCCGGCGCCGACTTTCCGCAAGACTTCGCTGAACGCGTGCGCGCCGTTGCTGATGATGCCGATGCCGTGCGCGCTGTCGGCATGGAGGCTGCGTCGCGCCTGTGTCAGGAGCTTCTGGACGGTGGAGCGCCGGGGCTGCACTTTTACACGCTCAATCGGTCGACGGCCACGCGAGAGATCTATGCCGACCTCGGTCTGGCCGACCGCTGACATGACCGCCTCGCGCGGTCGGGCCGCGGGGATGCCTCGGGACGATTACTTCGTCGCATGGTCCGCGCTTCACGGGGGGTACGACCCCCGTGAATCCTTCTTCGCCCGGTGGTGGCTCTCGATCGCGCATGCGTGCGCCCGACCACTTGTGCGGGCCGGGTTCAGCCCAAACGCGGTGACCGTGATGGGTCTCTTGGTGAGCGTCCTCTCGTTGTGGCCGGCCGCTGCCGGTGGTCGTTGGATCCTCGTGGTGCCCGTGATCGTCGTGGTGTCGGGACTGCTCGACAATCTCGACGGAGCGGTGGCCGTCATGACCGGCCGCACCTCGCGGTGGGGCTACGTTTTGGACTCAGTCGTTGATCGCGTCAGCGACACCATCTACCTGGTGGTGCTGTGGCTCATCGGTGCGCCGGTCTGGGCCTGCGTCGTCGGTGGCGGCTTGATGATGCTGCAGGAGTATGCGCGGGCGCGGGCAGTGGCGGCTGGCATGTCCGAGATCGGCGTGGTGACGGTGTGGGAGCGACCTACGCGCGTGGTGGTCACCGTGATGTTCGTGCTGGGTGCCGGCATCTACCTTTCGGCGGCGGCCACGTGGGCCGCTGTGGGGGCCTACGCGTGGGTGGGGCTCGGCGTGGTCGGTTGCGTGCAATTACTCGTCGTGGTGCGCCGCCGGCTGATCGTTGACGAGATGTGAGCGGTCAGGCGTCGCCGACAAGGTCGGCCACAATCCGTGCCGACATCGCCACCAAGGGCAGTCCGCCACCCGGGTGGGATGAGCCGCCGACCAGGAACAGCCCGGGGATGCGGCTCCGGTTGGCTGGACGCATGAAGGCGGCGCGTGGTCCGTTCGATGCGGTGCCGTAGATCGAGCCGCCCGGCGCCCTAGTGGTGCGTTCCAACTGAGCGGGCGTGCGGGTCTCGCTCCAGAGGAGCCGCTCGCGGACGTCGAACCCGCGTTCGGCCATCACCTGAAGCAGACGCTCGCGGTAAGAGGTGACCATCTCCTGCTTATTCCAATCCACACCGGCGGCGGGGTCGTGGCGAGGTGCGTTCACCAGCACGAACCATGCTTCGTGGCCGGCGTCCGGTGTCATCAGCGGGTCTTGCGGTGCACAGATGTAAACGGTCGGATCCTCCACCGGGTGCGGCTTGGATCCGAAGATCGCATCGAACTCGTCGTCGTACTTCTCGGTGAACAGCACGTTGTGATGGGTAAGGCCGGGTGTCCGCCCCTTGACAGCCAAGAGCATGACGAAGCCGGCCAACGACGGTGTGGTTCGACGTAGTCGCTTCATCTCGTCGTCGGCGCGCGGATCGCGGAGGAGCCGCCCGTACACGTCCATCGCATCGGCGTTCGCGATGACCACGTCGGCATCGATGCGTTCGCCATAGCCAGTGATCACGCCCCGGGCCTTGGTCCCCTCGATGACGATGCGGGTCACCGACGCATCGGTAATGAACGTGACGCCGATGTCGAGGCACCGCTGATGCAAGGCAAGGGCAAGGCGATGCACACCGCCCCCGATGTGCCAAGCGCCGAACGTTTGCTCGACGTAGGGCACGACCGACAGAGCCGCCGGTGCGCGACGCGGATCCGAGCCGGTGTAGGTCGCGTACCGATCGAGGAGCGTCACCAAGCGGGGATCATCGAAACTACGCCGACCGAGCGTGCGCAGCGAGGTGAAGGGTGCGACGGTCCTGAGATCAGAGAGCCGCTTCAGGTGCTTGATCAGATCCAGCGGACTGTTCAGAGGTGATTCGAGGAACGGTTCACGTGTGATGCGCCAAGCGCGACCGGCCCGCGCGATGAAGGCGTTCCAATCGGCCTCCGCAGAGCCGCCTAGCGCCTCACCGAGGGCCCTGGCGATGGCGGCTGGATCGGCACCGGGCAGCACCGCGCGGGTGCCATCGGCCCACCGATAGGAGAAGCCGGGTTCGACCGGCTGCAGGTCGATGACGTCATCGAGGGCCTCACCGGTCTTGAGGAACAGGTCTCGGTAGGTGGCGGGGAGGGTGAGGAGGGAGGGTCCGGTGTCGAAGACGAATCCGTCACGGGTGTACCCGGCGAGCTTTCCGCCCACCGAGGGTGCCTGCTCGACCACTGTCACCTGGTGGCCCCTGGCCTGGAGGCGTGCGGCAACTGCCATCCCGCCCATTCCGGACCCGATCACCACAACGCGCGCCACGGTCAGTCACACTAGGACCTCGTCCAGGCCCCGCTTTCGCTAGCCTGACAGCGATCACCGGAAGTTGGAGGCAGGTTCGTGGTGCCTGTGAGCACGACTGGCGTGCACACGTCTTCCCGGGCCCGAGCCTGGAGCGCTGTGCGGTCGAGGCCATGGCCAGCATGGTGGGCGGCGCGCATGCTCGCGTTCGCGGTGGCCGGCGTCACGATCGCCATCAACCGAGGCAACGTCTTTCTTGACCTGGCCTTTTACGGCCGATGGGCCAGCAACACCCTCTCCGCCGTCGCCATCCCGTATGCCGACTTCAAGTGGGAGTACCCGCCGGCCGCGTTGCCCGGCATGATGCCGCCCGCCCTGCTGAGTGCTCCGTTCCCTTCGTGGAACTACGTGCCGTACACGCTCGCGTGGGTCGCCATGGTGCTGCTGCTCGACGCCGTCATCCTTCGCACGCTGGTGAGGCGGCTGGGTTCGGATCTCAAGCAACCGGCGCTGCAGCTCTGGATCCTCGGCCTGCCGATCCTGGGCGGGTTGTCGTGGGCGCGGTTCGACCTCCTGCCTGCGACAGCCGCACTGGCAGCCGTGCTCTACGCCGGTTCGCGACGCGAGGTGTCGTCCGGGCTTGTTGCTGGGTTGGGTGCCTGCTTAAAGCTGTGGCCGATTCTGCTGGCGCCGATTCAACGAACGCGTCGTCGCTCGTTGACCGCTGCATCGGTTGCGGTCGGATTCGTCGTGGCGATCGCCCTGACGACCTTCCAACTCACCGGTTCCACCGGGTTCAGCCAGGTTCTCGGATATCAATCCGATCGCGGTCTGCAGATCGAGTCGTTGGCCGCACTGCCATTGGTGTGGATGCACCACCTTGAAATAGGCGGGATCGACACCAGGTTCGCCTTCGGTGCCTGGGAGGTGACCGGCGCCGGTGTGCCGATGCTGGCACGCATCGCCACGGTCGTCTTCCTGGCCTCACTCGTGCTGGTGGGCCTAGCGCACTGGCGTCTGATGCGCGTCGACGCCGGCCGTCGTGGCGTAGCGATCACCGCCGTCACCATGATGCTCGTGATCCTTGTGACCAACAAGGTGTTCAGCCCGCAGTACGTCCTGTGGCTCATCGCCGTGGTTGTCGCAGCGGCCGCACTCGATCCTTCGACGTGGCGACCGTTCGTGAAGCCGGTGCTGCTGCTAGCCGCGCTGACACACGTGGTGTTCCCGTGGTTCTACGGCGACGTGCTTTTCGGCGCCTGGTTCGGCCTGCTCGTGATGACAGCGCGAGATGTCGTGCTGGTGTGGTTGCTCGTCAAGGTCGTGCGACTCCTCTGGACAGAGGTTCGCTCCGTGCGTGACCGCGAGGTGCTCATGGCCGCATCCGGTCTCAACGTCGACGATGTGACCGGGACCGATCAAGTGCTGCGACTTCCCTAGCGCTGGGGTGCCCGGGCCCAGTCGGTGCGCCGGTTAGATTGCACGACCCTTCCACGTCAAAGCGCCTGCCCGACGCCTCGACCACGATCGGGCGGTGAGGTAGGCGAGTGCTCCGATCGACACCGGATGGGCCAGGGAGTCGGGCCACACGCGAGCGCCGGTGCGTCGGGCCACCAGCACACGTCCAGCCACGCCGGCTGCGGCTCCGATGGCCCCGGTGCGCGACCCCATGACTGCGGCGATCGGTGGGACCACGTAGACGAGCGAAAGAAGCACCATCGCCCCGACAGCACCGGCCGGGCTGCCGAACGCCGACCACAGCGACTTCGTGTAGCCCGCTTCGAGGTCGTCCCAGCCCTCGTACATCCGGCAGGTGGCCACCTCGGTGCCGTCGACCACATTGCCCCTGCCGCCGGATCGCTTCACGGCCCGCAACAGCGCCACGTCATCCAGCACCTCGGCGCGCAGGGCGGCGTGACCGCCGGCCCGGCGGTAGGCGAGGGCGTCGATGGCCAGCAGTTGACCGTTGGCCGCCACCAGGGATTCGCGTGGGCTGCGCTCGGCCAGAGCCAGAGGAAGCGTGGTGAGCCAGGACCACTGAAGCAACGGCTGCACCACCCGTTCGGCAGGGGTAAGTGCGATCTGCCGCGGGTAGGGGCAGACCAGATCGAGCCCGGACTCGCGCATCGTTTGGATCGTGGCGGCGATCCCGTGCGGTGCGACCACCACGTCGGCATCCACAAACACCAGCACGCTTCCGGATGCGTGGTGGGCGAGCTGCTCGCAGGCCCACGGCTTGCCGAGCCACCCGCTCGGTGGTTCCTCCCCATCCATCACACGTACGCGAAAGTCCTCACCCGCGATGCCGCGAACGACGTCGGAGGTGCCATCGCTGGAGCGGTCGTTGAGGATCAGGATCTCCAGATCGGGCAAGGATTCCTGGGCGATCAGCGAGGTCACGCACGCGGCGATGCGATGCGCCTCGTCGCGTGCGGGTACCAGAAGGCTGACGCGTTCAGTTACTGCGCGCGGATCACGCGGGGGGTTGCGCAGGTGGCGCAGGTTGTAGGCCGTGTGAAGAGTGAGCCCAACGGCACCGACGGTGCCAGCGGTGGTGATGGCGCGGCCCACTGAACGCAGAGCCGATCCGGATCGCGTGTTCACGGCCGATCCCTCCACAGCCCGATGGCCAAGGGGATGGCGACCACACCCATCACGATTCCGCCGACGAGCGCCACCGACGGGCGGCCGAGGAACGCCGCGTTGGCCAGCACGCTCGAGACGTAGGTCCAAAGCCACAGGGCGATCGGCTGGTTGTCATCCACCTCGATGCGCGGCAGCAATGAGAGGAGACCTGTCATCACCACGGCCACGACGTACCAGCCGATGAAGTTCTGCAGCGGGATGCCGGGGATGCCGGGCAGGGCCGGCGAGGTGTCCTGCCAGATCCAATGCCCGTCGGCCACCATCATCGGATCGAGAAAGAGATCCCACGAGGCCAAGGCAAGACCTGCGACGAATGGCAGGAACACACGCGAGCGTGTGAGGCGTTGACCGACGATCAGCGCGGGGTAGGCCATCATCGCCCAGGCCAGCGGGATCACCAGCGGCACTCCGCCGAGCTTGGCACCCAGCGAGCCGGTGTAGTCGTATGCGCCGAACGGGACGCCCTGGGTGCTGCCGATCGCCTCGATCGCCCACCCGCCGATGAGCGTGATCGCCAGATACCCGAGGGTCCACGCGACTCCGCGCCACAGCAGCGCATGCGAAGCGGACGCGAGGAAGAACACGACCACCGTCACAACGGTGAGGGAGGTGCGCGCCTGGCCGGAGGTCAGCGGGTACGTGATTTGGAGCAGAACAGCGAGCGCGGCAAGCATCCACGGCAGCCACGACAGGCTCGGGGTCGGACGTCGTCGACCGCTGGTGATCGGTCCGTACCAGGTGAACTGGCGTTCGCTCATTCCGACGCGTCCGCGGATGGCCCTTGGTGGCCATGGGTGATGTCGTAGTCGGTGCCGGCGAATTGCCCCCGCACTCGGTGCACGGCGAATCGGGCAAAGAGTTCTTCGGCGTACCACTGGGCCACGGGTGTGCGGGCGATCACGTCGGTGTGTTCGGGTCGTTGGTAGGCGAACGCGCTCATGTCGGCGGCGGAGTCCCACAGGCTGAACGTGCCCTGCAAACCCACGGGCGCCTCGCCGATGCCGGTGGCCAGCACCAATCCGTCGGCTGTTCGCAGGGCGCCGGCTACGCGCTCGGAGGCCTGCCAGAACTCTCGCATGCGGGAGAGACGGATGCGCGCACGCGTGATGGCCGCTACCGGTCCATCGTGCTTGGTGGGCACGGGAGTACCAAACGGCTCGCTGCCCGACCATCGGCCTGTGCTTGTGAGCGGTGTCATGGCGATGCGCAGCGTCTCGTCGGCGGCCAAGGCCCACGAGCGCGTCAGCCGACCGGTGTCGAACGCATCGGCGGCATCGGCGTCGTCCCACACCGTAAGCAACGCCCAGTGCAGCGGATCGGTCGCTCGTGGGGTGAACGTGGTGGGCTTGGCGGTGCCGAGCAGCTTGCTGAAGACCAGGTGCGGTTCGCGGCTCAATGGCCCCCGGCTTGTGCCCATGCGTGCGATGGCCGATCCGATTCTGCGGGGCGGCACACCCCACAGGTGCAGGCGCACATGACGCTCTTCGATTTGGCTCACGGGCCGACCTCGGCGGGGGTTCCGTCGGTGAGGCGCACGAGCTCGTCGTATGTCGTGGGGAACACCGTGTGGGGATGCCCCGCGGCGGCCCACACCACGGGGTGGTGCATCAAGGCGATGTCGACAATCGTGCCCACAGGTTCGGGGTGACCCACTGGGGCGACGCCTCCGATCGCCTGGCCGGTGGCGGCCCGGACGAACTCGGCATTGGCGCGCTTGAGCGCATCGACCCCGAGCAGCGTCGCGACGAGGTCGGTGTCGACGCGATGTGCGCCGCTGGTGAGCACCAGCACCGGTGTTCCGGCGGCGTCGAAGATCAGGGAGTTGGCGATCGCGCCGACCTCGCAGCCCAATTGCTCGGCCGCTGCTGCGGCGGTGGGTGCCGAGTCGGGCAGGACGCGGATGCCGTCCGCCGCGGCGACGGCGCCCGCCGCACGCAACGCGTCGGCAACCTCGACGACACGGGGGTGGGCCAGGGTCTGGGCGACGTGCTCGCTCTCGGTGCTCACGGAGGTGAGGGTACGTGCGCACCTGGTCCGCGTGCGGGGGGAGCGGTGCCGTGACAGGCCGATCAGGTCAAGACGGCCCAGGCGATGCCGCCGATGATCAAGAGGGCCAGCACGCCGAGGATCACGATGTAGGGCGGTGGCCGGTACCAGGGCCGTTGGGGAGCGATCTGAAAGCCGTCCATCGGGGTCCTCCGGTGTGGGGTGGCCGCGCCCAAGGGCGAGCCTGGCCGGCGCGGTGCAGCGCTCGGGCCCACCCTGCCACGCCTGCGTCGGCTGATCCGCTCCTCACCGTTGACGTGGCTGTCGGTGCGGGGGTTTACTGTCCCCCTTGTTCGAACACCTGTTCGAACAAGGGGTGCCGGATCCGGTTCTTCCCAGCGGATCGGTCCTGATGTCGGTGCGAACTCGCGGAACGCATCGACGGGCGATCAGTCCGGTGCGACGGCTTCGACCCCCGTTCGCCGGTCACGCCGGTCCGGCCAGGTGTGTGCGGGGAAGCCGCACCGAACCGGACCGGCGGATCGCCCCGCCTCCGGGCGCCGCCGACTTCCCCCGGTGCACGACCACGACTCGACCGATCAGCAATCCGGTCGGGCGTGGGAACGGCCGAGCAGATGACCCGAGGGGTGGCGCGATGCGCAGGAGCAGTGAAGCGATCGAGGTGAGGTGCCGGGCCGGTGTACCGGTGCGGTTCCGTCGGCCGGCGATCGATGAGGGCCGTGCGGGACACCGATTCCGTGGTCCTCGGTGGTATTCGGTGCGTGCGGTCCTGGGGTTCTGGATCGAGAGCGGCGCATGGTGGCGATCATCGGCGGCGCGTGCCGTGCTCGCGCTCGATGCCGACGGGCCTGCGGACGGAGCCGTCTCCACCGGCACCGGCACCGGCACTGGTGACCGTGTGGTCTGGCGGGTCGAGGCCCGGCCGGTGATCGGTCAGGGGAGCGCGGTCGGGGTTTACGAACTCGTGCAGGGGATCGATGGCGGTTGGTCGTTGGCGCGCACCGCTGATTGATCGCTCGATGCGTGGGACCAGGGACGGCACAGACCAGAGACGGCACAGGCGGGACGAGGAGAGAGAGCGATGACGGCGATGGCAGCGCACACCTCAGCAGCATCAGCATCAGCATCAGTGGCGATATCGACAGCACAGTTGCAGACGCAGGAGCAGATCCCGGTGCCGGTGGATGGTGGTTCGGTGAACGCCTTACTGGCGGCAGCCCGACGTGCGCTGCTCGAGGCCGCCATCGCCCCCGATCCCTCACGACGTTTCGTCGCCGCCGATCTGGCCGCCCTGCGGGCCGCGACCGCGGTGCTCGCTGCGCGTGCGCGAGCGCGACAAGGAGGTCGAGGTCCGCGCGGGGTGTGGCAGCTGTTGAGTGCGGTGGCACCCGAGCTGTCGGAGTGGTCCGACTTCTTCACCATCACGGCAGGTATGCGGGCGGCGGTCGAGGCCGGCGCCGCCGGTGTGGGTGAGCGCGAGGCCGACGACCTCATGCGCGATGCCGAATTGTTCTGCGCCCGGGTGGCTTCGATGCTCACCCGTGAGGCCGGCTGATCCTTGATGTCCTCCGAGGCGTTCGTCCATCTGAGGGTCGCCTCCGGCTGGTCGATGCGTCACGGTGCTTCGAGTCCGCAGGCTCTGGTCGCGCGAGCGGCCGAGCTTGGTCAGCCGGCGTTGGCTCTGACTGATCGCGATGGCGTATACGGAGCGGTGAAGTTCGTTCTGGCCTGCGGTCAGGCCGGGATCTCGCCGATCCTCGGAGTCGATCTGGCCGTGGCGGGTGAGGTCGAGGGGTTGCGCGGTGCCGGTCGGCCCCGCGCCGTCGCTGCCTCCCGCACCCCGGTGCGAGGGGGAGCCGCTGTCGACCCCCGGTTGCCTCGGATCACGGTGCTGGCCCGCGGGCGCGAAGGTTGGGCCGCGCTGTGCCGGATCGTCACCGCCGCGCACACCGGGGTTGAGCGCGGTCACCCTGCGCTGCCGTGGCCGGTTCTGGCCGAACTGCTCTGCGTTCATGCCGGAGGCGGTTCCGATACGCCGTTCGTCGTGCTGCTCGGACCCGACTCGGCACTCGGCGGGGCGATCATGCGACGTCGGCTCGACCTTGCACGCGGGCTGCTGAACCGGTGGCGCGAGGTGGTGCCGAGCGATGCCCTTCGGATCGAGCTTGTCTCGCACCGCGGTGACGATCGCGACCCCCGAGGCGTGGTGCGTTCCACCTCGCTGGCTGCACGCATGCTGCAGGTGGCCGTCGACGAACGCATCGCTCCGGTGCTCACCAACGCTGTGCGGTACGCCAGGCCCGAGCAGGCGCGGGTGGTCGACGTGCTCGATGCCGTCCGACGGCTTGTGCCGCTCGATGAGCGGCATCTGGACCGGGTGAACGCGCAGGGGCATCTGGCCTCGATGGAGCACATGACCGCGATCGCGCACGAGATCGCTGAGCGGGCCGCGGTCGGTGGTACCGCGCGGGTCGCCGAACGACTGCTTGAGGTGACCCGCGAGACCGCCGATCAGTGCGTGATCGATCCGCAGGAGCACCTTGGCCTCGGTCAGGCCCATCTGCCCGAACCTGATCCGCGCGATCGTCGTCCGATTGATCTGGTGCTTCGTCAGCGGTGCGAGGCCGGGCTGGTTCGTCGCCGCCTGCACCGCGCTGGTGAGGAGCGGTCGGTGCGCGACCGGCTCGAAGGCGAACTGGCCGTCATCGAACAGCTCGGTTTCGCCTCCTACTTCCTCACCGTGGCCGACATCGTTGATCTGATCCGCGGGATGGGGATCAGGGTTGCGGCTCGTGGCTCGGGAGCGGGCAGCCTGGTGAACCACCTGCTCGAGGTTTCCGGTGTCGATCCCGTGGCCCACGACCTGCTCTTCGAACGGTTCCTCTCGCCGTTGCGCGCCGAGCTGCCCGACATCGACCTCGACGTCGAGTCGGCCCGGCGTCCTGAGATCTACGAACGCATCATCGAGCGCTACGGCGCCGAGCGGGTGGCCTGCGTCTCGATGACGGACACCTATCGCGTGCGGCATGCGATTCGCGACGTCGGTGCGGCGCTCGGCATGAACCCCGCAGAGATCGGTGCCTTTGCCAAGGCCTTTCCGCACATTCGGGCACGTGATGTTCGAGCAGCGTTGCGCGAGCTTCCTGAACTGCGCGGCGGATCCTTCGCCAAGGGTGCCGAGCGGATGGGGCTGATGCTCGACCTCGTCGAAGAGCTCGATGCGCTGCCGCGGCACGTGGCATTGCATCCATGCGGAATCGTGCTCTCGAATCTCTCGTTGCTTGATCGAACCCCCGTGGAGTCCAGCGCTGCGGGGTTTCCGATGAGCCAGTTCGACAAGGACGATGTCGAACACATGGGATTGCTCAAGCTCGACGTGCTCGGCATCAGGATGCAGTCGGCGATGGCGTACGCGGTCGAAGAGGTGCGACGTGTCGATGGCCTCGACATCGATCTCGACGATCGCGTGCAGGTGCCGCTCGATGACGAGCCGACCTACGAGCTCATCCGCTCGACGCGCACATTGGGCTGCTTCCAGATCGAGTCGCCCGGTCAGCGCGAACTGCTCGGAAAGTTCGCACCCGAGGTGTTCGGTGACCTCGTCATCGACATCTCGCTGTTCCGCCCGGGACCGGTGAAGTCCGACATGATCATGCCGTTCCTCCGGGCACGTCAGGGATGGTCCGAGGCGGTGTACCTGCATGAGGATCTGCGACCGATCCTTGAGCAGACCTTCGGTGTTGTGGTGTTCCACGAACAGGTGCTACGCATCGTGTCGCTGTTCACCGGTGAGTCATTGGCGCGGGCCGACGAGGTGCGCCGCGCGCTTGGCGACGTCGAGCGTCATGAGCAGTTGCGCGCCTGGTTCTACTCGGCAGCACTCGACCAGGGGTACGGGCTCGAGGTCGTCGAGCAGGTGTGGGAGGTGCTACGCGCCTTTGGATCGTTCGGCTTCTGCAAGGCCCATGCCGCAGCGTTCGCGTTGCCGACCTACCAGTCGGCCTGGTTGAAGACCCATCATCCGGCGGCCTTCCTGGCCGGCGTGCTCACCCACGACCCGGGGATGTATCCCAAGCGCTTGATCCTTGATGACGTGCGACAGCTCGGTATCGCGGTGCTGCCGCTCGATGTGGATCGCTCCGAGGGCGTCTACCGGATCGAACGGATCGAGGGTGAACGTGTCGATGAGTCGCAGCTCGAGGCTTCGACGCCCGGCAGCGCAGGCGAGGGCGGGTCGGTGGCGCGCTACGGAATCCGGTTGTCACTGGCCGATGTGAAAGGGATCAGCGACGACGAGGTGAAGCGCATCGTCGAGTCCAGGCCTTACCTCGACCTGGCCGACTTCTGCTCGCGGGTCAGGGCTGCCCGCCCTGTGGTTGAGCGCCTGGTCGTGGCCGGTGGCTTCGATGCGCTGTACGGCATCGCGGCATCGACGCGTGGTCGCTCGAGCGGGCGTCGTGGGCGTATTACTCGACGTGACCTCCTGCTGCAGATCGCTGATCTGAATCGCGCGTCCTCACGTGCTAAACGATCTAAGGCCGGTGCTGGTCAGTTGTCGCTGCTTGGCGGCACGACGCGCGTAGGCGAGCCCGACCGGTCGTCAGCGGGTCAGGGCCTGCCGGAGATGACCGACGCCGAGCGCGTGCGTGCCGAGCTCGAGGTGCTCGGCCTTGATGCCAGCCGCCACGTCATCGACTTCTATCGCGGGCTGCTGGAACGTCTCGGTGTGACGCGTTCGCGTGATCTGCTGCGCACCCGATCGGGCAGCGAGGTGCTCGTGGCGGGGGTCAAGGTGGCGACGCAGACGCCTCCGGTGCGATCGGGCCGGCGCGTGGTGTTCCTAACCCTTGACGATTCCACCGGTCCGGTGGATCTGGCGTTCTTCGACGACGTGCAGGGCGAGACGACCAGCACCGTGTTCGGTGGATGGTTGCTGCTGGCCCGTGGCGTGCTGCGCAGGTCCGGACCCAAGGGCGTCTCCATCCGTGCCACCGGTGCGTGGGATCTGGCCGCCCTGTACGCCATGTTCGAGCAGCACGGGGCGGCTGCGGTGCTTGATCTGCTGGCGGCGACCCCACGACCAGGCGAGCGCGGAACCTCCGATGGAGCGCCGCCGCAGCATCGACGCGTTCTAGTGCATCCCAGCGGCTACCAGCAGTCGCCGTACGCCGACCTCAAGCCGCAGGGCACCGATCCCTCCGACACCCGCCGCGCTCTTCCTGCCTCGCCGACGAGCGAACCGCCGCGCAAGCTCTGGCACACCAGCCCCGGTTCCCCCGGTGATGGTCGTTGATGCGGGGGATCGTGGGCGCCAGCGGCGACAAGGCTCCGCGCACCTCGACATGCTCGGCTGCGCCGACATGTCGTTTGACGGTGGCTTCCGCCTCATCGCCGCTGGCGCCCACGCTCGGT
>Ga0105047_10003077_pt1 | contig 29569 bp, 29 predicted proteins | sample MAT04_FD_78384 | JGI IMG/M metagenome (GOLD analysis project Ga0105047, IMG submission 78384) | Freshwater microbial communities from Lake Fryxell liftoff mats and glacier meltwater in Antarctica - MAT-04 (megahit assembly) | ecosystem: Environmental > Aquatic > Freshwater > Ice > Liftoff... | reverse complement strand
GATGGGACAGCGGCGCGACTCCACGAATCGGCCGGACGAAGGAACACGTCGTCCTCCAGCGTGAATGAACTGATCCCGATACTATCTGCGACCTCTCCGAGCCGCTTCTCCGCGCGCTCTTCGATCAGCTCCTTCAGCTCCGCCGCCCCACCACCTCCGAGGCTCCACGGGTGCTTCGCCAATGACGCTCGCGCCGTCTTGGCCACCGAGATGTACTCATTCTCGAACCCCGCCTCGCGCCAGTGATCGGCGATGCTCCGCCACACCAGACCCTGCTCGGGGTCCTCGGGGGTCGACGGCTCCCCACGGCTCGCGAGCACCGTGCTCACGTCGTCACCGCGCGAAGCCTCGCTCGACCCGAACAGCAGCACCGTGGGGGTCCCGTGGCCCGGGATGTACGCGCCAGAGGTGTTGATCACGAGGTCCAGGTTCACGGTCGGCAGATACTGCTCGATGAGCTTCTTCCCGAACTCCCGCTTCATGAACGAGTTGGCAGTGATCATTCCGACCCGCCCGCCATCCCGCGCCAGCTGAAAGAACCGCTCCGTGAAGGGCGCCGCGATGCTGTACTTACCGGCTGCCGAACGCGGATACAGCGCTCGGTACCGCTCTCGGAGTGCCGCATCCTTCACCGTGATATACGGCGGGTTCCCGACCACCGCACCGAACTGCCGGTGCAGCACCTTCCTCGCCGCCTCCTCATCCTCCAGCGCGAACTCATCGCCCTTCCACAGCTTCGCCGATGGCGCGAGGTCCCCGAAGTCCCCCTGCGCCAGGTGCGGGTTGTGGAGCAGCGAGTCCGCCACGACGACATGCAGCGGCGGCGCAGGCGCGTCCGCGAGGCGCGTGAACCCGGCCTTGTCGAAGAACGCCAAGGTCAGCCGGAACCGTGCGATCGCGACCGCGTACGGATTGATGTCCGCGCCGTACACCGCGTCGAGCGCCTTCCTCGCCGCCTCCCGCGCACCCGCCCCGGGCTCCTTGCGCAGGCGGTGCTCGGTCAGCCGCTCGAACGCGCCGAGGAGAAAATGCCCGCTCCCGCAGGTGGGATCGATGATCGTGGTGTCGTCGAGCCCGAACCTCTCGATCGCCGGCTCGAGCGTCCGGTCCAGGATGAACGACTCCACGAACCGCGGCGTCTGCAGCAGCGCGAACCGCTCCCGCACCCCCGCGTCGAGGTCCTGATACAGCCAACCGAGAAAGCCCGTGTCCGCCTGCCCAAAGCGGAACGCCGGCAGGTCCGCGCGCGGCCGCTGAAAAAGCTGCACCAGCGCCTTGGCACCCTCGGCGCTCGGCGTGAGCAGCCACACCGGGTTGTGGCGCGCGTCGAACAGATCGCGGGTCGCCGCGAACCGCGTCAGCTCGCCGAACACGGTCAGCAGATAGTCACGCTCGTTGAGCGACGGCGCGACCTCCAGGAAGAGCTTCAAACTATCCGAGGCCCCCGGTCCCGCCAGCCTCGCGTGCCCGAGCAACCCGCGGTCCTCGAGCGTCCGCACGAACACGCACGACAGCAGCCACGCCGCCGCCACCTGCTCGACGAAGTGATCTTGCCACTCGAGGAAGTTGTCGGCCGTGCGCTTCTGCTCCTTCTCGGCGGCGTGACGCGCGTGCAGAGCCTCGGCCACCGACGCCGAGGACTTGGCCCGCGCGCGCAGGTCGTCCTTGAGCAGCGTCAGCACCGGCGCGGCGTCCGCGAGGAACTGCTGCCAGTCGAGCGGGGTCTTGGGGTCCGGCTGACCTTCGAGATCGAGCCCCGGCCTCTTGGTGGACTTACGCGCCATGATCACTCCCGTCCCGCGACATCACGGCCGGACCCTAGTCCGGAACGAGAGGTGGATCCACGCGCGCCCGGCGACCGAGGCCGCTCCTCTGTCGCGATAGAAGCACCACGATAACAACGGCTTGCGATGCGGCTGGACTGAGCAAACACGGTTAGCTAACTTCCTGGTCATGTCTCAGTTCTCTGTCCACGAGGCCAAGACGCAGCTCTCGCGGTTGATCGAGCGGGCGCTCGCGGGCGACGAGGTGATCATCACGCGAGGATCGAAGGCCGTCGTGCGTCTGGTCGCCATTCAGCCACCGGCGACCGAGCGGAAGCCAGGCTCCATGAAGGGCTTGATCATCGACTCGAGCTTCTTCGAACCGCTCCCCGACAGCGAGCTGGCGGGCTGGGAGGGATGAGCGTGCGGCTGTTGCTCGACACCCACGCGTTCCTCTGGTGGCTGGCCGACGACCCCAAGCTCCCCGAGGCTGCGCGGATCGCCATCGCCGATCCCACGCACGAGGTCTACGTGAGCGCGGCGTCGGCGTGGGAGATCACCACCAAGTTCAGGCTCGGCAAGCTCCCGGGGGCTGGAGCCCTGGCGGCCGACGTTCATGGGCGCGTGCTCGCCGAGCACTTTCTGCCTCTCGCGATCAGCGTCGAGCACGCCCAGCGCGCCGGCGCTCTGCCCATCGAGCATCGGGACCCGTTCGACCGCATGCTCATCGCACAGGCTCAGGCAGATGACCTCCAGCTCGTGAGCAACGAGAAGCTCTTCGAGCGCTGCGGCGTGCGCCGGATCTGGTAGCGTTTTCACGCGGCGCGGTTGTCACTCGACGGACGGACCGACGCCGCGCGTCAGCTCGCGGAGATCCTGGGGGATATAGCCGGCGGATCGAACGCGAAGCGCCTGCTCGCGCTCGATGATCGGCGCGATCGCTACCCTCTCGATGCGCCACGCGTCGAATCGCGGGAGGGCAGCGAGGAATCGCTCGATGTGGCCGTCGAACACCTCGAGGCCACTTGCATCGAGCTTCTCCGAGCTGCGCTTGCAAGTCCCGAATCGGATCGTCTTCGAGACCTCATCGAGCGCGACCAGGTCGATCTCGGTGTCATTCCGATCCCACCAGCCGTGGACCTTCGCGGTGAGAGAGAAGTCCCCGATCCCTTTTCGGCAACGCTCCTCATACAGGGTTGCGACGAGCCGCTCGAGGCCGTGACCCTCGGCTTCCGCGAGCCGCTCATCCGCTTGAGCGACGAGCGTGTCGAGCGGCCGGAAGTTGATGGAGGCCACCGGCACGGCCAGGGCGGCGAGCCACGAACGAAGGAAGTTGTCGCGGATGAAGAAGCGGCCGCTCCGTGTCTTCGGTTTTGCGAAGACGGGTTGGAGGCGCTCGACCATTTGGTAGCGCTCGTCGAGAACCTTCAAGTATCCACCCACCTGCGCCGCGGTGTCGGGCTCGACGGACCGAACGTGGGCCTCGATGTCGGCGTTGGTGCAGCCGGAGTGTGTCGCGATGTACTTGAGGACAAGATCGTACCGGCCTCGAAGCTCTCGGAGGAACCAGCTGTCCGCTTCGTTCCGAAGAGGTGAGCTGCTTGAAAAGAACATCTTGTTCAGGAGGTCGCGGCGTCCCGCGCCGAGGACGCCTTGCTCGAAGCAGTCGCGATAAAACTTGGGGACGCCTTCGAACAGGTTCCAAACAAACAGCAGCCGGGCCGGATCGGTGTCCGCATGCACGGAGAGGATTTCCAGGACCGAGGCGATGTCGAGGTGACCGAGGTCGATGGTGTCGGTGGCCCGATTGTACAGAGGCGCGCCGCGGTCCTCCAGGAGCGCGGTCATCTCGGCGTGAATCGAACCCAGAACGATGATGCCACCGCACGATGTGTCGTGCCGCCCGGCTAAGCGATCGACCTCCGCCTGCAGCTGCGAGGTGAACTCGTAGAGGGACTTGCGGTTGAAGTACTGAAACTCGTCGATGGCGACGATCCATCCGGCCTCCACGAGCGTCCCGATGCGCGCGGCGAGCGATCGGAGATCGTGCGGAAGCCCGTCGGATACTCCGAACATCTCCATGAAGTCGCGCGCCGTGCTGACGACGCCCGCAGGATCGGAGTCCGGGATCTGGATGTAGAGCACTCGTTCGCGCTGGTCTGGGCGAAGCGCCTGCTGGATCAGACTGGTCTTTCCGATCCGCCGCCGGCCCGAGATCTTCAGGAAGAACCAACGGCCCCGTGACAGGATAGAACGCAGGGTCTGAAGCTCCGTCTGACGGCCATAAAACCCCATGACAACGACATGTTGCGCCGAACACTACGCTAAGGTAAAAACTTTTGCACTAGACGCGGCCGCGTCGAGGGAGCGTCGGCAGAGCGATCATGCGGCGCGGTTGTGCTGGTTGGTCAGCCACGCGAGCGACACCCACAGCACCTGGGAGGCGAGCAGCCCCGGGATGGCGAACTCGCCATTGATGGTGGGGATGCCGCCGGTGTCGTGGGTCGGGACGAGCAAAAAGATGGGCGCCTCGGCGGTCTGAGCGCGGTCCATGAGCTTGCGGGCGAAGACCTCGAGCCGGTACCGCGCGATCAACCCGGGCTGCACGAGCAAGAGCGGCGCCTTGGGCGGTAACAGGGTCGCGGCGAGGCTGTCGGCCGCACGCTCCACCAGGCTCGAGAGGTTGCGCCAGTGGACGCCGGTCTTGCCCTCGAGATCGGCGAGGTGGATGACGTCGAGGTTCTTCACGCCGCCGCTGTGGGCCTGCTGATGGATCGCCGCCACCAGCTGCTGGTCGAAGGCGACCGGCGACGCGCCGAGGCGCTTTCCGAGGCTCAGCGCGGCCTCGCGGGCGCGGTCGGCGTGGACCGCCAGCACCCGGAGCTCGCGGCGCTCGGAGGCGTTCCGGAGCCGCTCGTCGAACTGCCGCGCGGCGACCGCGTCGGGCTCCATCGACAGCGCCTGTGTCGGCAGCGCGGTCTCGACGCGACGGAAGGTCGAGAGCCGCGAGGACATCATCGTGTGCTCGGCTTCGCCCGGCCGCAGGTACTGCCCGCGGGCCTCGTCGAACACCAGCCCGTGGACCTGCAGCAGCTCGTCCAGCTGGGGGCGCGGTGGGAGCGTGCGCGCGTCGGGGTAGCGCAGCTGCACACGGCGGCTGATCTCGGCGGGCGTGAGGCCGCTCTTGAGCTGCGATGCGCTGAGGGCCAAGGCGCGCTCGGGGTCCATCCCACGCGGATAGATCTCGAGGCGCGCGGACTTCGCGGCGGAGGTGCTGGCCGTCGCCGAGATCTCGGCCAGCCGCTCGACCGACAGGCTCGACAGCGGGGTGCCAAGGGTGGCCTCCGCGAACACCCGCGCCGCCTCACCCGGGCCCGGCACCGAGGATCGACTCGCCAGCAGATCGCCCGCCTCTCCCAGCGCCTTGACGCCGCGCGTGTGCGCGTCAGACGCGCAGAGCCACAGCGCCTTGTCGTCGAGGCGCACCGTCCGCAGGCCGCCGTCCTCGTCCTTCTCGACCTCCGCGACCACCCGCAGCAGCGCAGCAGCGGAGACCACCACCTCGGCCTCGGGAGTGGTGCGGCTGTGGGGGATGAGGCCCAGCAGCGCACGCGCGGCCTGGGACAGCGGTACAGCGCCCCCGGCCTGGTCCACCAGCTGATGGGCTTGTCGCCGCAGCTCGGGGAGCGCGCCGTGCTGGGCCCAGCCGTCGCGGGCCTTGCCGAGCGGGATGTACACCGCGGCCGTGGTGATGCCGCTTGTGTCGGCGACCTCGCGCACGGTCAGGTCGAGGCGGCCAAGGAAGGGCGCTTCGAGGCCGAACAGCTCGCGGGGGTGCTTGAGCGGCTTCTTCTTGCTGGGGAGCAGCGCGTCGATCCAGCCCTCGAGCGTGGAGGGCCGCTCGCGCTCGTTGGCGCCGGCGTTCTCGCGCGTGAGCCGCTCGCGCAGGGCCTTGTCGTCGAAGCGGTGGCGCTGGGCGAGCGCGCGGATCTGCTCGACGGACGAGACGGCGACGGCGGCCAAGGTGGTGAGCCCCGCGTCCTTGAGCGCCTCGATCGCCGACTCCTCGAGGCCCGCGGCGTCGATCGGGAGCGCATCGCCTCGATAGCCGGCAAAGAACGGCTTCGACTCGATCACGACGTCGGTCTGGGCGCTCGCCCAGCGCTCCTTGAAGACCAGGATCTCCTGGGCGACGTTGCGGCCGATGCCACGGATCGCCGAGAGCTGATTGTCCGCGAGCCCCAGCAGATCACGGGCGGTCAGGAAGCCCGCGCGGTCCAGGGCGTTCCTGGCGCGCGGCGACAGGGGCAGCGCCTCGACCGCGGTCGCCGGCGGGATCGCGGCCAGATCGTGATCGGTGATGGGCGCGACCTCGACCGGCGCCTCCGCGATGGGCACGGTTGTCGCGGTCGGCTCGAACGCGAGGGTCCACAGCCGGCGCATCTCGTCGGTGGACCCGAAGCGGTTCTCGACGTCCTTGGCGAAGGCGCGCCGGAAGAACGCGGTGAGGCTGTCGCGCACGGCGGGGTCGAAGCGCTCGACCGCGAGCACCAGCGCGGCCTCGGGGTCCACCACCGGCCGATCGAACGAGGGCCGGACCCCGGCGAGCATCTCGTGCAGCGTGACGGCCGCGCTCCAGCGCTCGGCGGCATAGTCCCAGCTGCCCCGCAATCGCAGGAATGGATCGCGATAGGCGGCGGTGCCGACCTGGATGTCGGTGATCGGCGAAGCGGCCAGCGAGAAGTCGAACAGCGTCAAGTGCGCGGCCTTGTTGCTCACGCTGCCGACGCCGATGTTCGCGGGCTTGAGGTCGCGGTGGAGGACCTTCTGCTCCTCGAGGTAGTCGAGCGCCGAGAGCAGGTCCTCGCCATAGCGGGCGGCGCGATCGAGGGAGACGGTGCCCTCGCGCGCGAGGTAGCGATGCAGCGTCTCGGCGCCCGCCAGCGATAGCAGGAGGCACGGCCGGCCTGCAAACGTGTACCGACCGACGAGATGAACGATCTGCGAGTGGTGCAGACGGCTCAACTCGTCGGCCTCTTGCGCGAGGCGCTCGTCGTGCTCGGGGGCCGAGGACACCTTGAGCGCGTAGCTCCGACCGTCGGCGTAGCGGCCCACCTGCAGCACGCGAGAGGTCGCGCCTTGCCCGAGGATCGGCCGACCGTCGGCGGTTTTTTCCACTACCAGATCGCCCAGCTCGTCCTCGGGCCGGGCCTCGAGCGGGTTCAGCTCGGGGCCCGGGGGGACGAGCGGTGCGGGCCGCGTGACCTCGCCGAGCAGCAGCTCGATCCACGTCTCCGCATCGTCCTGGCGGTTGACGGGCGCGCGCTCGGTGGCTCCGGCCACGAGGTCCGCCACCGCTTCGTGGATCCTGTCGTCGATGGCGCGAGGATCGAGGTGGCCATTCTTTGCGAGCAGCTGATCGATCTCGGTCGCGGAGCCGCCGGGCGCTCGACCCGTAAACACGAGATACGCGAGCGCCCCGAGGCTGAACATGTCCGAGGCCGGGCTGCGGTTGTTCGGATCTTCGCGCAGCTCGGGCGCCTGATAGATCGCCCATGGCTCGGACGCGAGCGCCGACCAGTGCGACGTCGCCTCGACCTCGGGGCCGAGCCCGAGCTGGAAGTTGAACAGCCTCACCTCGATCGCGCCCTGGTTCTTACGCACGAGCACGGCCTCCGGGCTCAGCGCGCCGTGAACTATCTTTTTCTCGTGGCAATAGTGCAGCGCCCGCGCGATCTGCTCGATGATCCCCACGCGCTCAGTGAACTCGAGCGTCTCCTTGCGCAAGAAAGCATCGAGGGGCATCGCGTCCTCGAACGCGTCGAACATGACCGTGGGGCCAAGCTCGGCGTCGGTCAGATAGTCCGAGAGGTGAAGGATGCTCTTGTGTTCGCGGACGTCGAAGAGGAGCTGCGCGTCGCGATCGGCGGCGCGGCGGAGCTGCTGCCGGCGTTCGACGCTCGAGGCCTGCGGGACCGTGTAGATCCGCGCGCGCCGCACCATGCGCTCGTTGTCGCGGTGGACGGCGTGCCGGTCCTGGTACCCCGGTCCCTCGACGAGCACGGGGCCGAGTTCGTACTCCCCTACGAACGCCTTACCTTTGCGCGGCTTGAGGCCGAGCGCGGCGAGCGCCTGCGCGACGTCGCGGATGACGGGCTCCGAAACTCGGGGTCGTTCACGCCCATCCGCGCCGGGGTAGCGACCGAACTGCATGGCGGCCTTGAAGGTGTCGCGGGTGACGACCCAGTTGTCGCCGAAGTTCTTGAACGCGAGCTGGAGGTCCTCGGCGCTGAGGAAGACGAGCGGCTGAATCCAGGGCGCGTCCTTCGGGTTCCTCATCTTCGCCTTGAGGCGCGACGCGAGGATCTTGGCCTTGAGGTTCGTGAGCCGCGTGGGGTTGTCGAGATACCTGGGACGATCCTCGCCTGGAGCTGTGCGATACCAGTCGAGCGTGTCGCCTTCGTACCGGCCAGGGCCGCTCTTGACCTCGATTACATATAGCGCCGAATACCCGAGCACGAGCATGTCGATCTCGTGCAAGCGTCCGGTGGATGGATCGAGCAGCTCGAGCAAGGCCCACAGGTGAAACGGGTCGGTGCTTGGCAGCGTCTCGATGGCGAACTTGATCGCGTCGCGCTCGTGGGGGTACGGCGACTCGCCCTGTACGACGATCCGCGAGGCGGCGAGGGTCATGCCAGGATCTCGGCCGCACGCCGGAGGTCTGCTGCGTCCGCATCGGAGCTGGAGACAAGCCGGTGACCGCGCAGGATCGAGCCTTCGGTCGCGCTCCAGATCTTCGTGGGGTTGGTGGCACCGAGCAGAGCGCGGCCGACGCCCGCGAGCTGGCGGTGTGCCGGAGGTGTCGCGAGGACGACGACCTGGTCGGTCCAGTCGAGGTCGCGGTGATCCTGGAAGGCGAGGATGGTGCTCGCGATCGCCGAAGGGCCGACCACCAGGAGCTTCTCGGCCGCGCCGACGGTGCCGGTCTCGTGCGAGGTCAGCTTGAGGTTCCAGGCCGAGCCGATGGCGGTCAGCAGGGCCCGCGCGTCGGTGGCGGGCGAGGCGGCGAGCTGCGCGCGCCATAGCTCTTCCGCATCGACCGGATCGAGGTGCGCGAAGCCGGGGCCGAAGGGCTCGTCCTCGGCGACGGCGCGCTGGGCGAAGACGGTGCGGGCGCCGAAGGCCCCGGGCCACTGGGCGTTGGCGTCGCGGATGAGGAGGTCGATGCGGTCGGAGGTCGTCAGCGAGCCGCGGAAGGAGGCCCAGCGGGCGTCGGCGTCGAGACCGAAGCGGCGTCCGGTGGGCTTCTGGGACTCGACGTACTGCAGCGCGGAGAGGGCAGCGCGGTAATACGATTTCTCGAGCCCCGCCCCGACCACGGACGGGAAGCTAGTCTGGAACGGAGTGGGGATCCAGGGGCGCCCGCTCAGGCCACGCGGAGCAGTCGAGCGAGCTGAGCGCGCAGGCCCGCGCTGTGGGCAGCGAACACCTGGCCGAGGTTGGCGCTGGGTTGAGCACGCAGGTAATCGAGGAGGCCGAGTCGGAGCGTCCTGAAGGCCACGTCCGCGTCCGCTTGCCCTCGGTCCTGGATGAGCATGCGATAGTACCCGGCCAGAGCGTTGCCTCCCGGAAGGCGCAGCCCACCCGGTGGATCGTCCTTCTTCATTCGCGGCAGTGCGACGGACACGTGAGGCAACCCTCCGGAGTACGCCAGCCAAGGCGGCATGAGCACCATCGGCGAATCGCTGCGCACGCGCCGGATGTCGACGATGACGACCGAGTCGAGCGCGCTCTTGATCAACCGAATGATATCGTCTGGCGAACGCGCTTCTCGATCGAGCCTCAGAGTGAGCTCAAGGCGCGTAGCGTCAGGCCATTGCTGGGCGTGCGCCGGGGCCCATGCAGCGAGCCTGCCCTCGCGTCGGCGCGTTTCCGCACAAGCATGGAGATCGTACACCTTGAGTGCGCGCGTAACACCCAATCGAGATCGCGGCGATGGACATGTGGAAGCCATTCAGGAACTCGCTCGCGAAGAACGCACCCAACGCGCTCGTGGTCTTCGATAAGTTCCACATCATGCGCCACCTCGGCGCCGCCCTCGACGAGATGCGCCGTCGCGAGTTCCGGCGGCTAAAAGGCAAGGACCGCGAGTTCATCAAGGGGCAGCGATACACGCTGCTCTCTCATCGCGAGAACCTCTCCCTCGAGGGACGAGCGAGCCTCAAGAAGCTGCTGAAGGCCAACCGCCGGCTCAACACCGCTTACATTCTCAAGGAGTCCTTCGGTCAACTGTGGGACTACCGTACGGAGCGGGGCGCGCGCGCCTTCTTCGACCGCTGGCGAGAAAGCCTCAAGTGGCAGCGGCTCGTCCCCTACGAGAAGTTCGCGGCGATGATCGAGCGTCACTGGGCGGGCATCGCTTCCTACTGCCATGCCGAGAACAAGGTGAGCCTCGGCTTGGTCGAGGGGCTCAACAACAAGGTCCGCGTCATTCAGAGGCGGGCCTATGGCTACCGGAACGAGGAGTACCTGCGACTCAAGATCATCGCCGCCTTCCTGCCGCGGCTGCCTCGAAAGGCCGCAAGTGGCCCACTGTGATCCGCGAAGACCCACATTTTTTTTGGGGGGTACGTGACGATGATCAGCGGACCAGGAGCCACCGGACACGTGTCGGTCGGCGCGATCGCCATCGCCGGCATGCTTGTCATCAGATCAACTCGAAGAACTCGTCGGTCCCGATGTGCCGGACCAACTTCTTGGCGAGCTTGAACAGCGGCCCCGAGTCGATCATCCACCAGCCGCCTTTGCCTCGATAAGTCATCCGGTAGGCGCTCCAGCCGCCGTCCTTGGAGAGCGCGAACTTCATGACCGGGCTGTAGCTACCCATCGGGCCTCGGTCAGGCGCGTGGATGATGACCTCGGTTCCGCGGACTTCGGCGCGATGAGCAAAGAGGTGTTCGTGCCGTTCGAGCTCATTGCCCACGACGGCGACATCCGCATCCGGGATGAGCTTCTCAATGAGGCGCCGAACCGAGACGACGCCGTTGATGCTCTCGCTGAACTCGAACCCCTTCGGCATCGTGGACACGACATCCACTCCGGGCTTCTTGGCCACGAAGTAGCGCGGCTTGCCGGTCTTCGTCTTCCCCATGTGCAGGTAATACGTGTCGCCGAGCCGGTTGATGTACGCGAGGGGCTTGGCACCGACGATCGCCAGGACCTGCGGCTCATGCACCTGATCTCTGTCTCGACGTGTCATTGGCGCCTACTTCAGCTCGCCGTAGCCGCCGACATCTTCGCTCAACGCGGTCAGCTTATCCAGAGCCACCTTGCGCGCGCGGTCGCGGGCCCCCTTGAATGTGAGCACGTCTTCGATCCGCAGGCGACGACGCATGCCCGTCTTCGTGTACGGGATGCGGCCCTCATCGCGCAGCCGAACGAGGTACTGCCGCGCGACGTTCAGAAGGTCAACCGCCTGCTGCGTGGTGATCTCCTTGCCGACGGGCACAAGCGTGATCGCACTGCGCTTCGCCACGTCAACCTCAGCTCGACCAGTGTCGAAGCGCGAACGTCCCGTCGCGCCCGCGATACGTCAGCGTGTGATCGCGCAAAAAGTCGCGTGCGAGCAGCACCACCAACGACCCCGTCTTCGACGCGAGCGGCGCCCCGGCCACAGCGCCCTGCCACAAGGGCAGGTCCGAGCCCGGGAACGCGAGCTCGATATGAAACCTCGGCACCACCGATGAAGTGCCGTCCCGAAAGCCCTTGAGCGCGGTCTCACCGTGGATCGTGGGCTTCAGCGCCTTCCACACGCGGTCATCGACGACGGTCAGGTTTGCGCCGGTGTCGATGAGCGCCATGCCAACCAGCGGCTGCGAGGGCGGGTCTCCGCCGGCCAGCTCGATCACCTCGGCATCATCCGGCTGGAGTCGCACCGCGACGCGCACGCGCGGTCCGTGGTGCAGCAGCTCGTACCAGGGCTCGCTCACGGGACCTGATCGTCGATCAAGCCGAGCGCCAGCGCGGGGACCTCTGCCACCTCGGCCGTGGCCGTGACGGGCGCGATGTAGAAGGTCGTGGCGCGGCCGAAGGTGCGGATCGCCGCCTTGAAGGCGTCCGTCTCGGTGGCGTAGTGCCCGGCGAGCCCGTCCACGGTCACGACCGCGTACGTGCCAGCTGCGCTCTCAAGGAGGGTCGGGAGCAGGTCCTCGAAGATCCGCCGCTCACGCTCGAACACGGCGGCACTGTAGCGCCATCGATCGATCGCGTCGATCGGGTTCACCCAACGTTGGCTGTCACCGCGAGTCAGAGGGCAGCACTCGGCGAATCGCCAATGCCTCCGAGGGGTCCCGGTGTATTGAGCGGCGCGGGCGCGTCTTGTGGAGCGGGCACGCGAGACCCTATCGTTCGGCGCCATGGAGCTCGAGTCGATACCGGAGGAGTACCAGGGCTGGTGGCGGATCACCGAGACCTCGACCTGGTCCAGCAGGTTCCTCGACAGCATGGGGCCGGCGGTGATCTCGATCGGGTGCGGCGGTGACCGCCTACGGATGCACTTCCTGCTCGCCTACGTGAACTGCAAGCCGACAAAGACACGTGTCTCTTTCACCTGGGAGGGCGCCTGGGAGTTCGATCAGATGTCGGGCTCCGGCCACGTGAGGCTCGGCAAGGACGGGCGCCTCAAGTGCTATTTCAAGATCAAGGACGGTGACGACAGCACCTTCATCGCGGAGCGCACCAAAGAGCCATCTGCGCCAATCCCAGCGCCGCCGAGTTACCGGGACAAGTGGCGGCGCTGACGACGATCGATGTGCCACCCGTATGAGCTGAAGGATCGCGCCGCGGGCCCGGTCATCGAAGCTGCCTTGGGCGACCTCGTCGTGGATGGGTTCGCGCGTAGGCCAGTGCGGCCTCGATCGCTTCCCTGGAGACGAGGTCGAAGTCGGCGGCGATCTCTTCGAGCGTCTCGCCCTCCTCGATGCGGCCCAAGACCGTGTAGACGGGGATGCGGGTGCCGGTGATGACCGGGAGACCGCCCATGATCTCAGGGTCGATGACGACGTGCCGCTCGCGCCCCTCGGCGTAGGAGTCGACGAGCTGCCGGCCGAGCCGCAACAGATCGCCGAGGTCGAGGTTGATCATGGGCGCCAGCTCGACCCTGTCGGCACCAGCGCTGATGCCACGGTAGATCTTGGCCTTCGCTTCGGGGCTCAGAAACGCGCCCTGGAGCGACTGCGTGCTCGCCAGGTACAGCACAGCGGCGAGGTCCAGCAGGACGCGCTCGGAGTCACGCGAGGGCACCACGCCCTCTTCCAGCGCCTTGCGCACCGCGGACGCTGACGAGAGAGGCCTCGGGATCGAAGACCAAGGCGATGTCGGCCAGCACACGAGTTGGCAACATCTCCTTGTGCCTCGCAGCCTCGATGCACGCGCTCGCGAGGTAGCCCGCCTCCAGGGCGGTGAGGTCATCGGTGGCCGCCCTCATAACATTACCTTGGAGGGGAGTCTTTACCGTGGGCGGCAAGCCGTCAACACGCGGTGTGCCCGCACAGAGGGAAGTGAGATGACGACGAAGATGCCCCACCAGTTCACGCTGATCCTCGCCGACACCGCCCTCGTCGACGAGGCGCTCGAGAACCGCGTCTTCGAGGCGGGCTGCGGCGACGCACTGCTCGCTGTTTGTGACGGTGTCGTGTCCCTCGACTTCGGTCGCTGCGCGGCCACCCTCAAGGAAGCCCTGACGTCCGCGATCCATGACGTCGAGGCCGCCGGTTTCACGGTGGCATCCCGCGCAACCTAACTTGCAAATCGATCCCCCACTGGTCCCCCACTTTGGCTGTCAGCACGAGTCAGACGGCAACACTCCGACACATGTAACCTATTGACAAACAGCCTAATTTGTCAGTGATTCCGAGGGGTTCCTTTCCCTTCCCAAGGTTGAAGTCGAGGGTTCGAGTCCCTTTTCCCGCTCTAAGATTCCCACTACTTAGCACCAGCCGAGACGCCCTTGTCTTCGGGGCTCCAAGCTCAATCCGCGCGCCCCCTTCGATGACCTGCAATTTCCCGAACACTGCGCGCGCCGCAGCCTGCTTCTCCGCCGCGTCGACCGGCGCGTAGTGCGCGTGCATCGCCTCGGTCGTGTGGCCCGCGATGCTCATCGCCATGCGCGTCCCCGACGTCTTGCCGTACAGCTTGGCTCCCGTCCTCCTGCAGCCGTGCGGCGTGAACCGCTTCGTGATCTGCGCCTCCTCGCAGATCGAGATGAACGGTTTGTAGAGGAGCGATCGCGCCCGGTGCTTCCCGTGGTGACTCGGAAACAGCAACCCCGACGCCTTCTGCGCGTCGTTGTACGTAGCCTTGAGCTCAAGCAGCGCGTCGTGGACCTCAGGCAATAGCGGCGGGTAGTCCTCGCTGAACCGGCTCCGCTTCACGCCCGGCACTACCTCCGCCGTGACGCCGCTTCCCGACAACCGCCTCGACACCAAGAACTCACTCGTCTCGAGGTCGAGATCCTCCCACCGCAATGCGAGCGCCGTCGAGATACGCATCGTCGAGGTGATCAACACCAAGATCAGCGCGTAGTGCTCGTCGCGCGCCTTCGCGACATTGAGGAACCGATCGAGCTCGGGCGCCGTGAGGAGGTTTGGTTCCCTTCTCGTGATCTGCGCGTCCGGCTTCTCGTTAAGCGCCTTCACCGCGCTCGCCGCCTGGTTCCCCACCGACGGCAGGATAACCTTGAGCACCCGGTGACCCCCTTTGACGGTCGAACGACGATAGCCGGCCTCGAGCATGTCCTTGCGCCACTCCTTGATGTCCTCGGCCGGCTTGATGTAGTCGTTCACGGCCTGCGTGTAACGGTCGCGGGTCGCTGGAGCCAAATGCAGCTGCGTCGGATCCTCCTCGTGTGTTCGCTTCTTGATCTCATCGAGCCAGCTTTGCGCGAGCTGCCCAAGCGGCACGGAGCCTTGCGCGTGGACTTGTTCCTGTTTCTTCTCCCTGGTCTTGAGCTCTTCGATCTCCTTCAGCCGGTACGCCTCCTTCGCGCTCGCGGCCGATACCGTCATGACCTTCTCGACCTCCCGCTTCGTCCTGGGATCGGTCACGTAAATTCTCAGCCGATACTTTCCGCCGCCGAGCGCCTTCACGCCTCGGAACTGGGTCTTGCGACCGTCTGTCTTCTTCATGTCCCGCTCCAATCTCGGAGCGTCGCGAGGGGAATAGTGCAGCCCGCTGGCAAGGCCGCGGTGGAAGAACAGGAGATCGATCGCGAAGTCTTGGGTGCCGACCTGCACCGGATACTCGGTGCCCACGAAGCAGAAGTCGCGACCGAGCTCGGTGATGAAGCGGCCGAGGTTGTGAAGCAGTGCGCGGTGGAGGTCCGCCTCGGAGTGTCCGTCCTGGAGCGACAAGAACTCGAAGCTGTATGCATTCTTGAACTCGGCGATGGCAGATGGATGGGCTTTTTCCAGCGCTCCTGAGGTCTTCCTCGCCGTGCTGCGGAGAACGGCTCCCGACTTGATCTGGCGCTCGAGCTCCCGTGATGACCACCGCTCGCGGATTGCACTCAGGATGTAGAACTCTCGCGTCTCCAGCGGCTTCGCCTGGCCGAGGATGATCATGTGGTGCGTCCATGGCAATTGAACCCGCGGAGCCCTTGATAGCGGCGGGCCACGACCTTCCGTAGAACCTCGGCCAGCCGCACGACCACCAGCGACGGCCCCGTAGCGGACCGATGAGCTGCTTCTGGCCGAACACGTGGGGCACCACCACCCGCAGAGCTCCGCTGGCGTCGGCGCCGCGCACGTCCGACTCGAACGCGGACCAGCGCTCGAGCAGCTCCTTGCCCCGCTCGAAGCAGCGCCGGCGCGTCCTCGAGGGAGTTGCCACGAGCGGTCGGGCGGGTGACGACGCGGGGAGGCGGCACCGTCGCCGGGGATCGGCATGAGCAAACGTCCAGCACCCGAAGAGCGCCTTTACGAGCGCATCGCCGCCATCCTCGAGGAGGCGCGGTCGCGCGTGGCGCGCACCGTCAACACGGCGATGGTGCACGCCTACTGGTTCATCGGACGCGAGATCGTCGAGGTCGAGCAGCAGGGGCCGAACGCGCGGCCTACGGCGAGGGGCTCATGAAGGCCGTCGCGGCGTGCCTGTCCGCCAAGTTCGGCAAGGGCTTCAGGGGAGCGAGCCTCAAGCGGATGAAGCACTTCTACCTCGTATTTCCGCGCGGTTCGGCGCTGAACGACACGGCGGACGGAAAAGGCTCAACAGCGTTGAGCCTTTCTTCGGAAACCGACGCGCCCGAGAAAGGCCCAGCGGCGTTGAGCCTTTCGGCGGGGCCCGCGGCGCTCTTCCCCCCGCTGCTCGCTTGGTCGCACTACCTCGTGCTCCTCCGCGTCCAGAACCCCCAGGCGCGGTCGTTCTACGAGATCGAGGCCGCGCGAGAGAGCTGGTCGGTGCGCGAGCTGGAGCGCCAGGTGGCCGCGCTGCTCTTCGAGCGCCTGGCGATGAACAGAGACCAGGACCAGGTGCTCACGCTGGCGCGGCAGGGCCAGCAGATCGCGGTGCCTGACGACGTGCTCAAGGACCCCTTCGTCCTCGAGTTCCTCGACCTGAAGGAGAAGCCGACCGCGCAAGAGCGCGACCTCGAGCAGGCCATCATCGACAGGCTCGAGGCGTTCTTGCTGGAGATGGGCAAGGGCTTCTGTTTCGTCGCACGGCAGAAGCGGCTCACGCTCGAGGGCGATCACTTCTACGTCGACCTCGTGTTCTACAACCGCCTGCTCCGCTGCTTCGTCCTCGTCGATCTCAAGCTCGGCAAGCTCACGCACCAGGATCTCGGGCAGATGCAGATGTACGTGAACTTCTTCGACCGATTCCAGCGCGTGGACCACGAGGCGCGGACCATCGGCATCGTCCTGTGCTCCGAAAAGAACGACGCGATGGTGAAGATCACGCTGCCCGAGGACAACGAGCAGATCGTCGCCACCCGCTACCAGATGTACCTGCCCACCGAGGACGAGCTGCGCACCGAGCTGGCGCGCGAGCGCGAAGAGGCCGAGCGCGTGCTGCGACTCACCCCGGACGCGACGGAGCCCGTGTGATGGCGAAGGCTGAGGCTCACAAGTGGGTATTCAAGGCGCGCTTCCGTCGTCACGCCTTCGGCTGGAAGTCGCAGCCGCCGATGACGCGCATCAAGCAGGCCGTGGCCGAGATCAAGAAGGTCGCCAAGAAGGACCCAGCGCTGGCGGCCGAGGGGGCCATCGCCTTCCTCGAACGCGTATCTCCGGCCCTCGAGCAGGTGGACAGCTCGTCGGGCTCCATCGGTGCGGCTGTGAACAACGCCATCGCCGAGATGGTGCCCATCATCGCGAGCGCGCCCGCCGACGCGAAGACACGTGAGGCGTGGCTCGAGCGGCTGTGGGCGGCGTACCAGGCCGACGAGATGCCGTACATCGAGTGGCTGGGCGACCACTGGGGCGCGCTGTGCGCGTCGAAGGACGTCGCGTCGGCGTGGGCCGACCGCCTCGAGAGCACGGTGCGCCTGGCGTGGAGCCCGGACCCAACCCGGCGCGGTTTCTTCAAAGGCACCAGCAACTGCTTGAGCGCGCTGGTCGCCGCCGAGCGGTACGACGACGTGCTCGCGCTGCTCGAGCGCGCGCCCCACAAGATGTGGCACGACCGCAAGTACGGCGTGAAGGCGCTCGCGGCGCAGGGCAAGAAGGCCGAAGCGATCCGGTACGCCGAGGAGGGGCGCGGGCTCAACGACAACCCGGCGGCCATCGCGCGCGCGTGTGAAGAGGTGCTGCTCTCGAGCGGGCTCGCGGATGAAGCGTACCGACGCTACGGGCTCGCGGCGAACCCAGGCGGCACATACCTCGCGACTTTCCGCGCCGTCACCAAGAAGTACCCGCACAAGGCGTCGGACGAGGTGCTCGGCGACCTCGTGAAGACCACGCCCGGTGACGAAGGGAAGTGGTTCGCCGCCGCGAAGGACGCCGGCCTGTACGACGAAGCGCTCGCGCTCGCCAGCCGCACGCCCTGCGACCCCAGGACGCTGGCGCGCGCGGCCCGCGACTACGCAGAGAAGCAGCCCGCGTTCGCCGTCGGCGCCGGCCTGCTGGCGCTGCACTGGCTCGTCCAGGGCTTCGGCTACGAGATCACCAGCGTCGACGTCCTGGAGGCGTACCGGTCCACGCTGGCCGCCGCCGAGAGCCTCGGCACTGTCGCGTCGGTGAAGGACCGCATCCGCAAGCTCGTTGTCTCCGAGGTCGGGGGCGAGCGCTTCGTGACCAAGGTGCTCGCGAGCGAGTTGCAGCGATGACCGCTAAGAACCGCCTGTGGACGCGCGGCGGCGCGAAGCCGTAAGCCCACGGCGATGCACTTCGACGCTCATGACCGGATCGCCATGCTGCACACCCGACGCCCCACCGCGGACGGGAGGGTCGCGATCCTCGTGGCTTCCGCGGGCGTGTGCGCGAACGCAGGCTGCCCCTGCAGAGACGTCTTCATCGGAGGGCGATCTGGATTCGTGGAGGAGACCGCCGATGGCGACGAGCCGGCGATGTTGGTGCCCGGGTTCAACGACGACGAAGATTATGAGCGGCCCATGTTCCGCGCGCGCCTCGACGTCGACACCGGCAGCTTACTGATCGACGACGAAGGCTCGCTCGACGACCCGGCACGAGAAGCGTTCGCGTGGTTTCGCTCGGAGCTGTCCCCACAGATCCTCGCCGACATGGCGCGCTGGAGCGAGGGCGAGCGGGTGGATCGTGACCGAGTACGCGAGCTGTGGCGCGACACGGACTGGACCGAATGGAAGCCTGGCCAGCACGTCTCGTGGGAGCTGGCGTACTCCGGCCCGTGGAACGACGCGTACGAGATCGGTGAACAGTGGCTCTCGGTGTACGAGTCTTACTGTGTCGAGCCGTCGTGCACCTGCGACATCGTCCAGGTCTTCGTCGAGCGCGACACGAACGACGACCAGGGGCTCGAGATCATCGGGGCGTTCGATGTCGCGGCCTCAGCGCCCGACAAGGTCCGCAACCTCGACGCCGACCGCGGCGAGCGGGACGTCGTACTCGAGGTGTGGCGTCTCGCGCGCGAACGGCACGACTACGCCGCACGATTCCGCGAGCGCATCGAGGCCATGAAGCCGGTCAGCGCGTGGCTGTACGAACACGTGGTGCCTAAGCGTGGACCGAAAGCCGTCGCAGCGAAGGTGAAGGCCGTCGGCCGAAACGAACCCTGCTCGTGCGGCAGCGGGAAGAAGTACAAGAAGTGCTGCGCAGGCTGACCGTGCGGTCCGCCCACGTCACTCCGCCGAAGTCGCAGCGGCCTCGACACGCGGCGGGCACACCGGTAGGCAGTGCTTGTGGCGAACCGCAACGACCTGTGTCCCTGCGGGAGCGGCGCGAAGTTCAAGAAGTGCTGCCTGCCGAAGCATGAGGCCGAGGAAACGGCCTGGCGGCAGTCCCAGGTGTCTTCGGAGACGTGCTTCCATGCGGTGCAGAACTTCGTAAAACGAACCCTCCCCAAGGAACGCTTCGGAGAGGCATGGAGCGACTTCTGGGGAGGGCCCAAAGACGACGTCAAGGAGCACGATCTCCAGCTCGCCATCCCCTGGCTCTTCTTCACGTGGCGAGGGCATGACCACCGGACGTTCGCCGAGCTGTACCTGGACGCGACACCCGCGGTGGACATCACCGTGCGGGACTACGCGCGCGCCGCGGTCATGGCACCGTTCTCGTTCTTCGAGATCACCCGAGTCGAGAAGGGTCGAGGTGTCGCGGTCGTTGACCTGCTCCAGGGCGGCGACGAGGTCTTCGTGCTCGAACGCACCGGCTCGCAGACCATGCTGCCGCGCATGGTGCTGTTCGGAAAGCTCGTGCCTTGGGCCGGCGTCCTCATGTTCGACGGGTTGGGACCGCGAGCCATCGAGCCTCAGCACCGTGACGATCTCCTCCGCGCCGCACGCCGGGCCCTTGGTTCTGCGCGCAAGCGACGTTTCACCCCCGAGGAGCTGCACGCGCACATCCGGGAGCTGCTCGCCGTCTACCGGATGGCCGAGGAGGCCACCACCATCGCGGCGGCGATGAAGCCGACGCCGACGCGGGTGAACACCGACGGCGAGCGTCTCTTCATCTGTACGACGCGCTATCGGTTCGACGCCGCGGACCGCGCGGATGTCGAAGAGGCCATCAGAGCCATCGACCACCTCGACCGCGACGATGACGACGAGGCGCGAGTGACGTTCAGATGGTGGCGACCCGGCAATTCCATGCACAAGAGCTGGGACAACACGACGCTGGGCAACGTGACCATCACCGAGACCGAGATGACCTTGGAGACGAACTCCCGCGAGCGCGACCAGCGTCTGCGTGCGCTCATCGACGGCGCGCTCCCGGGTCGCCTGACGCTCATCGACACGCTGGCCAAGGACGCCAATGATCGTCGCAGCCAGCCGCCGAAGCTCGTCGGTGCCGCGAAGCCGGTCTCACAGATCCCCCCGGAGGTGGAGAAGGCGCTCATCGCGGCGATGATGGAGCGCCACTACGCCGGGTGGCCGGACATCCCGCTGCCCGCCCTAAAGGGTCGCACGCCGAGAGACGCGGTGAAGTCGGCCGCCGGTCGACGCGAGGTCGACGCGCTGCTCCGCACGATGGAGTATCAGTCCGCTGGCGGCCCACTGGCCATGATGTTCGACTTCGGCACGCTGCGCCGCGAGCTGGGACTCACGTGATGCGCCTGTATCGTGGGCTGACACGGGCGTATCGATCCAACACGGCGCCGCGCCAGCCCGGGGGCCAATGGGAGGAGGCACCGACTTCACCGACTGCCCGTTCACTGCGCTCCAGTACGCGCCGGGGCGACACGGCGTGGTGTTGGTGATCGATGTCCCGGCGGGCGTCGAGCATCGCGTGCGCGAAGAACTGTGGCTGGTCTCGAACGCCAAGCGGTTCATGGTCTGGGGCGCGTTCGACCCGTGGATCGTCGCGGAGCTGCTGGCCAAGACCCTACGACCGGAGGTCCGCAGAAAGGGCATGATGACGCTGCCGAACGAGGACAAGGGCCGCATCCTCAAGAGCGTGATCGAGGATCTCGTGGCGCGACCCGGAGCGCCGCAGACGCCGCAGACGAGACACTTCGCGGAGTCGTAGTGCACCGTCGGCCGGAAGTGCGTACCAGCTCGTGAGCAACGAGACGATCTTCGACAGCTGCAGCGTGCGGCGAATCTGGTAGCGCGCTCACGCCGCTCGGTTGTGCTGGTTGGTGAGCCAACTCATTTTGGCAGATGTCGGCCGGGTCCTTGCGGAGCGGGCAGACGTCGAGGGTACCGGCACCCGTGGGCAGGATCGGCTCGGCAGGCAACTCGAGCGCGGGCGGAGATCCCAACGAGGCGGCGGACGATGATCAGGTCCGAAGCTCAGCGACCGCTTCGTTGATGATCTCCTCAGACACGCCGTGTCGCTTGAGGCTCTCGATGAGCGCGACGACCGGAGGTCGTCGGTTCTCTCGGGAGCGAGCGCGTCCCCTGCATTGGATTCGAAGCCGTTCTCACCGCCGTCTCGAAGAGCGGCAGCAGAGGCCTCGGACCCGAGCTCGCGCGGCTCAGCGCGAAGCTTCGTCCCTCGCTCGCGGCGGAGATGGAGGGCGTACGCCATCTCTTCGACGGCGCCGAGCCGGCGACGTGGGCGGTCATCGAGCTCCTCGGTCGCTTCCTCGACGAAGGCAAAAAGACGCTGACCTCGAGCGATCTCGGCGAGATCAAGGCCTCACGCACCGCGCTGCTGAAGACCGTCCGTGCGCGGCCCCTGTCGGCTGCCGACGCGCAGAGCATCAAGAAGCACGTCGGTACGATGTCGCTGGACTCACTTTCGTCCGAGATCGGAAGCGCGCTTCACTCCTCCAACCCGGACGTCGCGTGCGTCGCGGTGGAGAGTCGCACGCCCGATCTCTTGCTGCGCGTCGATCGTCTCCAGCACGAAGCGAGCGACCCGATGCGCGCGATCTTCGAGGCACGCATGCACTTCGCGTTCGATCGGATCGCCTTCGACGTCGAGGCCAAGGCGGGCATGAATGCGGTGGACCTGGCGGCGAAGATCGCTGGCGAGCTCGCGAGCCACGCGCCGGAGCTGCAGGTCGAGATCTTGCCGGCGGGGGCGGGTGCGGCGCTCGAAGACTATGATTCCACGATGATTCGGATCCGGCGCGCGCCCGACTCGACGCCGATCGTCTAAGCTATCGTCGTACCGCGCGGAATGATCGCGTCCCACAGCGCCACGACGCTCGCAGCATCGACGCCCGCGTCACCGAGACCGCGCACGCAATCTGCGCAAATATGCGGCGCCCGAAGCTTCACCGCGATCTCCGCCTTGGCGATGCACAGATCGAACAAACATCCCCGCGTCTCCCGGTGCAACAACGCCAGCGGATCATACCGCGCGCCCGGGGCCCGGAGTCCGTGCAGCAACACCTCGTACGCCACGAACCGCTCGATCGGGAGTCCCGTGATCCGCGTGAAATCGTGCGAAGAAACCACCGCGACCCGCTGACCCGCGTGCCAGTGCGAGAACCACGCATCCGCCAGCGGCTGCTCGACGAAGATGATGGTGAGGTCGCCCGCGCCGAGCCAGACGTCCGCGAGGAGCTTCGTTTCCGCGTCGCGACTCAGCACCGACGTCGGAGCGGGCACGCGCGTATCGACCTCGATCGGTGGGAGACCCGGCATTCCATGGATCGCGTGTGCAGCTGCCTGGGCCGCGCTGAGGAGGCTCGCGCTCGTGGTCACGACCGCAGGACGGGCGCGTTCTCTGCCATGCGCCGCTGCTTCAGCATGCCGTAGGCGCCGGCGAATAGGCCCTTGCTCGTCATCGTCGACATCTGCGCCACGTACTGTTCGCGATCGGCGGCCAAGCGCCTCGCGATCTCGACGATCTCTGCGTCGCCGCCCGCCGCAGCGTTCAGCTGAGCGACCGCGGCATCGATGAACTTTCCCGCCTGCTCCGCCTGACCCTTCTGATTCAGCTCGAGCGCGCTTCTGCGCGCCGCCGCCGCGTCGAGCTGCGCACCCACGCGCGTGACAGAGACGTCGACGGCCAAACCGGTGACCTCGGCGGCCGTTGCGCGGGTCCACACCATGGCCTGCGGATCGGCGGTGTTGTTGCGATCGGCGACGCGGACTTCGACTTCGATACGCTGCCCGAGCGTGCCGCTCGGAGTCTTCACTCGAAACGCGGCGGTCAGCGACTGTCCGCTCGAGAGCGAGCCGACCGCGTACACGCGATCCGCCCCGTCACGATCGTACGGATAGGCGTTGAGGGATTCGATCTCGATGCCCTCGGGCATTCGAACACGCACCGTCACGTCGGGGGCAACTATCGAGAGCACCGCGCCAATCTCCGCTCCGACGATGCCCGCGAGCTTCTCCGCGCGCTCGGCGAAATAGAATGCGCCCCCACCCTCCTCGGCCAGGCGGCCCAGCAAGAACTCATTGAAGCCTTCGCCGAGGCCGAGCGTGCTCGTCGTGATCCGGCGGGTGCGAAGATCGCGTGCGCGGCTCGCCAGCTCGACGGGGTCCGTTATCCCGCGGTTCGCTTGCCCATCGGTCAACACGACGCAGCGGCCGAACGCGTTCTCCGCGAGCGCGCGGCCGATCTCCTCGCAGCCCCGGAGCCACCCGGCCGCAAGGTCGGTGCTGCCGCCCGAGACGATCGCTTCGAGCAGTAACTCGGCGGCGATCTACGCGTCACGCGACGCGACCCTCGACGGAATGGGGACCTGAACATGGTCGTCGAACACCACGACGCTGAAACGATCGCGCTCATCCAGCGCGCGGATCGCCTGTCGCGCGGCTGCGAGCGCGAGCTTCAGTTTGGCTCCGGCCATCGACCCGGAGCGATCGACGACGAGCGCGAGGTTGACCGGCGCGCGTCGCTTCGCGCCCGCGGGCTGGGGCGCGTGGATGTCCACGAGCAGGAGCCGCTCGTCGGGCTCGCACGAAAGCAGCGATCGATCGGAGCGAAGCCCAAACGAGATCATGCAGGCACACTGTCAGAGGCTCCGGCGAGTGGGCAAGCGAGCGGTCCGATGAGCTGCTTCTGGCCGAGCCCGTGCTATTCTCCCGACGTGAGCAGCTTCGAGGAGCGCCGTCGCCTCCGGGCGAACTGGCCCGTCCGTAAGTTCCTCCTCGGCGAGGAACCGCTCACCGATGACCGCGACACCACGACGGTCGATGAGCGGATCGCGCTGGTGGCGGAGCTGACCCGCACGCAGTGGAACCTCGCTGGGTTGCCCGAGCCTCGCTACGAGCGCCACGAGATCCCGGGAAAGATCGTGAGGCCCCGATGAGCGGCGCGGTCTTCGAAGACTTCGTCGACATCGCCCGCTGCCTGCGCGAGGAACAGTGCGCCTTCGTCATCGTGGGCGCGCACGCGCTGGCGGCCCACGGCGTGGCGCGTGCGACGGGTGACATCGACATCTTCGTTCGCCCCGACCCCGACAACGCCGAGCGGTTGATGCGGGCGCTGCAGCGATTCGGAGCCCCCGTTGCCGCTCATGGAGTCAGCGCGAGGGACTTCGTCGTCCCGGGGACCGTGTATCAGCTCGGCCTCCCACCGCGTCGCATCGACCTGCTCACGCAGATCTCGGGCGTGACCTTCGAAGAGGCCGTCCAAGATCAGGTCGTCGGTTCTCTCGGGGGCGAGCGCGTCCCCTGCATTGGTTTCGAAGCCCTTCTCAAGAACAAGCGCGCGACCGGACGCACCAAGGACGTCGCGGACGCGGAGGCGCTCGAGGAGCTGAGGGCTCGGCGCGCGCGTTGAGCGGTCGGTGGCGATCACTCGCGCGGAAACAAACAGCAGAAGCCCCACTCGTCCCGAGCGTCCTCGGTGACGATCAACCGCGCCGGCGGCGGATTTGGATCCGCGGTAATGAGGTCGATCTCCCGACCAAAAGTGAGTACGCACGAGAGCGACTCGCCAAACTCAGGAAACGTCGGGTACCCATTGTGGCACAGCGATGGCGTGGTCTCTTCGCCCGCCATGATCAGCCACGGCGGCTCGACTCGGGCGAGCAAGCGCGGCATGGCGCGAGGGTCGGACTCGAGGAGGATCCTCACCCCGAACGTCGGCTTCGGTTCATCCTGCGTCGCGCACAGCTGCGCGCAGGCTGGATCGACGGCGCCCTCGGGCAGCTGCACGACCAGCGGCAGCAGGCGGGGCACGCGTACCGGCTCACCGAACTCTCCGCGCCCGGGACGAGCCGCGAAGACGACCGCACAGGTCCCCGGATCGGCCGCGTGATGACCGCGCAGATCGAGGACACACGCCTGGCTCGGGTACGGTGCTTCCGGCGCGCTCTGATCTGACACCGTCCATCGCGCAGATAGATGGGTTCGGTGAGGCCCACGGGCGCGAAGGGCGCGATCGCGTCGCCGCAGACCATCGGCACCGCGGCGTCGATCGAGGCGAGCGCGTCGGGCACGCTGGCGTCGGCCGCGTTTGCATCGGTCGGGGTGCTCGCGTCGGCGCCGCCCTCGGTGGTCGTGCACGCGCTGGCGATCAAGAGCAGCGAGACCATCCGCATGCTCGAGCACTTCGCACGCGCGTCACGCGCTCGTAAATCGGGCGTGAGAACACGTTCCAATCACATCATATTTGATGTACAAACACTCTCAGTCCCCGATCTTTTATCAAATATGATGTATTCATCCAAGACATCGGCGTCCTTCGGAAAGGCCCTCGCCACGCTCGGTGAACGGGCTCGCCAGGTCCGGCAAGCGCGCCGCTTCTCGCAAGCGGAGCTCGCCCGTCGTTCGGGGCTGGGCATCGCGACCATCCAGCGATTCGAGAAGGACGGGCAAAGCTCGATGAAGAACGTGCTCAGGATCGCGTTTGCGCTGGGGGTGGAGGACGGGTTCGAGCGCCTCTTCGAGCCGCCCGAGTACGCTTCGCTCGACGAAGCGATCGCCGGCCCCGCCGCTGAGAAACGCGGGCGGCCAAGGAAGCGGCGATGAAGCTCTCTCCCATCGAGGTGCTCACCGTGTACTACGCGCCCGAGCAAGGGCGGCGCCGGCGCGTGGGGCGGCTCGCGTCGAAGGGTCGCCGGATCCTCTTCGAGTACGACCCTGCCTTCCTCGCCTCGGGTCTCGAGCTGTCCCCGTTCAAGCTGCGGCTGAAGCGTGGTGTGCTCCGCGGTGAGCCCGACAAGTTCGACGGCCTCATGGGTGTGTTCGAGGATAGCCTCCCCGATGGTTGGGGCAGACGCCTCCTCGATCGTCGCATCGCGCAGGAGGGGCTCATGCCGGAAGATCTGGGCCCGCTCGATCGGCTCGCCTGGGTGGGTGCGCGGTCGATGGGCGCCCTCGTCTACGAGCCAGAGCTCGGGGGACAGACGCCCACCGTCATCCAGCTGCGGAAGGTCGCAGAGGAGACGCAGCGGGTGCTCCACGACGTCGAGGGCCCTGATCTCGATCGGCTGCTCATGCTCGGCGGGTCACCGCAGGGGGCTCGGCCGAAGGCCCTGGTTCAGATCGAGGCGGACCCGAAAGTGGTGTACGGAGCCGACGAGATTCTGACGCGCATGCTCGGCCGCACCAAGAAGCACAGAGGCTACTTCGGGATCCGCCGCTTCGATCGGGCCGGTCCGCGGCGCATTCACCTCCACACGTTTTGCGGGCTCATGCACGCGCCCCCCGCGACGACGTCGGTCACCTACCGCGACTTGCTCCTCGCGACCCGAGAGCTGACGCGGGACGAGTCGATGGTGACCGAGATGTTTCGCCGCGCCTGCTTCAATGTCTTCGCGCACAACCGCGACGATCACACCAAGAACTTCTCGTTCCTGATGGACGAGGACGGCACGTGGCGTGTGAGTCCTGCCTACGATCTCACGTTCTCGCGAGGCCCCGGCGGGGAGCACACGCTCCTCGTCGGAACCGAAGGCAAGAACCCCACAGCCGAGCACCTCCGCGCGCTCGCACGCGATCTCGACATCAAGCGCACTGCCGCCGTCATCGACGCCGTGCGTGCGGGCATCGACCGCTTCCGCGAGCTCGCCGATGAGGCAGAACTGCCGGCGAAGGTGCGCGAGCGCGTGGCCAAGGCCATCGGCCTCGCGCCGCGCCGCCGCGCCCATTGATGAGTTGGGCTTGGCGTCACCGACCGCCGAACTGCGACGCCGACGTTACTCGTTGATCACCGCCTACTCCTCCGCCGCCGCGTGCACAGCGGCCAGGATGATCGCAAAGATATCGTTCGCGCGAGACGTCGACCGAGCCGCGGCGAAATTCCGCGATTTCTGCCGGCGCAGCAACGATGGTGCGCTTGCCTACGACGCGAGCGCTGCGGAAGCTCGACCCATGACGAGCTCGATCCCCAAGAACACCATCTGCCTCTGGTACGACGGCGACGCCGAAGACGCGGCGCGCTTCTACGCCAAGACGTTCCCCGACAGCCGCGTGGGCCCGGTGATGCGCGCTGCGGCTGGTGCAAGGACAGGTGGGGCCTCAACTGGCAGATCACGCCGGTCGCGCTCACCGAGGGGATCAGGGACCCTGACCCCGCCACGGCGAAGCGAGTGTTCGACGCGATGATGAAGACGCAGAAGATCGACGTCGCGGCCATGAGCGGTCGAGAGGTCGAGCTCCTCCGACGAGGGCCAGGATGCGCGCAGCGCGCGATCGGGCACGTGCTCCTCCCAGAACGACGGGGCCGCCCAGTGCACGTCGGGGTGCAGCGTCGCGATGTGCCGGGCGATGCGCGCGCCGTTGGGATCGAGGTCACCGAAATGCACGAGCGGGACCTGCGCGAGCTGCGCGAGGACTCGCCGTGTCGTCGCCGTGTTCCATCCTGCCACGTGAAGTACGAGCCATCCCTCCGGTGGCAGCAGATCCTGGAACGGGCCGAGGTTCTCGACCGAGAGGAGCCCGGCGATCGGGCCCGCGATCCTCAGACCATCCGCCAGCGCGCGCTCGGAGACGGCGATCTCGCCGAGGCCCGCGGCCACGTGCGCGGCGTCGAGCGTCGCTCCAGCCTTCGCGAGCGTGACGCCGGGCGGCGGCCGCATCCGTACGCTGCCGTCGTGGGTGATCTCGACCGTCCCGAGCGCTGCCGTGCGCGCAGGTGTGAGCGTCGCCTTCGAGTGCGGCGCGACGATCGCCGCCGCCGTTCGTCGGTTCAACCGCGCCGGCAGCGCGCTGTCGTCACGAGCGGCGCGCTGAGCATCGGCCAGGGCGATCAACCCCTTCGGCGTGGGAGGGTGGCCGCCCTCCTCCAGGGCCGCCAGGATCTCGGCCCACGCAGGCCACACCCGCTCGAGCAGCTCGACGACGCGCACGGCCTGCCGCGGGTCGAGGAGCAGCTCGTCCTGCCGTGGACGTGCGCGTCCACTCCAGCTCGGAGAGCCACGTCCAGGCCTCGCGCTGGAGCGACCGGCGCGGCAAGCGACCGCGCGCGTGCAACTCGAGCAGCGCGACCCTCGCCTCTGGCCGCTCCCACATGATCAGCTCGCGATCGTCCGGCGGCCGCTCACCGCGACGCGCTCGAGGTTGCCTTCGAGGATCCGCTGAAGCCGATAGGTCGTCGTCCCGTCGGCGCGTGCGACCTCCGGGGCGGCGATGAGGAGCTGCAATTCCAGCTTCTGACAAAGGTCGAAGAGCTCGTCGAGGTTGCGGCGATCGAGGCGGTTGGCCTCGTCGAGGAACAAGAAGCGCAACGATCCCTCGCTCCGCTTGCCGCGCAACAAGTTGGCGTCGCGCTCCCATTCGGCGAGCACCACCATCATCACCGCTGCACCGACGCCGATCGCCTCACCGGTGGAGAGCTTGGTCGGCGACGCGGGCTCCCACTCCGCGCTCGCGAGCCGCTTCACCTCGGCGTGGAGCTCGATGTACTCGCGGAAATCGAGCACCTTTTGACCACCCGAACCTGCGCCACCGCCGTGTCGCGAGAACAGGCGTTCGAGCGCTTCCTCGAGCGGAAGACCGGGATCGAACAGCTCGTCCTGGCCGCCCTCGCGCAGCGCGCGGAGGATCCGCGACATCGGCTCGAGGTGTCGGAGGCGAACGCGAATCGCGGCGATGGAGCCGAACCTCAGGCCGTCGAGGTTTCGACTCAGGCGTTGCACCTGCCCCACCGCCTTTCTGATCTGCACCTCGATGTGGCTGGCGACGTCCTCCGACTTCCCGCGCAGGATCGCCTCCTGCCCGTGCAGTCGCTCTTCGAGGCCGACCAGCTCCTCCCCCAGCCGACGAAGCGCGACGTTCGGATCGTCGACCTCGGCGATGTTGGCCGGCAGACGGCGCCGCACCCACTCGAGGCACATCAGCCATAGGTCCAGATAGCCTTCGACCGCGCGCTCTCGGTCGTCGTTCACCCAGCGCTCGAGACGCGTGGTCACCTCACTGGCGCGTTGAGCTCTGCGCAGCCGCTCGAGGAGCCGCGAAGCCTCCTGCAGCGCATACGTCGATAGATTAGGGCTGCCCTTGCCAGTGAAGGCCTCGATCCGCTCGCGCGTCTGCGTCGCTGCGAGCACGCGATGGCTCTGTGCTGCCGCCTGGATCCGCTCCCAACGATCCTCGTGCGGAACCGCTTCGCGCTGGCTCGTCTCGAGCTCCGTGCGCTTCTCGGCCTCGCGTTCGGCCGCCATACCGGCCTCGGACTCGCGACGCGCGGCGAGCGCCGAAGCCACGTCGCGCTCTTGCTGGACGACCGCGTGAGCCCCGTCGGCCTGAAGGGCGCGCGAAGCCGCCTGGTCGACGTCGCGTGCCGTGGGCTCGCCCGCACCGATCTCGATCAGGTCGCGGCGGG